>Ga0335069_10005102_pt1 | contig 19320 bp, 11 predicted proteins | sample Lox_Sample_11_FD_206714 | JGI IMG/M metagenome (GOLD analysis project Ga0335069, IMG submission 206714) | Soil microbial communities from Loxahatchee National Wildlife Refuge, Florida, United States - Lox_Sample_1.1 | ecosystem: Environmental > Terrestrial > Soil > Wetlands | place: USA... | reverse complement strand
TCAACACCATGGTGGACCAGCTCAACGCATTCGCCGGCGAAGTCACCCGCGTGGCACGCGAAGTGGGAACCGACGGCAAGCTCGGTGGTCAGGCCAATGTGCCCGGCGTGGCCGGAACCTGGAAGGATCTCACGGACTCCGTGAACGCCATGGCCGGCAACCTCACTGCCCAGGTCCGTAATATCGCCGAAGTATCCACAGCGATCGCCAGCGGCGACTTGTCCAAGAAGATCACGGTCAACGTGTCGGGCGAAATCCTGCTGCTGAAGGAGACCATCAATACGATGGTGGACCAGCTCAACAGGTTCGCCGGCGAAGTCACCCGCGTGGCACGCGAAGTGGGTACGGAAGGCAAGCTCGGCGGCCAGGCCAACGTGCCCGGCGTGGCCGGAACCTGGAAAGACCTTACGGACTCGGTCAACTCCATGGCCGGCAACCTTACCGCGCAGGTCCGTAACATTGCCGAAGTCACGACTGCCGTCGCTCGCGGCGACTTGTCCCGCAAAATCACGGTGGACGTGAAGGGCGAAATCCTCGAGCTCAAGAACACCATCAACACCATGGTGGACCAGCTCAATGCGTTTGCCGGCGAAGTCACCCGCGTGGCCCGCGAAGTGGGAACCGACGGCAAGCTCGGCGGACAGGCCGTGGTGCCCGGTGTCGCCGGAACATGGAAGGATCTCACCGACTCGGTGAACTTCATGGCCGGCAACCTCACCGCCCAGGTCCGCAACATCGCCGAAGTGGCAACGGCCATCGCCAACGGCGACTTGAGCCGCAAGATCACCGTGGACGTCCGCGGCGAAATCCTGCAGCTCAAGGAGACCATGAACACCATGGTCGAGCAGCTTCGCTCCTTCGCCGCTGAAGTAACCCGCGTGGCCCGCGAAGTCGGTTCTGAAGGGCGTCTCGGCGGCCAGGCCAACGTGCCCGGTGTGGCCGGAACGTGGAAGGATCTTACCGACTCGGTGAACGCCATGGCCGGCAACCTCACCGCCCAGGTCCGTAACATCGCCGAAGTCACCACCGCCGTGGCCCGCGGCGACTTGAGCCGCAAGATCACCGTGGACGTGAAGGGCGAAATCCTCGAGCTGAAAGACACCATCAATACGATGGTGGACCAGCTCAACGCCTTCGCTGCCGAAGTCACCCGCGTGGCCCGCGAAGTGGGTACCGACGGCAAGCTCGGCGGGCAGGCGCAGGTGCCCGGCGTGGCCGGTACGTGGAAAGACCTCACCGACAACGTCAACGTCATGGCCGCCAACCTCACCGAGCAGGTCCGCGGCATTGTGAAAGTCGTGACGGCCGTGGCCAACGGCGTGCTCACCCAGAAGCTGACCGTGAACGCCAAGGGCGAGGTGGCCGCGCTCGCTGAAACCATCAACGGCATGACCGACACGCTGGCGACATTCGCTGACCAGGTGACCACCGTGGCCCGCGAAGTCGGCGTGGAAGGCCGCCTCGGCGGTCAGGCCAACGTGCCCGGCGCCGCCGGTACGTGGAAGGACCTCACCGGCAACGTGAACCTGCTGGCCGACAACCTCACCAACCAGGTACGCGCCATCGCTGAAGTGGCAACCGCCGTCACCAAGGGCGACCTCACCCGCTCCATCCAGGTGGAAGCCCGCGGCGAAGTGGCCGAGCTGAAGGACAACATCAATACCATGATCGACAACCTTCGCCTCACCACGGACCGCAACACCGAGCAGGACTGGCTCAAGACCAACCTCGCCCGCTTCACCAACATGCTGCAGGGCCAGCGCGACCTGGGCGTGGTCGGCCGCATGCTGCTCTCCGAACTCGCTCCCCTCGTGAATGCGCAGCAGGGCGTCATCTACCAGATGGAGAGCGACTCCAACGCTCCTGAAGGCGCCCTGATCCTGCTCTCCACCTTCGCCGATACACCAGAAGGCCATCTGCGCGAGATTCGCATCGGCGAGGGACTGGTTGGCCAGTGCGCCGCGGAAAAGCGCCGCATGCTCATCACCGAACTGCCCAGGAAGACCGCGCCCATCCGCTCCGGCCTCTTCAAAGCAGTTCCGAAAAACGTAATCGTGCTGCCGGTTCTGTTCGAAGACCGCGTCAAGGCCGTGATCGAGCTGGCATCGCTCAGTGCCTTCACGCCCTCGCACCTGGCCTTCCTCGAGCAGCTCACCTCGTCCATCGGCATCGTGCTCAACTCCATCGAAGCCACGATGCAGACCGAAGGACTGCTCAAGCAGTCGCAGCAGCTGGCCACCGAACTGCAGACCCAGCAGAAGGAACTGCAGCAGACCAACGAACAGCTCGCCCAGAAGGCGCAGCAGCTCGCCGAACAGAACTACGAGGTGGAACGCAAGAACCAGGAAATCGAACAGGCCCGCCGCGCTCTCGAAGAGAAGGCCCGCGAACTGGCCCTCACCTCGAAGTACAAGTCCGAGTTCCTCGCCAACATGTCGCACGAGCTGCGTACGCCGCTCAACTCCATTCTCGTGCTCGGCCAGCAGCTCGCCGAAAACCCCGATGGCAGCCTCTCGCCCAAGCAAGTCGAATTCGCCCGCACCATCCACGCCGCCGGCACTGACCTGCTCAACCTCATCTCCGACATCCTCGACCTGTCGAAGATCGAATCGGGCACCGTCTCGGTCGAAGCCGAGGAAATCTTCTTTGGCGCCCTGCTCGAAACCGTGGCGCGCCCGTTCCGCCACGAGGCGGAAAACCGCAAGCTGGCCTTTGAAGTATCTGCCGACGTGGGCCTCGGCCGCAGCCTCGTCACCGACTCCAAGCGCCTGCAGCAGGTGCTCAAGAACCTTCTCTCCAACGCCTTCAAGTTCACCGAGCAAGGCAGCGTGAAACTGAAGATCTCCCCGGTCACCAGCGGCTGGAGCCCCGATCACCCGCTCCTTTCCGGCGCCGGTTCGGTGGTCGCCTTCGAAGTATCGGATACCGGCATCGGCATTCCGCCGGAGAAGCAGCGCATCATCTTCGAGGCCTTCCAGCAGGCAGATGCGGGCACTTCGCGCAAATACGGCGGAACCGGCCTGGGCCTGGCCATCAGCCGCGAACTTGCCAGCCTCCTTGGCGGCGAAATCCAGCTCCGCTCCATCCTCGGCCAGGGCAGCACCTTCACCCTCTACCTGCCGCAGACCTACGTCGGTCCGTCCGCCCCGGCCATCGTGAAGGCAAGCGAGAAGCCCGGCACGCCCCTGCAGCAGGTCCCCGTCTTCCTGGCCAACGTTGCTGCCGCCGAGCAGGAAGCGCGCCTCGAAGACGATCGCCGCAATATCCAGGACGGCGACGCGGTGCTGCTCATCGTCGAAGACGATCCGCACTACGCCCGCGTGCTCTGTGACCTGTCCCGCGACAAGGGCTTCAAGGTGCTCTCCGCCATGACAGGGGCGGAAGCCCTGTCGCTGGCGCGCGAATATAAACCCACCGCCATCTCGCTCGATGTCTTCCTGCCTGACATGCTGGGCTGGACCATCCTCAACCACCTCAAGCAGGACGCCAGCACGCGCCACATCCCGGTGCAGATGCTCACCCTCGACGAGGACCGCCACCACGGCCTTTCGCGCGGCGCGTTCTCCTTCGTCACCAAGCCTACCAGCACCGAAGAACTCGACGTGGCGCTCACCCGCATCTGGGATTACTCGCAGCCCCGCCGCAAGCGCCTCCTCGTCGTTGAAGACAATCCCGCCGAGCAGCTGAGCATCCGCGAACTGCTTGGTCACAGGGACATCGACATCGACACCGCCGACACCGGCCAGGGCGGGCTCGATGCGCTCGCCACCGGACAGTACGACTGCGCCGTGCTCGACCTTCGCCTGCCCGACATGACCGGCTTCGAAGTGCTCGAAAAAATGCGCGACACGCCGAAGTTGCGCGATCTCCCGGTGGTGGTCTTCACCGGCCGCGATCTCAGCGCCGAGGAAGACTCGCAGCTCCACACCCTGGCGCGAAGCGTGGTGGTCAAGGACGTTGAATCGCCCGAGCGCCTGCTCGACGAAACCGGCCTCTTCCTGCACCGCGTGGTCGCCGACCTCCCCAAGCCCAAGCAAGACATGCTCGATCGCCTGCACCGATCCGACGACGCGCTGGCCGGCCGCAAGGTTCTGGTCGTCGACGACGACGTGCGCAACATCTTCGCCCTCTCCAGCGTGCTCGAACGCCGCGGCATGGCCGTTCTCTCCGCCGGCACCGGGCGCGAAGCCATTCAGATCATCGAGTCCACTCCCGACCTCGCCATCGTCCTCATGGACATCATGATGCCGGAGATGGACGGATACGAAACCATGCAGGTCATTCGCCAGAACCCGTCCCTGCGGCGCCTGCCCATCATCGCTCTCACCGCCAAGGCCATGAAGGGCGACCGCGAAAAGTGTCTCGAAGCCGGCGCAAGCGAATATCTCGCCAAGCCGGTCAACACCGAACAGCTGCTGTCCGCTTTGAGAATGTGGCTGCACCGGTAATGTACGGCAATGCACGCTGCGGGTTCAGGCCCGCGGAGATGAAAGGGAACCACGGCGATGCCCGGTCCGCTGTTTCACCCAGGGCCGGCAGTCTCCGCACAAAAAGCCAGGGCGCGACGGGATGAAGATCAGCAGTTAGTCTTGAAGAGGAAAACGGAATGAGAGCGGACGACAAAGTCAACATCCTGATGGTGGACGACCAGCCCGCAAAGCTCCTGAGCTACGAGGTCATCCTGGCCGAGTTGGGAGAGAACCTCATCAAGGCGACATCGGCCTCCGAGGCGCTCAACGTGCTGCTCAAAACCGATATCGCCGTGGTGCTGATGGACGTCAGCATGCCGGAACTGGACGGATTCGAATTGGCCGACGTCATCCGTCAGCATCCCCGCTTTCAGAAGACGGCCATCATCTTCATCTCCGGCGTTCACCTCACTGACTCGGACAAGATCCAGGGCTACCGCTCCGGCGCCGTCGATTACATCTCCGTCCCCGTGGTCCCCGAAGTCCTGCGCGCCAAGATTGGCGTCTTCGTCGATCTGCATCGCAAAACCCGCCAGCTTGAGGCCCTGAATAACGAACTTGAGCGCCGCGTGGCGGAACGCACTGAAGAACTGCGCCAGCGCGAAGAACAATACCGCATACGCGCCGAACTGCTCGATCTGGCCACAGAGGCCATCATGGTGCGCGACATCGAAGGCAAGACGCTGTTCTGGAACTCCGGAGCCGAAACCCTCTACGGCTGGTCCCGGGATGAGATGATCGGCCAGGACATGCACTCCATGCTCTGTACCTCTTTCCCCGTCGCGCGCGACGAAATCCAAAAGACGCTGCACGAGCAGAAGTGCTGGCAGGGCAACCTGGTGCAGAAGGCGCGCAACGGCGCCGAAGTAGTCGTGGCCTGCCGCAAAACCATGAATCACGAGGCCAACGCGGTGCTCGAAGTCAGCCGCGATATCACCGAACAGTTGCAGGCCCAGGAAGCCCTGCGCGAAACCGAAAAGCTGGCCGCCATGGGACGCGTCGCCGGCATCATTGCGCACGAAATCAACAATCCCCTCGCCGCCATTACCAACACCCTGTACCTGGTGCGCAATCATCCTTCCCTCGACGACACCGCGCGCCACTTCGCCGACGTCGCCGAACAGGAACTGCAGCGCGTCTCCCACATCACGCGCCAGACCCTCAGCTTCTACCGCGAATCGAAGCAGCCCATCCCCGTAAATCTGCCGGAACTGCTCGACGATGTGCTCGATCTTCAGGAGCGGGCGCTTACCGCCAGCCGCATCCGCTTGCGCAAACGCTATCTGGCCACGCCCGTGGTCCACGGCTTTCCAGTGGAGTTGCGCCAGGTCTTTCTCAATCTCATCGGCAACGCGGTGCAGGCCATGCCCTCCGGCGGCACACTCGGCATCCATCTGCGCGAGGTCACCGACTGGTCCCGCCAGCGCCGCGGCACCGCCATCTCCATCCTCGACACCGGCATCGGCATCCAACCCGATGACCTCAGGCGCCTCTTCCAGCCCTTCTTCAGCACGAAATCCACCAAGGGCACCGGACTCGGCCTGTGGATCAGCAAGGGCATCATCCAGAAATACGATGGCACGCTCACCTGCCGTACCTTCCGCAGCCGCCGCGGAAATGTCACCTGCTTCCGCGTGTTTCTTCCTGTCAGCGGCGGCTTCAACGTGCCCGCCCAGCCTCTGAGCGCCGCCGACACCGTTCGCGCCGACCTGGAAGTTCCCACCAACCACCACGCCGGCGTCGCGATTTAACCAAACGACTTCTCTGTCTTTGCTTTTCTGCCTCTGCTTTTCTGTCTCTGATTTACTGTCTCGGCTTTTCTGTTTTTGCTTTTCTGCCTGCCATCCCCGAAGGGGATCTGCTTTTCGTCCCCGTCTTTGCCTTTCTGCCTGTCATCCCCGAAGGGGATCTGCTTTTCGTCCCTGTCTTTGCTATTCTGCCTGTCATCGGCGGCGTCAGGTCCTCCCCCGCATCCGGCCGCATGAACTCCTGTGACGGCGGACACTGCGCCCGCCCCCGCATGGCCCCACAATCTCGTGAAATGCTCGAATGGAGCAAATGCGGTAGTGTCTTCGTGATGAATTCGGAGAACCGCAGGGTGTTTACTAGAAAATTAATACCCCCCTCCCCCCCTCCCCCGGTCACATCGTCACGGGACGGGAATCGGGAAAGAAATACCCCCCCCTCCCCGGGCAGTACACAGGACCTTGGTAACATAACTGGAAAATTAATACATGTATCTCGTATACCCCTCGTGGGTATATACCAGGAAAGATCATATAACGTGTTTAGTTTCTATTGCTTGCACAACATATACGGTATTGAGCAACATACAGGAAATAGAAGAATCGGCAAATCCAGCCGCCTGCTTCTGCATTTCTCCTTCTTCATACGTCGGATACGCCTCTGCAACCGGGCTGGTCGGCATGCCCTTCAGTATCTCCAGGTCCGCCAGCACCTGCTTCCAGCGCTGCGGATCCTTCCTGGTCGCGATCGGCGCGTCCAGGTCCGTGTAATACGCCTGGATGTCCACCTTGATCCCGGGCGGGATCGGGATCTTTGGCTGGCTCGTCAAAGCGTGCAGCAGGCTCGCATGCGTCTCGTCCGTCAGCGGGTATCCGCCCGGCTGCACCACGTTGCCGGTATCCAGATCGCGATTGGGCAGCGGGTGTGCGGATCGTTCCTTGTCTCGCTCACTGCCGCCCCCCGGCCGCACACCGAAACCCGCGCGGCCGCGATCGATTTCCACCACGGCTGCCATGCAACTGAGCGCGAAAAATGCAACCGGCCGTCGCCAAAAGAGTCTAATTCCCCAACGGGCGTTGGCTCGAAAGTTTGCGATTCCGGCCATCGAATACTGATGCTCGTCGAGGAACAATCGGGCCCGTAAATCATTGCCCAACCGAGCGACTCGAGGACTCATAGACACTTAAAAGCTTGGCAACATCGTCGACCGTCTCGAATGCACCGGCTCGACGTAGACAACAATCGATTCGGACTCTTGTTTCTTGAACGCGGAGAACTTTACTATGCACCAGCCGCAAACAGAACAGCGGTCGACCTTTCGTCTCGACGTGCATTTGCACGAATTGCTTACCAAGCCCGCAGAACGTAACATCCAGCTTCCGTCCCTGGGAGAGCCCCAGACCTTTCCCGATCCCGTGTTTCCGCAGCACCCTGAGCTTCTCGGCCCGGTGATCGAAGGCGACGCGTGGAGGCCGCCGGAGAAGCGCCACTGGACCGCCAGCCATATCTACCGCACCATGCGTGGATGGCTCTTCCCATACATCCGCTCGCGCGTCACCGCCGGCGACTTTCATCCGCTGATCGCGTATTTGTTTACCGAGTTCAAGTGCAACCTCGAGTGCCATTACTGCTGGGCCTTCGACAACAAGGTCAAAGGGATGGCAGAGGACACCGCCAGGCGATCCATCGACTGGCTGCATGGCACCGGATGCCGCGTGCTCGCGTTCATGGGCGGCGAGCCCCTGTTGCGGCCGGACTTGATCCATCGCACCACCGACTACGCGGCGAAGAAGGGATTCTGGGTTTACCTGCCCACCAATGCGCGGTTGCTGCGCACCGATGTTATCGACAAGCTGGCGGACGCGGGCCTCGCGACGTTCAACATCGCCGTGGATGCGGTCGACATCAAGCCGGGGCTGCCCAAAGCCCTGGTTCCTATTCGCAAACAATTCGACTACCTCATCCGCAAACAGTACGGATACGGGTACTCGGTCTTTCTCAACATCAATATCTGCCGCAATAATCTCGAGGACGTCCGGCAACTCACAGAGATTTGCCACGACCTCGGCATTGCCACCGACTACCACATCAACGAGTCCCCTCTCCTTGAGCAGGACGAGCACTTCAAGCACGCCAGTGACAATGTCACCTACATTACGAAGAACGACTGGCCCGCGGTGGAAGAGACCATCCAGTGGCTTACCGAAAAACAGGACAGCGGGTACAAGATGGTGAACTCCAACGCCCGCCTGTGGCAGATGGTCGACTTTATGAAGGGCAATCACTTCCCCTGGAACTGCCGCGCCGGCCAAAACTCAATGATCATCCGCGTCGACGGCACGCTTGCTCCCTGCTTCCCGATGTACACCGCCAATTACGACTGGGGAGTTGTCGGCGATCACAAATTCGATACGAAGCAGCTCGACCATCAGAAAGAAAGCTGCCAGACCCACTGCTTCTCCACGCTGAATCACATCCTTGGCTGGTGCTATAACGACCAGCGCGTCATCAAGTACTTCTTCAAACAACTCGCACACGGATTCCAGGGAGTCAAGGGGCAGATGTAAGCAGCGCTCCCGCAACCACAAGCGACCCTATCCCCAAGGAGAACCTATGACGGCATTGAATCGAGAGGTCGTACAAACAGACTTTGAGATGGAAATCCAGGCTCGCATCGACGCCGAGCGGGCGCGGCTGCGGGCTGAAGCCGGCCTTGCGCGCATGCGGGAGTTCAAGAAGCCCGTGGAGCGGAAGTTCACCGCCACGGAGCGCGACCGTGTCACCATTTTGTTCGGCGGCCTGACATGGAAGCACGAAGAGATGATCAGGGCTGTCTTTCATGGCAGCGGCTATCGCTGCGAGAATATCCCTACGCCCGTGGTCGCCGACTTTCAGGCCGGCAAGGAGTTCGGTAACAACGGCCAGTGCAATCCCACTTACTTCACCGTCGGCAACCTTGTGCGCCATTTGCAGACCCTCGAGCAGCAGGGACTTAGCCGGCAGCACATCATCGATAACTACGTGTTCTTTACCGCCGGTTCCTGCGGCCCTTGCCGGTTCGGAATGTACGAAGCGGAATATCGATTTGCTTTGCAGAACGCGGGCTTCGATGGCTTCCGCGTGCTGCTCTTCCAGCAGACGGACGGGATCAAGGCGGCCAGCGGCGAGCCGGGACTGAAGTTCTCTGTCGACTTCGGCATGGGGATGCTCAATGCGCTGAACCTCGGCGACGTCATCAACGAACTCGTCTACCAGATACGCCCCTTCGAGACGAAGAAGGGTGAAACCGATCGCGTGATTCGCCAGGCCGTGACCACTCTTACCGACACGCTCCGCGATCGCAAGCGCTGGCACATCAACGATGCCGCGCCGCAATGGGCACGCCCGTTTTTGGAGAAGCATGACAAGATCGCGGGCATCAGCTGCACCCTGGGCAAGGTCGCCCACAACCTGTACGGACGGGAATACGTGGATGCGCTGCACGCCTGCCGTGACAGCATCGACGCCATCGAAGTCGATCGTCTCCGCGTGAGGCCGGTCATCAAGATTACCGGGGAATTCTGGGCCCAGACCACCGAGGGCGACGGCAACTTCAACATGTTCGCGTTTCTCGAGAAGGAAGGTGCTCAAGTCCTGGTCGAGCCCATCGCCACATGGATCTCGTACATGATGTATGTCGCCAGGGAAGGAGCAAAGGCGCGTGCCGATGCGCAGGCTCCCTACCATGATCCGAAGTGGTATGAGTTCAAGAAGCGCATGGTGAACGAGTTTGCCCTGTTCAAGAAGACCGGCGGCCTGAGCGTGGGCAGCGCGATGTGGTCCTACTTCTATCACCGCACCATCCGGCACATGGGCGATACCGCGCATCGGCTCGTTCCGCAAAAGGAACTGTCACGTCTTGCGCATCCGTTTTATCACCAGTTGGCGCGCGGCGGAGAAGGATTCATGGAAGTGGGCAAGAACGTCTACTACACGGTCAACCATCTCTGCCACATGGTGCTGGCTCTGAAGCCCTTTGGCTGCATGCCCTCGACGCAATCGGATGCCGTGCAGTCGCGCGTGGTCAGCAAGTACAAGGACATGATCTTCCTGCCCATCGAGACCTCCGGCGAAGGCGAAGTGAACGCGCACAGCCGCGTGCAGATGGCCCTGGCCGAAGCTCGCGCCAAGGCGCGCGCCGAGTTTGACAGCGTGATGTCCAGGACAGGCAGATCGCTCGATGACTTGCGGGGATACGTCGAAGAGCAACCGCACCTCAAGCGGGCGCTGTACAAGGTCCCGCACCGGGAAGGAGTGGCAGGAACTGCAGCTCAGTTCGCATGGCACGTGAGCGATCTGATGAACAAAAGCAGCGCCGTTCGCCGCAAGTCGCGCGTCGCAGTTTCTGCTCAGCAGGTTGCATGATGCGGAATCTGCTGCGAAGCATGGCCGACGGCTGTCTGACAGCAACGAACGCAATCTACACCATCGCGCTGCACTTTTCGTTGCTGACCATCTTCAAGTCGCAATTCCAGCAGCCCTCCGTGCTTCAGCATTATCGCCCCGTCTATTCACGCTCGGGTCGCCGGAACCGCGTCCGGTGCTGATTCACAACAAGGAGATAAAGGCGGATGCAGCAGTTTCTGGTGGGGCTTGACGTCGGCTCAACGACCGTGAAAGCAGTGGTGGTGGATGCGGCGTCCGATGCGATTCTTTGGCAGGATTATCAACGGCACGAGACGCGGCAGCCGGAGAAAGTGCTCGAGTTCCTGCGCCGCATGGAGGACGATGCCGGCATAACCCCGCAGAACACGCGCGTCTTCGTCACCGGTTCCGGCGGCGGAACGTTGGCCGAGATGATCGGCGCAAAATTCGTGCAGGAAGTGCACGCGGTCGCGCTCGCAGTGGAGAAACTGCACCCCGAGGTGTACTCCGTGATCGAGCTCGGGGGCCAGGACGCCAAGATCATCGTATTCAAAGACGATGAGGAGACGGGCCGCAAGAAGAAGATTCCGTCCATGAACGACAAATGCGCGGGCGGAACCGGCGCCGTGATCGACAAGATCAACGCCAAGCTGAAAATTCCGGCTGCGGAACTGGGCAACCAGGGTTACCACGGCATCAAGCTTCACAAAGTCGCCGGCAAATGCGGTGTATTCGCCGAGACCGACATCAACGGCCTTCAGAAGACGGGAACTCCTCCGCACGAGTTAATGGCCTCGCTCTTCGAGGCAATCGTGCTGCAAAACCTGAGCGTGCTTACGCGCGGCAACACGCTGCGCCCGCACGTCCTTCTGCTGGGCGGCCCCAATTCATTCATCCGCGGCATGCGCGAGGCATGGCAGGCGAACATCCCGCGCATGTGGAAGGAGCGCAAGGTCCAGATTCCCGAGGGCGCCACGCCCGAAGAACTGATCAAGGTCCCCGGCAACGCCCAATACTTTGCCGCGCTGGGATCGGTCGAGTTCGGCAAAGACGAGGAAAAGGAAGTGGGCCGCTACCTGGGCACTGACAAGCTTGCCTGGTACATCGATTATGGCCGCGCGGAAGAGAAGGCGGTCTCCGGAGGAAAGGGCCTGGTTGCAGGCAACAGCGAACTGGAGGAGTTTCGGTCGGCTTACCGGAGGAAGAAATTCGTTCCCGCTGAGTTCATTCCCGGCACAGTCGTCTCCGGGTTCGTCGGAGTCGATGGCGGATCCACGTCGACCAAGGCCGTGCTGCTGGACAAGGAGGGCCAGATCCTCTGCAAGGCTTATCAGCTCTCGAACGGCAATCCCATCCAGGACACGATTGAAATGTTCGAGAAACTCCGCGAGCAGGTCGAAGCTCGCAAGGCAAGCCTCGAGGTGCTCGGAGTCGGCACCACGGGCTACGCCAAGGACATCCTGAAGGACGTGCTCCACGCCGACGTAGCGCTCGTGGAAACGGTCGCCCACACTGAGTCCGCGCTCAAGTTCTACGAAGATCCTCACGTAATCGTTGACGTCGGCGGGCAGGACATCAAGCTGATCGTGCTCAAAGATGGCCGCGTGAAGGATTTCAAGCTCAACACGCAATGTTCCGCGGGCAACGGATACTTCCTGCAGTCGACGGCCGAAGGGTTCGGCATGAAAGTCGAAGACTTTGCCGATGTCGCATTCTCGGCCACGTCAATGCCATCGTTCGGCTATGGCTGCGCGGTCTTCATGCAATCCGACATTGTGAACTTCCAGCGGCAGGGATGGCGCTCGGAAGAGATTCTCGCCGGTCTCGCCGACGTGCTGCCCAAGAATGTATTCCTCTATGTCGCCAGCATTCCGAATCTTGCCGCGCTGGGTACGCGCTTCGTGCTGCAGGGCGGCACACAGAACAACCTCGCCGTCGTGAAAGCGGAAGTGGACTTCATCCGCTCCAGCTTCCGCGCCAACGGCAGGGAGCCGGAAATCATCGTGCACGAGCACTGCGGCGAATCCGGCGCCATCGGCGCGGCTCAGGAAGCCCTGCGCCTCTGGCGCCGCGGCAAAGAGACCACGTTCATCGGTCTCGATTCGGTCCGGATGATCCGCTATCGCACCACGCGCAATGAAGACACTCGCTGCTATTTCTGCAAGAACAACTGCCTGCGAACTTTCATCGATGTCGATGTAAGCGGGGGCGAGACGCAGGTGGCCGCGCCTGCACCGGTTGCGGAGGATCGCGCAGCCACTGCGGAAGAAATTGCGGCAGTGGTAACAAACCTCCCCAGCCTCGAACAGATTGAAGCGAACCTGGCAGCTCCAGCCCACGGCTCGTCCTGTAGCACTGGCCACTCTCACGATCGCGATGGCGGCGGATGCGGATGCAGCTCCTCATCGAATACTTCCCTCCGCGCCAAAGCCGAGCCTCTCGTTCAGATCCTCGCCGCACCCGGTGCGAAGAAGCCCGTCGAGGCTCCCCAGCCGACAGGCGAATACCAGCCGCGCAAAACCAAGGTGCCGTTGCGCACGGGTGAGCAGCGGCTGATCATCGCCACGTGCGAAAAGGGCGCCGTCGAAGATCTCAACGACATGAAGGGGATCAAGGCCGACATCGACAAGATCAAAGCCGCGAACCCGAACTTCGTCGACATCGCCGCCCGCGACGTGTTCCGCCAGCGCGACGTCAGCATCGTCGCGGACCCCGTCCCGAATACAAAAGGCCTCTTCGTTTCAAAAGCGACGAAAGAACGCGCGGCCCTGATGGAGAAACGCAAAGACTTCCGCGTCGGCATTCCCCGGCTGCTGAACACCTACACCTATGCTCCTCTGTTCAACGCCTATTTCGCGAGCCTCGGCATCCAGGGTGAAAACATCGTCTACTCCGACTACACCACGCCGGAGCTTTATCGCGCCGGAGCGAGCCGCGGGGCTGTCGATCCATGCTATCCATCCAAGATCGGCATCGCGCATGTGTATAACCTGTTGGCCGTGAAGCACGGCAAAAAGCCGCTCCATGCCATCTGGTTCCCGATGTACGATGTGCTGCACACGCCGCTGGTCAACCTCACCGGCTCCAATGCATGTCCCACCGTCACCGCTACGCCCAACGCCGTCAAGGCTGCGTTCACCAAGGAGAGCGATCTGTTTTCCGAGAACGGAATCGTCTACCTCGACCCGATTCTCAATCTCCAGGACCGGAAGATCTGCGCCGATCAAATGTACAAGGCGTGGGCCTCGATCCTCGGACTTTCGCGTGACGAGAGCGACCGCGCCCTCGACGCCGGCTTCGCAGCGCTCGCGGACTGCGAGAATGAGCTTCGGCGCCAGTCGCGCGAAACTCTCGATCAACTCGAGCGCGAAGACCGTATCGGCATCGTCATGCTGGGCCGCGTCTACCACCACGACCCTGGCCTCAACCACGAAATCATGGAAGAATTCCAGAAGCTCGGCTATCCGGTGTTTTCGCAAAGCACGCTCCCGCTCGACGAAGACCTGCTGGAGCGCCTCTTCGGCGACGAGGTGCGTGCCGGACTCATCACGCATCCTCTCGACATCGGCGACGTGTGGAAGAATCGCTACTCCACCAGCACCAATCACAAGGTGTGGGCGGCGAAGTTCACTGCCCGGCACCCCAACCTCGTCGCGCTTGAAGTCTCGAGCTTCAAATGCGGCCACGATGCCCCCATCTACGGCGTGATTGAAGGCATCATCGAGCAGTCGGGAACCCCGTACTTCTCCTTCAAGGATCTGGACGAGAACAAGCCATCCGGATCCATTCGCATTCGCGTAGAGACAATCGACTATTTCCTGCGCCGCTATCGCGAAGACATCATCGAGCGCCGGCAGAAGGAGAAGGAAATCGAAACCCGTCTCGCCGCCCTTCGCCGCTCGCTGCGCAATGAAAAGGAAGATCCCTATGAACTCGCCATGGCGGGCGACTGACCTCCGATCCAACCGCGGAGGCAAAAGAAGAGTGTCGTCTCAATCACTGATATGCGCACGCAGCGGCGCTTCGATGTTGATCTCGATGAGCCTCCTCCTGGTCGCAATGAGTGGCTCGGTCGCGTCAGGCCAGGGCAGTAACCAGGCGCCCGCCCCGCCCGTCAGCGAAGTTGTGCAGAAGATGGTTGAGCACAATGAGGCGCGCGCGAGTCGTCTCAGGTATTACACCTCGCAACGCCACTATCATTTGGAGTATCACGGCTTCCCAAAATCCGCCGATGCCACGATGGATGTGGAGGCGACCTACGATGCCCCCTCCAAGAATTTTCGGGTGGTATCCGAATCAGGATCGCGCAAGATCATCGATCATGTCTTCAAAAAGCTGCTGAAGGCCGAGCAGGACGCGGCCGGCGAAAAGCGTGAAAGCGCATTGACTCCCGCCAATTACGACTTCGCTCTGCTCGACACCACCACTGAAGACGGCCGCAGGCTGTTTGTTCTCAAGGTAGATCCTAGACAACCGAGAAAGTATCTCTTCCGCGGCAGAATCTGGGTCGACGCAGATGACTATGCGGTGGCGAGACTGGAAGCTCAACCGGCGCAAAGCCCGTCCTTCTGGATACGGGACACAGAGATCCGGCATCAATACTCGAAGATGGGCGATTTCTGGCTGCCGACGCAGAACACCACCGTGACCAAGGTCCGATTGGGAGGCACGGCCACGCTTACCATCGAATACGCTCAATACCAGTTCCAGAGCGCGACCAGCCAGTCCGCGAATTCCGCAAACCTCGCACCGGGTCGATGATTCCAGGCCGGATCACGCGCGCGGGGTGTATCTTCTTAATACCGGACGTGGACAGGAATCAGGAGAAGATCTCATGGCAACTGCAGCTGCAACATCCACGGAAACCTACCTGGGAAATACGGCTGAAGACCTGCTCGGTTTCAGCAACCCGCGGATTCCAAAGGAACGCCTCCATCTTCCCGGACCCGACGTGGTGGATCGCATCTTTGCGCAATCCAACCGCAACCTGCGCGTGCTCGGAAATCTGCAGCGAATCTTCAATCACGGGCGCCTTGCCGGCACCGGCTATGTCTCCATTCTTCCCGTGGACCAGGGGATCGAGCACTCGGCCGGCGCAAGCTTTGCAAAGAATCCCGATTACTTCGATGCCGGGAACATCGTCAAGCTGGCCATCGAAGCAGGCTGCAACGCAGTCGCATCAACGTTCGGAGTGCTCGGAATCGTGGCGCGGAAGTATGCGCACCATATTCCGTTCATCGTGAAGATCAACCACAATGAACTGCTCACCTATCCCAACAAGTTCGACCAGATTCTGTTCGGCACGGTTCAGGAAGCATACGACATGGGCGCAGCCGCGGTGGGCGCTACCATCTATTTCGGCTCCGATGGCGGCGATCGGCAAATCGTGGAAATAGCGCAGTGCTTTGCGCATGCGCATGACCTGGGCATGGCCACTGTCCTCTGGTGCTACCTGAGAAACCCCGCATTCAAGAAGGACAAGGACTATCACGTTTCGGCCGACCTGACAGGCCAGGCCAATCACCTCGGTGTAACGATCCAGGCCGACATCATCAAGCAGAAGCTGCCGGAAAACAACGGCGGCTATCTCGCGCTCAACACCGGAGACTCGTCGTACGGCAAGCTCGACAAGCGCATCTACAGCGAGCTTACGAGCGATCATCCCATCGATCTCTGCCGGTACCAGGTGGCGAACTGTTACATGGGCCGCGCCGGGCTCATCAATAGTGGCGGCGCATCGGGTGCGGACGATTTCGCCGATGCGGTCCGGACGGCGGTCATCAACAAGCGCGCCGGCGGCATGGGCCTGATCTCCGGCCGCAAGGCGTTCCAGCGTCCCATGGAAGACGGCATCCGGCTGTTCCATGCCATTCAGGACGTCTATGCCGATCCCAGAGTCACCGTAGCCTGAAGGGCTTTCGCAACGAATCGTGTTGCGATGTCTGCTCCGCCCGGTGGCTTCTTCCCCAGGAAGAGGCCTCTCGGCACTGCTGCTTGAAATTGCGATTCAGCTTGGTGATTCCGAAGTCGATGGTGGGCAGAGAGGGACTCGAACCCCCGACATCCTGCTTGTAAGGCAGGCGCTCTAACCAACTGAGCTATCCGCCCACGCCTGGCGGGAAGGCCCGCTCGGGCCTTCCATCATCATAACAGCGCAAGCGCTTCCCGCGGACGCTCCGGACCCACGCGGCCGCCCAGCGCGCGCCTTGATACACTCAGGGGTGACCCGCCTCATCGTAAACGCCGACGACTTCGGCCTCACCTCCGGCGTGAACCGCGCCATCGTCGAACTGCACCAGTCCGGCGTGCTCACCAGCGCCACGCTCATGGCGCGCGCCGCCGCTACAGCCGAAGCAATCGAGATGGCACGCAGCACGCCTTCGCTCGGCGTTGGCTGTCACGTGGTCCTGGTCGACGGCACTCCAGCGCTATCTGCCGCCCATGACATTCCCAACATCTCCGAAGCCACACGCCAGCGGTTCCTGCCCACGCTGGGCCAGTTCCTTTCCACGATCTACCGGCAAGCTGCTCCGGGAAAGATCGAGCATCAGATCGAAATCGAAGCCCGCGCGCAGATCCAATCCCTCCAGCAGTGCGGCGTCCATCTCACCCACATCGATACCCACAAGCACACCCACATGTTTCCGCTGGTCCTGCGACCCGTGCTCCGCGCTGCCCGAAGCTGCGGCATACGCGCCGTGCGCAATCCGTTTGAGCCGCAGTGGAGCATCAACGCCACGCCCAATGCGCCATTGGTACGGCGCGTTGAAGTCCGCTTGCTTCGGCTGCTTGCGGCGCGTTTTCGCCGCATTGCGGCCGAGGAGGGCTTTGTCACCACCGAGGGAGCGCTCGGCGTGCTGGCCACCGGAACGCTTGACGCGGCGGCCGTCGCTTCCCTGCTGCACGCGCTGCCGGCCGGCGGCGTCTTTGAGCTGGTCACGCATCCCGGCTACAACGACGCGGACCTTGCCGCCGCCCATACCCGCCTGCTCGCCTCGCGCGAGACGGAACGCGCCGCACTCCAGGCGCTTCGCAACACCCACGACATCGATCTGATCTCATTTGCCAGGCTTTAACGCAAAGCCCGTCCATGTTCTGCATCTTCGGGCTGTCTGAACTCGTCGCTTCACAAGTGTCGAAACGACCAAGATTTGGCCGCCTGGCCAGGAAATGGCCTCGGCTACAGCGGTTTCACAGTTGCTGTGTCCCGGAGCCACATCGCCAAGTGGCTTTTTCATCAAGGAAAAGCCACCTTGAATCGCGGCCAGAAACGGCTACAAGTGCTGTGGAACCGCTCTAAGCCCCTGCTGAGTCAATCTCCTGCAAATCTCCGAAAAACTGGATCTGGGGCATAAATTGGCCGACTTGCCAGAGTCGGGGCCGAATATTGGCCGCTTCCTCACCCCTGCAGATTGTTATTGAGAGCATCGCCCCGAAATCGGCCGTTCAAGGCCTCACCCGTTGGTCGCTGGACTCAGGCCGACTTCTCGATCCCCACCTGCGCCCACGCGATCCGTGAAGCAATGAGAATAAACAGCGAAAGCGTCGTGAGCCATATGAGTTTTGTTCGCATAAGAACAGTTTCCTCATGAACTGATCTGTTTGAGGAACCAGATACGTCGCTCTGTCTCATCGAGCCAGTTCTCGATCAGGCTTGTGGTGGCGACATCGCCCGCATCATCGCAAATGCTGTGCACGGCTCGAAGATTGCCAGCGAGCATTCTGTTGTCCGCGAGAAGCTCGTCGAGCATTGCCGCGGGAGCCACTTCTTTGGCGTCGTTATCCCGGACTCTCTGCTGTCGAGCGATGTCTCCGATGGAGCGCAGAGCATCTCCACCCAGCTTCCGGCAACGCTCTGCAATCGGGTCGGTCATGGCGAACAGCTGACCGCCATGTTCATCGAGCAACAGGTGGTAATCGCGGAAATGCGGACCACTCATGTGCCAGTGGAAGTTCTTGGTCTTGAGGTAAATTGCAAAAACGTCGGCGAGGAGGCGCTTTAACTCGGAGCACACCTCAGCAAATTCTTTGTTGCGGACTTGAAGCTGGTCCATAGCCTGACTGAGTTTTGGGGCTTCGAGACGGGACTGGTTCATGATTCCTCTCTTGCCGCATCGCATGCGGCATCTGACAGGTGACAGTAGATATGGTCCAACCAGTCCATCATTCAGTGATGAAACGCCTGTGGCCCTGGTTGGACCCGCACCTTCCCGGCTATGCCGACATCGTTTGGGCGATTGCGTCGTTGAAGCCCTTTACCAGAGCGTTATAACCTTCTGTGCCGTTCTCGGCGGCAAGACGCTGCGGCTTGGCATTTTCGACAACGACTTCTGCGACTCCTGGTTGGGAGTGAAGAATCTGCATCGACTCCGCGATGAAGTCCTTGAGCGGCATCGCCAGTGGATCGGTGGTCTGACGAGGACCGGTAAGCTCGGTCTGAACGTAGGGAGGCACCAGTTCGATGACCTGCAACCCCGTCCTGCCCAACTGGTAGCGCAGTGACTCTGTCCAGGAGTGTAGAGCAGCCTTGGTCGCGCAATAGACAGGCGCAAACGCTAAGGGCGCGAAGGCCAGGCTCGATGTCACGTTGATGATGGTCGGCTGGCTCTGCTTCTTAAGATGAGGCAACAGGGCCGAGGTGAGACGGATGGGGCCAAGCAGATTTGTCGTGACTGTGGCTTCGGGCACCGACAGGTCTTCA
>Ga0335069_10005101_pt1 | contig 19321 bp, 18 predicted proteins | sample Lox_Sample_11_FD_206714 | JGI IMG/M metagenome (GOLD analysis project Ga0335069, IMG submission 206714) | Soil microbial communities from Loxahatchee National Wildlife Refuge, Florida, United States - Lox_Sample_1.1 | ecosystem: Environmental > Terrestrial > Soil > Wetlands | place: USA... | reverse complement strand
GCTGACGGCGCCGAGGGCACGCCGACCCTTTTCGACCGGATCGCTGGCTCCGCCAGAATGCTCAAGCTCCGATCGGTGGCAAGGCTTGAGCATGACATCCTGCATCTTCGCTACCAGGTGACGTAGCGTCCGTGCTTCGCGATCCACGCAGGCATCCGGCGCGCGCGTTTACGTACGAGAGCAAACCTATCAGACCGGTCAGCACAGCGGCCTGGTAAGCGCTCGCGCGAGCGGGTGTGGGAGACTTCCGCTGGCACGACCTGCGCCACACGTAGGCCTCACTGGCATGTGTAAGGGCGGAACGCCGCTCTTCGCGCTCCCCCAATCTGAGTTCGACACAATCCTGGCACAGCGGCCGTTTGGCCGTTTGCGGCTTGATCGCCAAACTTTACCAAGGCGAACTTCAAGACCTGAACCGTGACCGGTAATCTTGCGGCGTAACCGCCAGCAGGCGTAGGAAGCTGCGTCGTAGCGTCTCTTCCGAACCGAATCCGCAGCGGAGCCCGATCCGTTTGACCGGCAGACGCGAGTCCAAGAGCAGGCGGGTCGCCGCTTCCACTCTCAGCCGCTCGATCGCGCGAGCCGGTGTTTGCCCAGTCGCCTCGGCATAGTGGCGACTGAAACTGCGCTCGCTCATCCCGGCCTGGTCGGCCAGGACCGAAAGCGAGAGATCGTCCGCGAGATGGCCCTTGATCCAGTCATGGAGCGCGCCGAATTTGTCCTCTGCGACTTGCAACGCTAGCGCAGCGCTGAACTGTGCCTGTCCGCCAGGACGTTTGAGAAAAACGACGAGGTATCGGGCTACAGCGAGCGCCACTGAACGTCCGAGGTCCGCTTCCACGAGCGCGAGCGCTAGATCGATTCCGGCCGTCACCCCGGCGGAAGTCCAGACCGGACCGTCACGCACGAAAATCGGATCTGGCTCGACGTGCACTTGGGGAAAGCGCTGCGCAAGCTTGGCACAGTACATCCAGTGGGTCGCTGCGCGGCGCCCGTCCAACACCCCAGCCGCAGCGAGCAGGAATGCACCTGTACAGACGGAGGCGATGCGACGCGCCTGCGTCGCTCGCTCCCGCACCCACTCGATCAGTACCGGGTTCTCAGCCGCCGCCTCGACCCCCTCGCCGCCGGCGATGAGTAAGGTATCCAACGCCTCATCGCGTTGCGTGAGCGGACCCGCAGCAAGCGCCACGCCGGCCGAGGCTGTAGCGCCCTCACCGCCTTGTGCCACGACCCTGAGCTGGTAGGGCCGTGCTCCTCCCGCCGCGGCCACAAGATCATTGGCGGACGCGAACACCTGAACAGGCCCCGTGACATCGAGCAACTGCACCGCCGGGTAAGTCAACACGTCGATGACACGGACGGCGTTTGGCGAGAAGCGAGGGGATTTTGGCATTTCCGCCAAACCATGCCCGCGTAGTTTCGTTTTGTCCAGCAGTGCTCTCAGCTTTGGAGAACCGCATGATTCCACACGGTACGCATCTGCGCATCGGCTCGCTCCTATTTGCGGGCATCGATCAGATCGATCTGACCGGACCATTCGAGGTGCTATCGCGTATTCCGAACGCCACCTATCGCATTTACGGCAAGGCTGCAGCACCAGTTCGCGATCTGAAAGGATTGTGGCTCAGGCCCGATGCATCTCTGACCGATGCGCCGCCGCTGGATGTCCTTCATGTTCCCGGCGGACCCGGCCAGGAGGCTTTGATGGACGACACTGAGGTGTTGGGCTGGATGCGTCAGCAAGCGGCAGGGGCGTGCACCATTTTCTCCGTGTGCACGGGAGCACTCCTCTGCGGCGCGGCCGGCCTTCTCAGGGGACGCCGGGCGACGACGCACTGGGCCTCATTCCATTTGCTGCCGTGCTTTGGCGCGACCCCCGTCAACGAGCGTGTGGTCGTCGATGGCGCCTGGGTCTTCGCCGCAGGCGCCACAGCCGGGATCGATGGAGCTTTGCGTCTCGCGGCGGAGTTGCGCGGCGACGAAGCCGCACAGCACATCCAACTTGACATGGCGTATGCGCCCCAGCCGCCCTTCGACGCCGGCACACCCGAGACGGCGCCCGCGGCGATACTGCAACAGGCGCGGCACTCCGTGCGGTCCATCACGGCGCGTCGGGAAGCGACGGCACGACGTGTGGCCGCCAGGCTCGGTATCGCCATTCCAGCCGCGGGCGGGGACTGAGCCTCAATCGTGCAAGGCCCCGTTGGCGATAAACGAGGGCTTATTGGCGCGTCCGCTAATCCTCGCACGACTAGATTGTGTCGCAGCTTATCAGTCAACGGATCCGCGATAACGGAACGGCAACGTCAATGGAGGATGACTCAGATGACAAGTTTTTCGGTTCATACGCTTGAATCCGCACCCGAGCGTTCCAAGCCGGCGTTGCGGCAATTGCAGTCGGCTTTCGGCATGATCCCCAACATCGTCGGAGCGATGGCGACCTCTCCGGTTCTGATCAACAGCCTCGTCGGTCTGTTCGGGAATGTGCATGGCGGCAGCTTCACGGAAGCGCAAGTCCAGACCGTGCTGCTCACCGACGCGGTCACCAACGCGTGCACGTGGGCCGTCGCGTTCCATACGGCGCTGGCGCTTAAGGAAGGAGTCGATCCGAAGGATGTGCAGGCCATCCGCGAGCGCCGGCTGCCGAAGGACGCCAAGCTGGCCGCGCTGTCGGCTCTGGCAAAGACGATGATCGAAAAGCGCGGACGCCTCAACGACCAAGACGTCGATCGATTCATTGCGGCCGGTTTCGGTAAGGATCATGCCCTGGAGGTCATTGGCATCGTCGCCGCGTCCACGATCACGAACTACACCGGCAGCGTCACGAAACCTCCTCTCGAGGCACCGTTTCAAGCTCACGCCTGGGAAGATTGAACTCCCGGAGCTGACCGCTAGATGAAATGCATTGGCGGAGCGACGCTATGAGCATTACCGCCATTGTGAACGGTATTTACGGCTTTGGCGTTCGCCGAACCCCCAGTCTCTTCAATGTCGGTGACGGACCAATGCTTGCCAAAGGGTCGCGCAGCGTCCACGGTTGAGCGGCAGTTTTCGAGGGATATATGTCATTGCTGCCAACTGCCAGTTTGCTAACGCTGTAGGCCGTTCGCTTAAAGGCACAGACCATGATTGCACCACAGGAACTGCTTGACACGTCGATTGGGCAGATTCGAACGCTCACCGCTTTCTTGCATGAGCAACTCCCTGAGGGCGGCGACGGCTCGGAGTCCGAGACACCGGAGAGTCGCGCATGCAACGAAGCCCTCGCTTACCTCACGGTACTGATCCTGCGACTTGAGGCTTCGACCATCCAAGCGACAGAGAGACCGAGGGAACTCCCAGCAGTGGCGAGGCCCCACTCGTGAGATCGTTCTGCTCGATCAGGATGCGCACCCTTGCTTCTTGGGACTTCGCCATCCAATCCTCAGGTGAGGCCCTCAGGCCGGGTGGCTATTTCTTCCGGCGCGGGCTGCGGGCGAATCGCGTCGCCCAAGTGATCTCACCGCGCGCGATCTTGGCTCTGATCTCGATCAACTCGCGACGGATCGGGAAAGACCATTTTTGGAGGACAGCTGGAATGTCGCGCCACTCACGCATCACGCCGTAGCATTTTCCACCCGGAGCAAAATCACTCCTCATGTCTACAGGAGTCCACGGATCGATGGAGTGCATCGCAATGTGGACAGACGAGGAGTTCGCCGAGGGAGTTCGACATGGGGGGACCTTAGCCAGCTCTTGCTCGCGGCCGAGCAGGGCCAACTCTGCGCTATGGGGGGAAGCATTGCGACCGTTCGTATCTAACAGCGTTCATAACCCAGTGGGACGAATCGTGCATCGGCCGCGTGGTGCGGTCGCGCACGATGCAGCGGCGTACGCTTGCGCGCCGGAGGCAGCACGCGCGCTCTGGCCTCTTTGAGCGTCGCCCGGCACTCGCTGCGAAGGGCCGCGTGCCGGATGTCGAGAGCCTCCCGTGCGGGGAGCGAGCGGCCGAGCGGGCTGTCTTGGGGTTGTGCAAAGTCCTCTCGATCCTGAAGAGGCTCGACTTTTCCGTATTTTTTCCGTACGGATAGACACGATTTGGCGTAAGTACTTGATTGATGGTGGGCGGTACTGGGATCGAACCAGTGGCCCCTGCCGTGTGAAACGGGGATATGGGGCATACGAATCAACGATATGCGAGACGCCTCCCCTGTTGCAACAGGCACTTAGTATCACGTGATGTCATTTGATATCACGCAATGTCAGGACCGCACTGTCCCAAAATTGTCCCAGCGCTCCGGCGTCCACCATTTGTGGCGGGCGGCGGGCTTAAGATCAAATCGCGAGCCTACTACGGCACTTCTTGCCATCCCACTTCACGCGGCTGCCCGAGCCCCGTGCAATCAAATCTCGATCCACCACGTCGTTCGTAAGCGTCCGGGCATTACACCCTCGCTTGTGTACTGACTGGGACGGATGATCGGGCTCGAAGCGGCAACGGTGGACGTGTCCGCTTGGAGCCCAGATGGACACTTCGCCGAAGAGCGAGATTGATGAGGGTGCGGCCGAGCGAGCCACGCGGCGCATTCGTATCCTGGAGGAGAAGCTCGAGATCGTGAAGGAGGCGTCCAAGCCTGGCGCCTCGGTAGCGGCCGTGGCGCGCAAGCACGGCATGAACGCCAACCTCCTCTTCGGCTGGCGGCGCCTGCATCGGCGTGGAGCGCTCGAGAGCCGGCGGCATGCGAAGCCGGTGCCGCTCCTGCCGGTAAAGATTGACAGTCCGACCTTGCTGCCGACGGTGAAGGCGGGCTCAACAGCGAAGACGGCATCGTCTGTACGCGAGCGCGGCGTCATCGAGATCGAGTTCCCAGACGGCATCCGTGTTCGCCTGCATGGCACGGTGGACACACTGCTTTTGAAGCGCGTGCTGAAGACCCTGCGATGATTGCGCTGCCTGCGGGCGTCAAGGTGTGGCTCGCAGCCGGTGCGACCGACATGCGCAAGGGCTTCGATGGACTCGCCGCCCTTGTGCAGACGCAGCTCGCCGAGGATCCTTTCTCCGGACAGCTCTTCGTCTTTCGCGGCAAAGCCGGGGATCGGCTGAAGATCCTTTGGTGGGGCGGTGATGGGCTGTGCCTCTTTGCCAAGCGCTTGGAGCGCGGCCGCTTCGTGTGGCCGCAGGCGACGCACGGAGTGGTGAGTTTGAGCGCGGCGCAGCTTTCGATGTTGCTCGAAGGGATCGATTGGAGGCGAGTGGAGCGCACGCAGCGGCCCGAGCTCGCAGTGTAAAAAGTGCTTGTTTTGTAGTGTTTTAGCGTGCAAGCGATCGATCCTAACAGTATAATGTGCGCGTGGAGGAGGACGGCGACCTGCCCGACGACGTCGAGAGCTTGAAGCAGCTCGTTGTGACGATGCGCCAGGCACTCGCGAGCCGCGACCTGCACATCGAGCATCTCAAGCTCCTTCTCGCCAAGCTCCGTCGGGCCCGTTACGGCCGCTCCTCCGAGCAGCTGGATGAACGGATCAACCAGCTCGAGCTCTCGATCGAGGAACTCGAAGCGAGCCGAGCTCAGGATCTTCCTGCACTAACCGCGCTCGAGCCCCCCAAGGACAAGCCGATTCGTAAGCCCTTGCCGGCGCGATTGCCGCGCGAGACAGTGACTCACCCTGCCGTGCCAGAGAACAGCCCCTGCCCGAGCTGTGGCGGGAAGCTGCGCTACATGGGCGAGGATGTGAGTGAGATCCTCGAGCGCATCCCGGAGCAGTTCAAGGTCATCCGGCACGTGCGGCCAAAGTTCTCCTGCTCGTGCTGCTCGCAGATCGTGCAAGCTCCAGCGGCCAGCCGCCCGATCGACCGCGGCATTGCAGGCCCTGGGCTTCTCGCGCACATCCTCACCGCCAAGTACTGTGACCACCAGCCCCTTTACCGACAGAGCCAGATCTACGCCCGTGACGGGATCGACCTCGAGCGCTCGACACTCGCGGGGATGGTCGGAAGCTGCGGTGCGTTGTTCACTCCGTTGGCAGATGCAATCGGCAAGTACGTCAAAGCCGCTCTCAAGATCCACGCGGATGACATTCCGATCCCGGTGCTCTCGCCAGGCAACGGCAAGACCAAGACCGGACGGCTCTGGGTTTACGTTCGCGACGATCGGCCCTGGGCAGATCCCGCCCCACCGGCGGTGTGGTTTGAGTACTCGCCCGATCGCAAAGGCGAGCGGCCGCTTGCGCACCTGAAGGATTACCGCGGCATCCTGCAGGCGGACGGCTATGCCGGCTTCAACCGCTTGTACGAGAGCGGGCGGGTGGTCGAAGTCGCATGCTGGGCGCATGTTCGCAGACCTTTCTACGAGCTCTCAGTCGCCGGCGACGCTCCGATCGCACGCGAGGCACTCGAGCGTATCCAGGCACTCTTTGCGATCGAGGCGGAGATCCGCGGTCGACCGGCCGAGGAGCGTCGTGCCGTCCGGCAGGCGCGCGCGGGGCCGCTGCTCGATGACCTGCACCGCTGGTTCCACGACACCTTGAGCAAGCTCTCGCGCAAGTCCCCGCTCGCGCTCGCCATCCGCTATGCCCTGACGCGCTGGACCGCGCTCAGCCGCTATCGCGATGACGGGCGACTCGAGCTCGAGAACAACGCCGCCGAGCGCGCCCTGCGCGCAGTGGCCCTCGGTCGCAAGAACTTTCTCTTCCTCGGCGCCGACACCGGCGGCGAGCGCGCGGCGGTGATCTACTCGCTCCTCGGCACTGCGAAGCTGAACGGTCTAAATCCTGAAGCCTATCTACGCTACGTTCTCGAGCGCATCGCCGACCACCCCATCAACCGGATCGAGGAGCTACTGCCCTGGAACGTCGCCTCGCAAATGCCTTCGCTCCGACTCGCAGCCTGATCAAGCCGTCAAGACGGCCAACTCCGAACGCTTACCGTCGTTCCTCCGTCGCACTCGCCCCAAACTTGAAGATAGGACCGGCGCCGGGCTGCTTCCATCGGACTATCGTCTCACTCGCTGCGCGGGGCTGAGGGCGTCCGCACAGACGGTGTCGCTGGAACGCGCGAGGTTGTGGGCGAGTGCACGAATCACCTGCGCCTGTTGATCTTCCGTGGGCCGGAAGTCGCGGACAGCCAACCCCTCGAGCCGCGCTTCTCTCGAGAGCAACATGCCGGCACGGGGAGCAAGGCGGAGCTCAGGTCGCCGATCCCGGCTTCGCGATCACCCGGAGCGAGATGCGGCGGTTCTTCTGCCGTCCTTCCTCGGTGGAGTTGTCGGCAATCGCGTTCTCCTGCCCATAGCCCTTGGCACTCATCCGCGAGCGGTCGACCCCGAGACGAGTGAGCTCGCCCATGACGTTGTCGGCGCGCTGTTGCGAGAGCTGCAGGTTTGCCGCCGGATCGCCCGTATTGTCGGTGTAGCCGCCGATACGGACCTTGACCTGCGGGTACGCCTTGAGGATGTCGGCGATGTTGGTGAGCTGCTCCTGCGAAGCGGGCTGCAGGGTGGCCTCGCCGGTGTGGAACAACAACCGGTCGAAATCGAACCAAGTGTTTGCACTGACCGGCGCGGAGCTGTCGTTCAGGTATGACACCAGCCGCGCTTCCACCCCCCGTGAGGGCACATTGAGCTCACTGCCATCGGGAAGCTTCACGTTCATCATGTCGCCCAACGCCGCCCAGGCCGCTTGGGCGGTATTGCCCGCGGTCTTCGCCGCAGGGCTCACGGCGTCGGCGGCCGTGTCGGCCGCCCCGTTCGTGACCGTCGCCGCGGTTCGCACCGGCGGTCCTGGGCTCATCAACGAGCGGATCGCCAGCAAGCCAAGCAGCAGCGCGCCCGCGATAGCGAGCGGCACGATCCACCTCGGCGTGGTGCGTGCCGCCACCACTGGCGTCGCGAACGCCGTGCGCGCTGGGGTGGGGCTCACCACGCCCGTGGCACCGGGGAGCAGGTTGGCAGGCAGGTAGCTCTGCAGTTTCGGAGCCTCGGCTCGCAGCGCGTTGGCGAGCGAACTCGTCGTGAGTGAGCCGGCGCTGCTCGACTTTGCGAAATAACCCAGTACGAGCGGTGCAGCCATTTTCAACAGGCCGAGGCCTGATCCCGGACTCAAGCCTGCGGATTGCGTGATCGCGCTCGCCACCTGGCCCTGCTGCGTACCGAAAACCATGGGCAGAAACCTATCGATCACCTCTCCCACGGTGCCGGTGGGACCGCTCGAGGCGATTGAAGGCAGGCTCGCCAGGATGTTCTGGCCCGCTCCGCCACCGAGCAGGCCGGTGATCTGGCCGAGAAAGCCGGTGTCGCTCGCCTTCTCGGCCAGGCCGCTCAGGGTAGTCGCCGTCGCGGCGCTCAAGCCGCTTTGCACCCCGGTGGTTGACCCTCCGAGGCGAGACGCGAGGGCCTGTTTCATGTCCGGTGTGACCATCCCGAGAATTGATTCCAATATCGAGTTAGCCATGTCCGTCTCCTACATCCCTATATCGAAGTTCATGGACGCCGGGTATCAGTTTGTCCGAGCCTCGCACTGGGTGAGGATCGCAGTGCGCTGTCATCCGCGAACGGCGGACGAGTCAGAATCCTGGCTAGATCGGCACAAGTTCAATCTCCACGGAGGGCGGTAGACCTGGTGCAGGAATTAGAGCCCTAGTCAGGTGCGACGCCGGATTACTTGGTGGTAGATGAAAAGGAGAATGACTGCCCCGACTACGGCCACCAACAGGCTGTAGACATTGAGCCCGCTCACTCCTGACATCCCAAACAAGCTAAACAGCCATCCCCCCGCCTCGGCGCCGACTACGCCTAGGATGATGTCAAGTAAGAGTCCTTCGCCTTGCTTGTTGACGATCTTGCTCGCAATGAAACCAGCGATGAGTCCGAGGACAAGCCACGCAATGATTGACATGCCGTTCTCCTGCTGCCGGATCGCATTCAATCGTACGCGAGGTCAGCGCGTACGCGAGCGCGCGAAGCCCGGGAGCTGTGAATAGTACGGCCGACGCCGCCAGATCGTAATAAGACCTTGGCCCTAGGATAAGTACCGCGTCGCTCGCGCTAACGAGGGTCACCAAGGCAAACTCAAGTACCACTACAACTTCTGCGGCCTCCTGCATTTCGAGGCGACCGCAAGCTCACCGCTTCCTTCCGGCAAGCACCAGCCGCGGATGGAATTTACCTACGACGGCGGGGGCATCGGCAAGGGCGCGAATGTCACACTGTATGTCGACGGGAAGCAGGTCGGTGAAGGCCGCCTGGCGCGCACGACGGCATTGTTCTTCTCGATGGACGAGACGCTCGAAATTGGCTGCGACGTGGGCGAGCCGGTGTCACCTGACTACGGGCCCGTCGACAACGCATTCAACGGGACGGCGAACTGGGTACAGATCGACGTCGATGCCGCAGCGAAGGACGTGGATCACATGATTGGCGCCGAGGAGCGATTCAGACTGCTGATGGCACGACAGTGAGTACTTCTTGCGTCCGGTTAGTCACGCGCCAAAGCCGCCGCCAGTCGACGCTCTTGGTCAACATACATGTCGTCGGCGATGTCGAAAACGACCTTGAATATCTGGCCCCCGCTGAAGGGGAACGGCGCTGAGTACTCTTTCGATACAGGGTCACCCGTGTCGCGAGCGACCGCTAAACCCTCGCCCGCGAGCGCGTAGTGGCCGGTTTGAGTCCGGAAGTCCGCGCTGCCGACGACTTTATCATCGACATAGAGCGTCATCTTCCCCAGCGCTTCGTTGAGCTTGCTTAGCGACTGTTTCTTGAACTCAACACCCACGATGTGCTTGCCCGAGGCGGGCGCGGGGCAGCTGAGCTTCTGTTCGGGGGAAATCCCGAGGAAGTTATAGATGAAATTGAGCTGTTGGTCCTTAACGAAGAGCGTGTACCCGCCGAACCGAGAACCTTGAGAGACGATTACGCCTTGCGAGTCCTTATTGAACTCGACCTCGGCGAGGATCTTGAAAGACACCCCGAGCGTACGTGCCGCTGACGCCTCGGGGACCTCGGTCGTTCCCGGGTAGTAAACAAAGCGGCCGTCTTGGGGTGCCGCGACCTTGTACTCCAGTGAGCGAATGCCGGCGGCGCCATAGTCGTTTAGCGGCAGCACATGGTTCTTCTTTGCCTCAGCGAGCCAGAGCGCGGCGAGCTCTTTGACCTTTTCCGGATGCTTGTCAGCCAGGTCATGGGCCTCGGACCGATCCACGTCGGTGTGGAACAACTGCCAGCGGTCCTTATCAAACTCGCCTTTGTCGATCATGGGCCCGTGCTCGGTCGAGGCTTTCCAACCCTTATGCCAGATGCCTCGGGTGCTGAGCATCTCGTAGTACTGCGTCTCTTTGCGCGTGGGCGCGTCTTTGGCATCGAAGCTGTAGCGCATTGATACGCCAGCGAGCGGCGTCTGTCTTACCCCGTCGACAACCTCGGGCATCGCGACGCCACAACATTCGAGTATCGTGGGGACGATATCCGTGCAGTGGTGATACTGATGACGTATCTCACCTTTCGCCTTGAAGCCTTTAGGCCAGTGAATGACCAAGGGATCTGCCGTGCCACCGGAGTATTGGGAGTACCGCTTGAACATCCGGTAGGGTGTGCTGAAGGCAGCCGCCCAGCCAGTCGGGTAGTGGTTATACGTGTCCGGCGATCCGAGCTTGTCCAGCATCGCCAGGTTCGACTTGATATCGTCCGGATAGCCGTTAAAGAATCGATCTTCGTTGACTGACCCGTTCGGGCTGCCCTCGCCCGATGCCCCGTTGTCGGCGCAGTAGAAGATGAGCGTGTTATCGAGCTGCCCCGATTCCTGCAAATAGTCGATGAGGCGGCCGATCTGCACATCGGTGTATTCGGAGTAGCCGGCGTACACCTCCGCCATACGGCTGAAGAGCCGCTTCTCATCTGCCGACAGGGAGTTCCACGGGCGCACACTGTCGCCTTCGATGTACGTGCCCGCGCGCATCGGATTCAGGGGTGTAAGCTCTGTGCCCTTGGGGAGGACCCCCCTTTCGATCATTTGCTTGAGCACCCATTCGCGGTAGGCCTCGTAGCCGTCGTCGAACTTGCCTTTGTACTTGTCGATGTATTCCTTGGGTGCATGATGCGGCGCGTGATTTGCGCCGGGGCAGTACCACAGGTACCAGGGCTTATCGGGGCGCGACTGTTTGGTGTCGCGGATGAAGGCGATCGCCTTGTCGGCGATATCTTTCGAGAAGTGGTAACCGTCCTCCGGCTTGGCGGGTTGATCGACGAAGTGGTTGTCTTCGATGAGTTCGGGGTACCACTGGTTGGTCTCTCCGCCGATGAAGCCGTAGAAGCGGTCATACCCGAGGCCTAACGGCCAGTGCTTACGATTGGCGCCGATATCGAAGGCATCGACCGGCACGTTGTGATTCTTCCCGACCCAGAAGGTGCTCCATCCAGCGTCGCGCAGTACCGTGGCAATGGTCGCGTTTTCGGGCGGAATATGCCCGCTGTAGCCCGGAAAGCCGGCAGCCGATTCGGCAATCGTGCCGAATCCGTTCTGATGATGATTGCGGCCCGTCAGGAAGGTCGAGCGCGTCGGTGAGCACACGGAAGTGGTGTGCCATTGCGAATACGTAAGCCCGTTCTTCGCCAGCCGATCGAGCGTCGGCATCTGGATACGGCCTCCGTACGTCGACCACGCCGCGCAACCGGTGTCGTCGTAGAGGATTACCAGTACGTTCGGCGCGTCCTTGGGCGGTTCCTTGTCGAGAAAGAAATCCCAATCGGGCTTGGACTTGCGGATATCGAGGTCGATTTCGCCGGTGAATTTTTTGCTCATCGTTGCACTCCTGCTTTGCTTGCCGCCCCGAGTCAGCGCGATGCGCTCACGTACACCGTACCGGCGCGCCAACGTGGACACCAGTCGTCGTCGCTGTGGAGGGCACTGCCGATCGACGTAGCGACACCGAAGGCGACCAACCCGCCCGCGACGGCAGCTCCGGTACTGACGGTGCCTTCCTTCCGTACTGGCCGGTGCCGCCGGCGCAGGGGGAGGCTGAGGCATTGTGTAGAGGACCTACAGAGCCGTGGGGTGGACTTGAGATTCCCCACCTGCCATGCCTGTCCGCGCAGGCGCTGTACGGCATCGAGCACCTCCTTCTGATCCGAGGTGAATGCTGGCCCGAGCTGGCGGGTCCCGACGCTGCAGACCTGCCAAAACAGCACACGCTTGGAGGGTAGATGCCGGGTGTGAAGCACGCGGCATGGCGCGCTCATATGCTCTCCTATATCCAGGTCCGCACGTCCAGGGCGTGCACACTCCGATTCGTGCAAGCTGATCATCGATCGTGTTTCGTGCCATCAACAATAGGACCTTGGGAGGGTGTGGAACCGCGCTCGCCGAGAGCTAGCACAGGGACGAGCGATGAGGACCGCGCCAATCGGTGCGCCTGCGAGGGCGCGCTGCGTCGCGAGTGCTGGATGGCATGATGCTCGGGCGGGAGTAACATCTGAGCATATGGAGTGGCCAGAGGGCTCACAGAATGCGACGCCCAAGCTCGCGCCCGATAATCGGTGGCCCTAATTGGACCAAGGTCCGATTCCCAAATTACGTGCACTCTTGCACGGTTGCTTCGGCAGTCGAGGGCAGTCCGCGATCATGGGATTGCCTTCGCAGCCCTCGTGACCAGAAGGGGTAGGGTTATGGCTCAAGCTTATCCAGTCGTCTTCCTCCTGGACGATGAAGAAGCCGTGGTGGCGGGTCTCGCGCGGATGCTGAGGGTCGATGGCTTTCAAGTTCGCGCCTGGACTTCTGCGACCGAGTTCCTCGCCGTGCATGACCGGACAATCCCCGGCTGTCTCGTCACCGACGTGCGAATGCCCGGCATGAGTGGTCTGGGGTTGCAACGTGCCCTCCTGGCGCGCGGTGTCCACAGACCGATCGTGTTCATGACCGCTGCAGGTGACATACCGACAGCAGTGCATGCCATGAAGTCGGGAGCCGTCACCTTCCTGTCAAAGCCCGTGGAGCGCGACCAGCTCCTCGACGCCGTGCACGAGGCACTGGCACGGGATGCCGCAGCGCGCGCGCATGATCAGGAACAAGAGGACATCTCCAGCCGCATTGCGACTCTCACGCGACGTGAACGCGAAGTGCTTGATCTACTCGCGCTTGGCCTGATGAACAAGCAGATCGCCGGCGAGCTGGGCACAGCCGAGAAGACCATCAAAGCGCATCGCAGCCATATCTTTGAGAAGATGAGAGTCCCAACTGCGACACAACTGATTTGGTTGTTGTCACGCGCGGAGTCATTCGCGGCCCGGCTCCGCCCTGCGCTTCAACAGTACGTGCGCCATCACTAAGACTGACCGGATTCCGACTCACTAACTGTTCCTCCTTCGATATCGCCACCGGAGCAGGTAGCGACTGTGAGCCCAATATCACAGGTCGATCCTCAGCGTGGCCCCTACCGTGCGCGGGATACCTGGAATAGCCATATAGTTGTAGAGGGGCCCCGCGACGCTCAGCCCACCGAGTACGTAACGCTTGTTGCAGAGATTGGTCGACCAGGCCGAGACCGTCCACGATGTCGCACCCTGGGAGCCAATGCTCCAGCGAAGATTGAGGAGACCGTAGCTCGGCACCGCTGCAAACTCCGAGTCATCGGCAGATCCAAAGAAGCGAGAGCGCCACGCAGCATCCACCTGCACTGCCCATCTCAGGTCGTCAAAGGCAGTGTGAGCGTAGCTAACACCGGGATTGACGATCCAGCGCGGCGCTCCTGGCAAAGGCCGGCCCGTAAGGTCGCACACCTTCTGGCTGGGTCTTAGGAACGGCGCGAGCTCTTCCGCCGCGCATGGCGCGTTGTGATAGGAAAGATAGATGGCGTCATTGAACGACGCGGCGAGCCGGACGCTCAGCTCGCCGATCGAGCCGGACAGCTCAGTTTCGACGCCACGCGTGCGCACGTCTCCGACATTGGAGAGAATCTGTTGGAACGTGTTCCCCGCAGTCGGTTGCAGGAGCAAAGTCGCCTGGTAGTCGCGGATCTGCATCCAGAAGATATTGGTATCGAGTAGCAGACGGCCGCCGAGAACGGTGGATTTCACCCCGAGCTCCGCATCGTTGGTGAATTCCGGACTGAAGTAGAGCGAGGTGACGGTGAGGCCGGGCACCGGGGCGGTCGGATTGATGCCCCCCGACTTGGCGCTGTGCGCGAGGGAGACATACGCCAGGGCACCCCCAGCTAATGTGTGACTGGCACTCAGCACTCCTGAGACGTTGCTGTCGTCTCGGGTGAGATTCCCGGACGTATAGGAATCGAAATTAGGATTTGTGATGAAGGCTGGCGGTCCCGAGGGAACGCGGGTGACGTTGACGTCCTTGCGCTCGCTCGTATAGCGCAGGCCAAAGGCGAATTCCCACGAATAACTCGCTTTCCAGGTGACTTGGCCAAAGGCGGACGCGCTATGAGTGTTGAGGAACTGCAGGGTCTGCACGCTGCCATCGGCATAGCTAGGAGTTCCGAGGCTAAGAGCAGTTATCGCCTGCACATCGCTGCCGTACTGCGTGTAAAGACGGTTGTCCTGGTGCTGATTGAAGTAGTAGAGGCCCAGCACATAAGCGACTTCCCGACCCGATGGCGAGGCCAGCCGGAGCTCCTCGGTCCATTGATTGTCATCGACGGCCTGGCCGGCCGCGGTGATCGCATCGCGGTTGGTATAGTCGCCATCGCTGTAGGGGCTGAACCACCAGCGGCGATAGGCGGTGATGGAGGTGAGCGTGTAGTCCCCGAGCCGCCAGTCGGCTTGGGCGGACCCGCCTCCCTGGCGTACGTCGAAGTGCTGGCGAGCATCAATGGTGACCGCATCGTAGTCAGGACTGTACACAACTTTGGCGTCGGCAGCCGCGACGGCTGCATAATAGCTGGCCCCCCCGTTCGGGCCCGGACTGTAGAGAACGAATGCGCCGGCGTCGGAATGCTCCTCGCTGTAGTCACCGATCAGGCGCAGGCTGAAGGTATCGCCGGATCTCCAAAGGAGCTGGCCGCGGCCACCGATGCGATCGAAACCATCGAGCGTGTGCCCGGTGGTCGTATCCACAACAAAACCGCTCTGATAGGAGCGCGCGAAGGCAACACGGGCGGCGAGCGTATCGTGAAGCAAGGGTTGTGACCAGACCGCCCCTATTCGGTTGTAATCGTAGTTGCCGAACGAGACCTCCGCACTGCCGCTCGGTGCGAATGAGGGCGGCCTTGTCGTGATGTTGAGGACACCGGCGGTCGTGTTCTTGCCAAAGAGGGTCCCTTGGGACCCGCGCAGGAGCGTCACCTGATCGATGTCGATCAGATCGAGATTGGCCATACTCGCGCGCCCCAGATAGACGTTGTCCATATATACGGCCACACTGGATTCGAGCGCATCGTTCGCCGGACTGTTGCCCAAACCCCGTAGCGCGAAGCTTGTTTGGCGCGGTCCGTTGTATTGGATGTTGAGGCTCGGCAGCATCTGGTTCAAATCCTCAACGCGAAAGCGGCCGCGTGCTTCGAGATCCTCGCCGGTGAGCACAGAAATGGGGATCGGAACCTCCTGCGCGTCCTCCTCGCGACGGCGCGCGTTCACGATGACCTCGGGATGGTGTAATTCAGGTGACTGGGCTTCAGGAGTTTCCGGCAGTACCTGCCCAGCGACTCTAACGGGGCTTTGCAGCGCGATTCCCAGTACCAAGGGTACCGTGAAGGCGCCTTTCGAGAGACTCATCGACGCCCTTTAATTCCCGTCAGCGCAGCCAGAAGGGGCGCTGCCAGCTACTATACCGCTCGAGCTCCGTCGCGATCCACGCGACTGCAGTCGATCATAGGCCACTCCCGATAGAGGTGGGCTACCGCGGTCCGCGGGGGCCTGTCCGGCGTCGACACCAAATTGTTTGTGCACATTGTGCGCTTCTATAATCGTTCACGTCGGCCCCCGAGGCTCACGTACGGGGAGGCGAGACCCTGACGCGCGAAGACAGCTCCCTTCTCTCGGCACTGAGTCCGCGCCAGAGACAGCGGTGGCTCGCAGCCGCGGTCGCGGCTGCCTTATTCATCGCGTTTCTTATCGTGGTGCCTTTCCGCGATCGGCAGTGGCCTCACAACGAGGCATTCATTCCGATTGTCGATTCACTCCTGTTTCTGAACGATCTCATTACCGCGGTGCTTTTGTATTCCCAGTACGCGGTCGCCCGGGCCCGGGAAGGGCTGCCACTTGCCATGGGGTACCTGTTCACGGCGTTGATCATCATTCCGCATCTTCTGACATTCCCCGGCGCGATGGCGCCCACGGGGCTCCTGGGAGCAGGTCTGCAAAGCACCGTATGGCTCTACATCTTCTGGCACCTCGGGATCCCCGCCGCGGTGATTGCGTACGCCTTGCTCAAGGGGCGAGCGAGAAAACAACCGGACATGCTCAACAGAACGATCCCGATCAGCGTGGCGGCCGTCGTAGCTCTGGTATCTGCGCTTACCTGGCTAGCGATAGCGTATGAGCGGGCTCTACCGGCAATCATGATCGACACGCTGCGAGCGGGCTCGTCCTGGGAACGCGCCGCAGCCCCCTGTTACTCAGTCTGACGGCCATGGCGCTGTTATGGCGCCGTCGCTCTTCGGTGCTCGATATTTGGCTGCTCGTAGTCCTGTGGGCGTGGTTCATTGAAACATTCCTCCTTAGCATGACCAACTCGCGCTTCAGCGTCGTCTGGTATGCCGGGAGAGGCTTCGGTCTGTTGGCTTCCTGTTTCGTGCTGCTCGCCCTGCTGTACGAGTCGACGACGCTTTACGCACGGCTTGCGCTCGCTGCCGGCGCTAAAGAAAGAGAGCGCGAGCGACAACGTCTCACGCTTCAGGTGATCGCGGGTTCGATTGCGCACGAGCTCCAACAGCCTCTCAGCGCAATTGTGTCGAACAGTGCCGCAGGCGTCCAGCTGCTGAAACAGTCTCCGCCAGATCTCCGCGAAGCCAGCGACGCCTTCGAAGACATCGCTTCAGAAGGCCGTCGGTCCAGCGACATCATCAAGTCGATTCGCGCCGCCATGACCGGTGCGACGCAAACCATGGCGCCGGTTGATATGGATCAGATCGTGCGCGAGACCGTGAGGCTTCTGCGGATGGAACTGCAGACCCAAGAAGTCTCCGTGCAAGTGGAGGCACCGTCGGATCTCCCGCTGGTCCTGGGGAATAGAAGCCAACTCGTGCAAGTGCTGGCGAATTTGATCACGAATGCTATCGAGGCGATGGCCGAACTGGCGGATCGACCGCGTACGTTGAGCGTCCGTTCGGCCTTATGCGCACCGGGCAACGTATCGGTGATGGTGGAAGATTCCGGTCCCGGCATCGACCCGCAATTAGCGGCACGGATCTTTGATCCATTCGTTACGACGAAAACCCGCGGGACGGGACTCGGACTCGCCATCTGTCGGTTCATTATCGAGAGTCACGGCGGACAGATTTCGGCATATCCCGGTAAAGAGCACGGCTCGATCTTTCAGATCCTATTACCCGCGTGTTGACTGCGGCAGCACCGATGCACGGTTGCATCGTCATACCGCGCTGTGATTGCCTGAAGTTTCGAAGCTCCTTGACAGGGTCAGTCTGCCGCGTGACTCGATCGGTGTCGCATGAAGCATTCAGCATGATGCGTAAGAGGGCCGGCGACCGGTGTCGCCGGCCAAAGACACGCACATACGGGGAGGGGGTGCGCTGTGCGTGAAAAGTTAAGGCCAGTCGGCCATCCCTGGCCGAGCGGCGCTTCGATCGCTGCGAGGCGCGGACAGCATCCCTATCTCCGTCTCGGCGTCCTTGCAACGAACTGAGATGACTGTAGTTAGAGCCGAGCGTGGTGGCATCAGACCTTGGTCCCACAATAGACGCCGTTACCTCGCGTAACACTGCCCTGTGTCCCAACATAACGCACGCAAAGCAGCTACCGAATGGCAGAGCCCAAGCTACTAGCGCGGCTAAGGGTAAGCCGAAGGTCCTATGCCGGGCGCGGTCGTTTGTGTTACATCGATGAACGTGACACCGCCACAGCCTCTCATCGCAGTGGTCGACGACGAAGAGTCCGTGCGCCGCGCGCTGGCACGCTTAATTCGCACGGGCTCGTTTGATGTCGAGATCTTTGCTTCCGGCGGGGAATTCCTGGAATCGCTGCACGGCCGGCGTCCGGATTGCGTCGTTCTGGATGTCCACATGCCCGGTTTAACGGGCCGCGACGTACAGCGGCAGCTGAGGCGCGCGCAAATTCAAATGCCGCTCATCGTCGTGACGGCGCAGGATGCCCCCGCACTACGCGAGCAGTGCCTCGCCGATGGCGCGTATGCCTATCTAGCAAAGTCCGAGGTGGGAGTGCGTCTGATCAATCTGATTCGTGATGCGATTAATCTGCGGACCGCCGCCCCGTAAGGGGCATTGTCCATCAACGTGCTCAAGTTTCAGTCTGTTTAATCAGAACGTCTCGAACGCTTGCGTCGTTCTAGACCTGCTCGAAGTGTGTCAACGGCCACGCCCTATCGAAGTAGGCTTCGGTCGGGGCTCCGAGGGACGCGGCCGCGCCGCTATTGCTTGGCTTTGGGTGGCGTGTACGGATCGGGTGTGCCGGGCGCGATAGGAGGGTAGCGTTTCAAGCTTTCCTCGAACTCAGCCAAGATTTTCAACGGTGGCCCCGCATTCCAGGTGCTCCGTATGCCGGTTGCCGGATATTCCTCTTTTGGATCGGTGATGAGGTCGAACGCCTTTGGCTGCCCCAGCTTGAGAGGTGGCGTCCACCAGTCGCGCTCTTCGTCGTAGAAGACAATTTTCCAGTTGCGCCACTTCACAGCCTCTATCCGATCCGCCACCAGCACTGGGAAACCCTCGCGATTCGATTTGTCGCTCTTGCCCAGCAGGAAATCGCTCTGGTCCACCCCGTCAATGGCGCGGTCTTTCGGGATCGGTGCGCCCGCGATCTTTGCGAACGTGCTGAAGGTGTCTACCTCATGCACGATCTCGTTACTCACTCGCCCGGCAGGAATATGGCCCGGCCAGCGAATGATGAACGGCACGCGCAAGGAGCCTTCCATATGCGTGAAGTAATAGCCGCGCCAGGGACCTGACGATCCCTGCCACGGCCAGGTCGCTTCGGGACCGTTGTCGCTCGTGAATACGACGATGGTGTTATCCCGGATGTGCAGATCATCGATCACGTCAAGGATCTCGCCTACGTGCGCATCCATCTCCACGACTGAGTCGGCAGGGTGGGGAAGTGCACCTGCGTAAACGGCACGTAGATATAGAAGGGTTTGGCAGAGGCTGCGGTGCGCTTCATGAAATCGATCGCTCGGCGGGTAATCTCCGCGTCGATCAGGCGGCGTT
>Ga0335069_10005098_pt1 | contig 19323 bp, 14 predicted proteins | sample Lox_Sample_11_FD_206714 | JGI IMG/M metagenome (GOLD analysis project Ga0335069, IMG submission 206714) | Soil microbial communities from Loxahatchee National Wildlife Refuge, Florida, United States - Lox_Sample_1.1 | ecosystem: Environmental > Terrestrial > Soil > Wetlands | place: USA... | reverse complement strand
GTGGCCAGTGGTTACAAGTTGTGAGACGTGAGGGGCCAGTCCAGTTGTCAGTACTTGCAACTGGTCTGGCCCCTCTCAACTTGCGTCTGGTAACCACTGGCACCTTGGCGTCTGGGAACCGAACTACTCTCGGTACTCTTGCATTCTGCAAGACTGTTCGTAGCTTGGGGCCGTGACTCAACCCCCCGCCATCAGGCAGTCCGTCCGACCCTCCCGGGGCGTGGTCCCGCCCCCGCGGACGCTGCTGCAGTGGCTCTACGTGGGCCGTGTCATGGTGGCCTCGGCCGTGTTCCTGGCGGCCGCGCTGGCGTGGTGGCGCGCGGACCTGACCGCGCTCCTGGTGGCCTCGGTGTCCGTGACCCTCGCGCTCATAGTGACGGCCGCCTCCTTCTGGTACTCGCACCTCAGGCTGCGGGAGTTCGGCCAGGGCTTCCTGTACGGGCAGGCCGTGTTCGACGTCGCCCTGGTGACGGCCATCTCGCACATCAGCGGTCCGTACTCCTACTTCGCCGCGCTGTACATCCTGGTCATCGCGTTCTACACGGTGCTGATGCCGCTCGCCAACGGCCTGCTGGTCGCGTTGCTGGCGGGCATCGTGTACACGGCCGACGTGATCGTCGGCGGCGAGCTGTCGGCGGCGGTGCTGCTGCAGGTGGCGGTGTTCTGGCTGGTGGCGAGCGCGACGGGGTACCTGGCGAGCCGCGTGCGGGTGGCCGGCGCGGCGCACGAGACGCTCGAGGCCGAGCTCAGGCGGGTGCGGCTGCAGGCGACGGACATCCTGCGGCACATCGGCGCGGGCGTGATGACCGTGGACGGCGACGGCAGCCTCGTGTACGCGAATCCCACGGCGGAGGTGCTGCTGGGCCTGCCGCTGACGGAGCTGCTCGGCCAGCCCGTGCTGGAGCGCGTGGACGGCGTGGCCCCCGCGCTGGGCGACGCGATGCGCTACACGCTCCGGGAGGGGCGCCGCGTGGTGCGGACGGTGGCGGACGTGGCGGGTGCGGGGCGCACCTTTCCCGTGGGTTTCACGACCACGGCGGTCCGCGCGGCGGAGGGGGCGGCGCCCTCGGTGACGGCGATCTTCCAGGACATTTCCGACGCGCGCCGGCTCGAGGAGCTGCGGCTCCGGACCGAGAGGCTGGAGGCGGTGGCGGAGATCTCGGCCTCGCTGGCGCACGAGATCAAGAACCCGCTGGCCTCGATCCGCAGCGCCGTGGTGCAGCTCTCGCGGCTCGCGCCGGCGGGGGCCGACGAGCGGGTGCTGGCGGGGCTCATCGTGCGTGAGAGCGACCGGCTGGCGGCGCTGCTCACGGAGTTCCTCGATTTCTCGCGCGTGCGGGTGACGCGCTCGACCCGGCTCGACCTGGCGGCGGTGGCCGAGCACGGGATCCGGCTGGCGCGCCAGCACCCCGACTGCTCCCCCGACGCCAGGATCGCGCTCGAGGCTGCGGACGGTCCGGTCCTGGTCGAAGGGGACGAGGACCTGCTGCACCGCGTGGTCTTCAACCTGGTGCTCAACGCGGTGCAGGCGTCTCCCGCGGCGGCGGACATCCGCGTCCGGGTCGCGAGCGCGGCGCCGGGAGACCTGCCCGGCGGCGTGGCGATGGAATCGCCGCGCCTGCTGGTGGTCAGCGACACGGGGCCGGGGGTCTCGCCCGACGTGCTGCCGCGCCTGTTCGAGCCCTTCGTCACGGCGCGCCCCGGCGGGACCGGCCTCGGCCTCGCCATCGTGCAGCGCGCGGTGCAGGCGCATCGCGGGCTGATTTTCTGCGAGTCGGTGCGCGGGCGCGGCACGACGTTTACGGTATTCCTGCCGGCACGGTTCAACGCGGAGGAGAGCGCGTGAGCGAGCGGCCGTCGCTGCTCATCGTGGATGACGAGGCGGCGATCCTCGAATCGCTGCGCATCCTGTTCAAGAACGAGGGCTTCGACGTCGAGGTGGCGCGGGGCGGGCCCGCGGCGCTCGAGGCGCTGGAGCGCGCGGTGCCGGAGCTGGTGCTCACCGACGTGCGGATGCCGACGGTGAACGGCATCGAGGTCCTGACCGCCGCCAAGGGTCGCGACCCGGACCTGCCGGTGGTCCTGATGACGGCGCAGGCCGAGCTGAAGACGGCCATCGAGGGCATCAACCTCGGGGCGTTCCACTACATCCAGAAGCCGTTCGACAACGACGAGCTGGTGTCCATCTGCCGGCGGGCGCTGGAGAACCGGAAGCTCAAGGCCGAGAACCGGGTGCTCAAGCAGGAGATCCAGCGGCGCGAGCGCGGCGAGGTGGTGAAGCCGATCGGGATCTCGCGGCCGTTCCGCGAGGTGATGCGGCTGGTGGAGACCGTGGCGCCCACCGACAGCACGGTGCTGATCCAGGGCGAGAGCGGCACGGGCAAGGAAGTGATCGCGCGCTACATCCACGCGCTCTCGGCGCGGGCCCGCGGCGCGTTCTTCTCGATCAACTGCGGCGCGCTGCCCGAGGGCATCCTCGAGTCGGAGCTGTTCGGCCACGTGAAGGGCTCGTTCACGGGCGCGGTGCGGGACCACCAGGGCCTGTTCGCGGCCGCGGCGGGCGGCTCGTTCTTCCTCGACGAGATCGGCGAGACCACGCCCGCCACCCAGGTCAAGCTGCTGCGGGTGCTGCAGGAGCGGGAGGCCATTCCGGTGGGCGGCACGCAGCCCGTGCCGGTGGACGTGCGGCTCATCGCCGCCACCAATCGCGACCTCGAAGACGACATGAAGCAGGGGCGGTTCCGCTCCGACCTCTACTACCGGCTCAACGTCATCGCGCTGCACCTGCCGCCGCTCCGGGACCGGCGCGACGACGTGCCGCTCCTGGCGGACGCGTTCCTGCGGCGGATGGCCGCCGAGCGCGGCGAGACGCCGAAGAGCGTCGGCGCGGACGCGCTGGAAGCCTGCATGGCGTACGACTGGCCGGGCAACGTGCGCGAGCTGGAGAACGCGCTGGAGCGGGCTGCCACGCTCACCAAGGGCGACGTCATCGGCGCGGCGGCGCTGCCGGCGCGGGTGACGGAGCGGCGCGCGCCCTCGCTGGTCGCCGAGCGGCCGGCGGCGAATCCCGCGCTCGACGTCGTGGAGCGGGCCTACATCATGTGGGTGCTGCAGTGCGAGGGCGGGAACAAGACCCGGGCCGCCGAAGTGCTCGGCATCGACCCTTCGACGCTGTACCGCAAGCTCGCCCGCTACGAAGAAGGGTCGTGAGGCGGCGCCGGTGACGGCACGCTGGGCGTGGGCGTCGGCGGCCGGCCTGGCGGTCGCGGTGGTCGTGGCCTCCCAGCTCTCGGGCGCGCTGGTCGGCGTGTTCTACGACGACGGGATCTACCTCGCGCTCGCGCGGAGCCTGGCCGAGGGCCACGGGTACCATCTGCTCTACCTGCCCGGCGCGCCGGGCGCCGTGCACTATCCGTTTCTCTACCCGCTGTTTCTCGCCGGCCTGTGGAAGCTCGCGCCGGTGTTTCCCGCCAACGTGACGGTGTTCAAGGTCGCGAACGCCGTGCTGCTCGGCGCGGGCGCCGCGCTGCTCGTCCTGTACCTCGCCCGCCGCTCCGCGCAGCCCGCGTGGCGGCTCGCCCTCGTCGTGGCCGCGGCGGCCACGGCCCTCCCGCTGGTGACCGTCGCCACGGTGCTGTTCGCGGAGCCGCTGTTTCTCGTCGCGCTGGTGGGGGCCTGCTGGGCGGGGGACGCGGCGCGCGACGCGGCCACGAAGCGCCGGGCCCTGCTGCTGGCCGCCGCGGCGGGCCTGCTGGCCGGCGCGGCCGCGCTGACCCGGTCGGTGGGCGTGACGGTGGCCGTCGCGATTCCGGTGTCGCTGCTCCTGGTGCGGCGGCCGCGCGCCGCGCTCCTCGCGGCCGCCGCGGCGGCGCTGTGCCTCGCGCCGTGGCTCGTGTGGGTGGCCCGTCACCGCGGCGAGGTGGACCCCGCGCTCGTGGCGGGCTACGGCACCTACACCGATCTCCTCGGGCAGGCGGGCTGGGCGACGCTCTCGCCGGCCGGCGTCGGCGACCTGCTGCGGCCGGCCGGCGCGGTGGCGCTGGCGCCGTTCGGCGGCTGGCTGCGGCTCTTCTTCGGCGTGCCGGCGCTGGCGCTCCTGGTCGCCGGCTTCGGTCCGCTGCTCAAGCGGATGCCCGCCCTCGGGTGGACGCTGCTCGCCTACATCGCCATCGTCGTCGTCTGGCCGTACGGGCCCGACCGCTTCGTCTGGGCGGCCTGGCCGTTTCTGGCGGTCGCGTTCTTCGCCGGTGCGGAGCTGGTCACGGCGCGCGCCCGCGCCGCCGCGCCCGCCGTCGCCGCGATCGGCCGCTGGTGCGTCGCGGTGACGGTGCTGGCGGTCGTGGCCGGCTACGCGTTCTACCAGGTGCGCGGGTACGTCCGCGGCGACGCGACGCGGCTCCAGCGGGGGATCTCCGCCACCATGGGCGAGCTGCTGCCGTGGGTCCGCCAGTCCACGCCGCCGGCGGCGGTGCTGGCCGGCGAGGACGAGGCGCTGCTGTGGCTCTACACGGGCCGCCGGGCGGTCCCGTCGTACGTCTGGCGCTACCGCGGGCGGGGCGACGAGAGCCTCGGCCCGGACTCGCTGCGCGCCTGGCTCGATCGCGCGCAGGTCTCGTACGTGATCCTGAGCGGCCCCGGGTCCGACGCCGCGCCGACCCTCAGCGCCTTGCTCGGTCGCTACCCCGGCTACCTGCACGTGGCGCGCGAGTGGCCGAGCGGCCCGATGGCCTTCGCCGTCGACCGGTCGGGGCCGGCCCGCGCGGGAGGAGCGGCACCGTGAACGACCGGCCCGAGGTGTCGGTGATCATGCCGTGCCTCAACGAGGCGGCGACGGTGGCGAAGTGCGTGGCCAAGGCGCGCGCGGCCCTGGAGGGCGCCGGCCTCGTGGGCGAAGTGGTGGTGGCGGACAACGGCTCGGACGACGGCTCTCCCGCGCTGGCGGAAGCGGCGGGCGCGCGGGTGGTCGCCGCGCCGGTGCGCGGCTACGGGGCCGCGTACCTGGCCGGGCTCGAGGCCGCGCGGGGCACGTACCTCGTCCTGGGCGACGCCGACGACACCTACGACTTCGCCGCCGTGCCCGAGTTCGTGGCCGCCCTGAAGGCCGGCGCCGACGTCGTCATGGGCTCGCGGTTCCGCGGCCGCATCCTGCCCGGCGCGATGCCGTGGCTGCACCGCTACGTCGGCAATCCGATTCTCTCCGGCATCCTGAGCCTGTTCTTCGGCCGCGGCGTCTCGGACGCGCACTGCGGGCTGCGGGCGATGACGCGCGAGGCGAGCGACCGCATGCGCCTGAGGAGCACCGGCATGGAGTTCGCCTCGGAGATGGTGGCGCTCGCGCTGCGCCACGGTCTCCGCGTGGCCGAGATTCCCATCACGTACTATCCGCGCGGTGGCGAGTCGAAGCTGCGGAGCTTCCGCGACGGCTGGCGGCACCTGCGCTTCATGCTGCTGCTGAGCCCGACGCCGCTCTTCCTCGTGCCCGGGCTCGCGGCCCTGGTCCTCGGCCTGGCGGGCCTCTGCGTCCTGCTGCCCGGGCCGCTGCGCGTGGGGGCGCTGCTGTTCGACTTCCACTTCATGTTCGTGGCCAGCGCCGTCGCGATCCTCGGCGTGCAGCTCGTGGTCCTGGGCCTCGCGGCGAAGCTGTACGCGCGCGGCGAGCTGTCCATCCGCGGCGACGCGTGGCTGGCGTGGCTCGACCGGCACTTCACGCTCGAGCGCGGCCTCCTCGTCGGCCTCGCGCTGGCGGCCGCCGGCCTCGGCGTCAACGCGTGGATTCTCGCGTCGTGGCTCGGCGAGGGCCGCGGACAGCTGTTCGCCGTCCGGCCCGCGCTCCTCGGCCTGAGCCTGATCGTGGTGGGCGCGCAGCTCGTGTTCGGCTCGTTCTTCATCAGCGTGTTGCACGACGATCCGCGCCGGTGATACTCGGTCACAGTCGGCATCGTGCGGGCGGCGCAACGGCCGCATCGAGGCTCGTGGGCATCGGGTGGGCGCGGTGACACTCGGTTCCAGTCGGCATCGTGCGGGCGGCGCAACGGCCGCATCGAGGCTCGTGGGCATCGGGTGGGCGCGGTGAGCGGGGCGCCGCGCGTCTCGGCGATCATCCCGACGCTGAACGGCGCCGCCACGCTGCCGCCGCTGCTCGCGGCGCTCGGGCGCGAGCGGGCGGCCGGCCGCGGCCTCGCGGAAGTGGTGGCGATCGACTCCGGGTCGCGGGACGGGACGGTGGGCCTGCTGGCCGCCGCCGGCGCGCGGGTGCTGGACCTGGGCGGCGCGCGCTTCGGGCACGGCAGCGCGCGGAACCGCGCGGCCGCGGCGGCGACGGGCGACGTGCTGCTGTTCCTCACGCAGGACGTGGAACCCGTGGGCGACGGCTGGCTCCCGCCGCTCCTGGAGGGGCTGGCCGACGCGGGCGTGGCCGGCACGTTCGGAAGGCAGCTGCCGAGGGGTGCGTCGGCCGAAGAGACGTTCCTGGCGCGCGTCAACTACGGGGGGCGGCCGCGGCGGCTCACGGCTGCCGACCTGGCGGCGGCGTTCGGCCCCGGGACGACGCTGTTCTCCAGCGCGTTCGGCGTGGTTCGGCGCTCGGCGTGGGCGGCGATTCCCTTTCCGGACGTCGTCATGAGCGAGGACCAGGCGTGGGCGATGGCCTCGCTCCGCGCGGGCTGGGAAATCCGCTATGAGCCGCGGGCGGAGGCGTACCACGGCCACCGTTTCGGACTGGCCCGCGCGTTCCGGCGCAACTTCGACAGTGGCTCGTCGCTGCAGCAGCTCGGTCTCGCGCGCGGCTCGTGGCGCGCCGGGGCGGCGCACCTGGTGCGTGAGCTGCGCTGGATCGCCGCGCTCCACGGCGGCGGCGCCGTGGCGCACGCGGTGCTGTACGAAAGCGTCCGGATGATGGGGTTCCAGTGCGGGCGGCTGGAGCGCGTGCTGCCGCGCCCCGTGGCGCGGGCGCTGGGCGAGGCTCCGAGAGGCTAGCGCGCCGCGAGCGACCGGACGGCGTGACGCTCGTCCGGCGTGAGACTGAACGCCCAGTAGGTCGCGACGAACCCCGCGGCCGTGAGTGCGATGCCGGCCGCCGCCGGACCGAAGCCGGCCCCGCGGCCGGCCGTCAGCCAGGCCAGGGTCCCCGCCACCAGCGCGGGCAGGACGGTGGGCGCGAGCGTCGCGCGGAGGTAAGCGCCGCCGCGGATGTTCAGCTCGCGGCAGGCGGCGCGAGGCGCCACCCATCCGTTGGTCGCGGCCCCGGCGAGCAACGTTCCCAGCGCGACGCCGAGCACCCCGAGCGTCCGGACGAGCAGGATCGAGAGCACGAGGTTCAGCACCGCTTCGACGCCGCCCCCGATCGCGGGCGCCCGGTGCCGGCCCAGCCCCGCCAGGACGAGCGCCGCACTGTGGATGGGCGTCGCGATCAGGAGCATGGCGCAGAAGACCAGCAGCACGGGCTCCCCGACGAACAGCGACGGTCCGACCCACCAGGCGATGACCTGCCCGCCGAAAGCCGCGAGCAGCACGGCCGCCAGCACGGTCCCCGCCAGGGACAGCTTGGTCGCGCGCAGGAACGCGGCCTGCAGGCGCTCGGCCTCGCCCCGCGCCCCCCAGCGGGCGAAGAAGGGCAGCAGGACGTCGACGCCGCTCCACAGCGCGGAGACCGCGAGGGCGTACAGCTGGAACGCGACGGCGTACGCGGCCACGCTGCCGACGCCGAGGAAGACGCTGATGACGATGTTGTCGGTGCCCATGACGACCAGGGCGGCGATCTGCATCAGGAAGTAGTAGGCGGCCGGCCGCCCCGACCGTTGGAGGGTGGCCCAGCTCGCGAGCCTCGGCGCGATGCGGATCTCCGGATGCGCGAGCCGTATCAGCACGAACAGCCCGACGCCGGAGAGCAAGGCCGCGGCCAGGAACCCCTCGAGCAGCGCGTCCAGCCGGCCCCCGGCCAGGAGGATCGCGGCCGCGAACCCGAGGTTGAGGATGGTCCGGGCGCTGGCGGCGAGGTTCGCGAGGTGAACTTCGCCGAGCCCGGTCAGGAGCGACTGGAGCAGCCCGGCCGCGAGCCCCAGGGCCCATCCGGCCACCACCAGCCTCCAGGCCGGCGCCACGGCGTCGGCCAGGCCCGGCGGGACCTTGAGCACGGCGCGGACCAGCGGCGCCGCGGCGATGCCGAGGATCAGGCCCGCGGCGGCCACCGCGGCGTACACGACCAGGTACGTCGACACGAAGCGGCTGAGGGCCTCGCCCTCGCCCCGCGCGGCGTGATCGGCCACGTACCGCGGGACGGTGAGCGAGCTGCCGAAGGTGAGCAGGCTGAAGTAGCCGACGACCGATGTCAGCGCGGCATACAGGCCGTAGGTCTCGCGCCCGAGGTGGCTCAGGAGGAGGGGCACCATCACCAGCTGGATCGCCCAGGTGATGCCCAGGTTCAGGTAGCCGGACCACACGCCGAGCCGGATCGCGCGCGGGACGCTCGTCCGGGGCTCGCTCTGCGGGGGAAGGCTCACGGGGCCGCTAGGAAGCCCTGGCGCTCCGGTAGTACGCGCTTACGTGCCCGGCGACCTGGTCCACCTGCCCGTCGTCCATCTCGTTGAAGATCGGCAGGCACAGAATCCGGTCGTACACGCTCTCGGTCGCGGGCAGGGCCCGGGTGGCGAAGCGCCGGTAGGCGCGCATGCCGTGCGCCGGACGGAAGTAGCGCTTGGTCTGGACGCCCGCCGCGTCGAGCCGCTGCATCAGGCCGTCGCGGCCGCGCGCGCACAGGACGGCGAAGTCCTTGAACGTGGACCGGTCGCGCGAGTCCACCTCCTGGAACTCCAGTCCGGAAATGCCGGCCAGCCCCTGACGGTAGCGCCGCACGATCTCCTGGCGCCGCGCCACCGCGCGCTCCACGGTCTCCATGGTGAGCACGCCCAGCGCGGCGTTGGGCTCGGAGATCTTGGCGTTGATGCCCACGACGTGGGACTCGTAGTCGGTCTGGAACCCGTAGGCCCGCAGGTACTCGAGGCGCGTCACCAGCTCGTCGCGCGCGGCGGCGACCAGCCCGCCCTCGGCCGACGTCACGAGCTTGGTGCCGCTGAAGCTGAAGACCTCGAGGTCGCCGAGCGTGCCCGCGGGCCGGCCGCGATAGCGCGAGCCATAGGCGTGGGCGGCGTCGTACACGATCGGGACCTTCGGGCCGGCCGCGGCGCGCACCGCCTCGTGGTCGCACGGGTTGCCGAACACGTGGGTGCCGACCACCACGGCGGTCCTGGGGCCCCGCAGGGCCGCGACCTCGGCCGGGTCAAGCGTGAGCCGCCGCGGGTCGATGTCGGCGAACACCGGCGTGAGGCGGTTCCACAGGATCGCGTTGATGGTCGAGTTGAACGTGAACGCGGGAACGATGGCCTCGCCGCCGGCCGGCAGGTCGAGGGCCGCGAGACCGATCATCAGGCCCAGGTCGCAGCTGGCCACCGCCCTCACGCGCGGCGTGCCGAGGTACGCCTGGGCGGTCTGCTCGAAGCGGCGCGCGTACGTGCCGAAGTTGGACAACATGCGCGAGTCCCAGATGTCGCGCAGCAACTCGACGTAGCGGTCCAGCGGCGGCAGCTCGGGCCGGCAGATCGGAATCACGGCTTGACGCCCTCGAGGATGAGCTTGGAGTCGTCGCGGGTCTCCAGGCCGGCCAGGTCGCGCACGCCGCTCTCGCGCAGCGCGCAGCGGCGGACGGGATCGAAGCCGGCGTCCCGCATCCGCCGCTCGAGCTCCTCGCCGTCGTAGAGGTAGCGGTGCCCCCACCAGCGGAAGGAGACGTTCATCATCTCGGCCCGTGTCCGGATGAACGCGTACTCCGGAAGCCTCAGCCACGCCTGGTCGCGCCAGTCGCCCTGGTAGCGCTCCACCACGTACGCCAGATCGGGCGTCGCGATCCGGAGCACGCCGCCGGGCGCGAGCAGGCGGAACCAGTCGCGGAGGCAGCCCGTTCCCTCCTCGACGGTCAGGTGCTCCATGAGGTGCTCGTGGTAGATGAGCCTGGCGGCCCCGTCGCCGAACGGCAGCGGGCGGCGCACGTCCAGCTTCAGGTCGGCCCGCGTCTCGAGGTCGATGTTGACCCAGCCGTCGAGGTGGACGGTGCCGCAGCCCAGGTGCAGTTTGAGGTCGCGCCGCGGGAAGCGCCTCGCGCGGAGCCCCGCCAGCCAGCTCACGCCAGCTGCTTGATCACGCGGGCCGGCACGCCCACCGCGACCACCTTCGGCGGCACGTCCTTGGTGACGACGCTGCCGGCGCCGACGACCGAGCCCGCGCCGATCCGGATGTTCTCGATGATCACGGCCCCGGAGCCGACGAAGGCGCCGTCCTCGATGGTCACGTGGCCCGACACGTTGACGCCGGGCGACAGCGTGACCAGGCGTCCCAGGGTGCTGTCGTGGCCGACGGTGCAGGCGAGGTTGATGATCGTGTGCGGCCCCACGGCGATCTGCACGGTGAGGACGCTGCCCGAGCAGACGATGCAGCCCTCGGCGATGCGCACGGAGGGTCCGGCCGTCACGTTGGGGTGGATCACGGTGTCGAAGGCGAAGCCCAGCCGGGCCGCCTCGTCCACCAGGCGGCCGCGGCCGGCCGAGCCGATCGCGGCGACGAAACGCGCCTGCTTCGGCCATGCGCCGATCTCGGACCAGGCGAACACCGGCTTGCCGTTCACGACCTGGCCGCGCTGCCAGTACTGGTCCTCGACGACGAACCCCGCGACTTCCGCCTCGCGCCCCGCGTCGCGGTACAGGTTCAGCGTCTCGCGGCCGAAGCCGCCGGCGCCGATGATGTAGACCGGGTTCACCGTCCCCATGCGCCGTACTCCTGGTGATGGATCGTCAGCACGCTGGGCACGAAGCCGATGCGGACGCCCGCGCTCCGCATCCGCCGCCACAGGTTCCAGTCGCCGGGCTCGCCGAGCTTCCACGCGGTCACGTCGTGCTTCATGAAGCGCAGGCCGCTCCAGTAAAACACGGCCGAGTGGCAGATGTGGTCGGCGCGCAGCGGCCACGAGCCCACCTCCCGCCACTCGCCCCAGGCAAGCTGCATCCGGGCCACGCCAAACGCCATCTCCCAGCGCTCCCGCCGGCACGCTTCGAGCAGCGTGGCCACGTGGTCCGGGGCGAACTCGTCGTCGTCGTCCAGCGCCGCGATCCACTCACCGCGCGCCACGTGCAGCGCGTGGTTCATCGGCGCGGCCCCCGCGACCATCCACCGCTTCCAGGGCGTCTCGGGGTAGCGGCCGCGCTCCGGCAGGTTGATGAACCGCACCCGCGGATCGGCCACGCGCTTGAGCCGCGCCTCGGTGTCGTCGGTGCAGTGGTCGCCCACGATCAGGATCTCGAGGTGGGGGTACGTCTGCGCCAGGACCGTGGGCAGTGTCCGCTCCACCAGGATTGCCGCGCGGTTGTAGGTCGCGATGCGCACCGTGACGAGCGGCGTGCGTCCGGGCGCGAACAGGGCCGCGGCGGCGGGTTCGTTCCTTGCCTTGGCAAGGAGCGCTCGGTATTGATGAATGACCGCGAGCTCCCTGAGCCAGAGGTCGGGGCGCCGGTAGCGACGATAGCGCCGGCGCAGCTCGACCAGCAGGTGCTCCCACGCCGTGGGGCGATCTCGAGGAAGATGAGAGGTCTCGGCTGCGATGGGCGCTATCCTAAGAGTCCGGGGACCCGCTGTCCAGCCGCCATCCCCATGCGCGTGAGCGGATGCCGCGGGCGAGCGTAGTCATCCCGACCTGGGACGGCGCGGCCATGCTGCGCCAGGCGCTCGCCTCCCTCGCCGCGCAGACCTTCCGGGATTTCGAGACGATCGTCGTGGACAACGGCTCCCGGGATGCCACGGCGGCCATGCTGGAGCGCGAGTTCGGGGACGTCGTGGTGGTGCGGTTCCCGGAGAACCGCGGCTTCGCGCCCGCCGTGAACGCCGGGCTGCGGGCGGCGCGCGGCGAGATGCTGGTGCTCATGAACAACGACGTGGAGGCGGAGCCGGGGTGGCTGGCCGCCCTGGCCGCCGCGCTGGACCGCCGGCCGGACGTGGGCTTCGTGGCGTCGAGGATGCTGAACGCGCGGGACCCGGCGCGCGTGGATTCCGCCTGGGACGCGATGGGGCTCGCCCCCTACAACGTGGGACATGGCGAACTCGACGGACCGCGCTTCGCCGCCGGCCGGTACGTACTGAGCGCCTGCGCCGGGGCGGCCGCGTACCGTCGCGAGTTCTTCGAGCGGGTCGGGTATTTCGACGAGGACTTCTTCGCGTGGTTCGAGGACGTTGAGATCGGCGTCCGCGGACAGCTGGCGGGGTTCCGTTGCTGGTATGAGCCCGCCGCGGTCGTGCGCCACCTCGGGTCCGCAACCGCGGCGCGCATGCCCGATCGGAAGATCTTCCTGCTGATACGGAACAACCTGATCCTGTTCTTCCAGACGATGCCGCTGCGCCGGGCGCTGCCGTGGGGCGCGGTGATCCTGCTCTGGCCGTGGCTGGATCCGATCTTCTACGGCCGCCCCCTGCGACTCACCGCGCGGGGCTGGTTCGCGTTCTGGGCGAGCGTACCCCGCGTGCTGCGCAATCGCCGCCGCATCTACGGCCGGCCCGCAGACGTCCACGCCCTGCTCGCGGCGCTGGAGAATCCCTGGGACGACATGGGCCGGGCGCTGCGGGCGCTGCCTCGCCGGCTGAGGATGCTGTTCGGGGGGCGGGCCGCATGAACGAGCGGCGCTCCCTCTGGATCGTGGTGCTCGCCGCTCTGGCGCTGCGCCTGGTGCTGCTGGTGGCGCGCGGCGACTACATCGTCTACGACGAAGGCTACTACCTCCTGCTCGCGCGCAGCCTCAGGGCCGGCCACGGCTTCGCCTTGAACGGGCTGCCGCACGTGGCGCTCTCGCCGCTCCAGCCGGTGCTGGTCGCGCTGGCGTCGGCCGCGGGCGTCCCGGACCTGTGGGCGTCCCGGCTGCTCGCCGCCGTGTGCGGCAGCCTGCTGGTGCTTCCCGTCGCGGCACTGGGCGCGCGGGCCGGCGGGCCGAGGGCGGGCCTCGTCGCGGCGGCGTTCACGGCGGCGAGCCCCGCGCTCATGAGCTTCGTGCCGTTTTTCCCGGGCCAGAGCTGGAACCTCTACTTCGGCAGCGAGCCGCTGTTCCTCCTGCTCGCATTCGGCGCCGCCGCGGCGGCCGCGCGCGCGGAGGAGGGCGGGTGGCGCTGGTGGGTGGCGGCCGGCGCGCTGGCGGGTGCGTCGTACCTGGCTCGCGCCGAAGGCGCCGTGCTGGCGGGCACGCTGCTGCTTGTCCTCGCCGCGCGGGTCGCGCTGCGCGGGCGCGGCGCCGCCTCGTGGCGGAACCTGGCGCTCGCTGCGTTCGCGGCGGCGGCGATGGCGGCTCCCTATCTCCTCTACCTCCACGCCACCCTCGGACGATGGGCCGTCAGCGGCCGCGTCCAGGCCGCGTCGGAGGCGGGCGAGGAAACGCCATCCGCCGTGCAGGGCGCGCGCAGCGGCGGCCAGGTGCTGGAGCAATTCGTCTGGCAGGGCCGCCCCGCCGCGTTCCTGCAGGCGCTCTACGGGCTCGACGCGAGCGGGACGCGGATGGCGTCGCAGTACTGGGGCGTGCACCGTGAGCCGGTCTCCCCGACGGTGCCCGCTGTGCCCGCTCCGCCGCCGGCCGCGGCGCCCAGCTCGACGCCTTCGACCGCCGTGCCCGCCGCTCACGCGCCCCCGGCGCGCAGCGCCTGGGCCGTCTGGCGACAGGGTCTCGCGGCCGTGGTGCCCTGGTGGATGGCGGCGCTGGCGCTGGCCGGCCTGGTCGTCGCGCGGCGCGAGGCGCTGATCTGGGTGTTCCCGCTCGCCGTCACCGCGGTGCTGCCGTCGCTGCTGACGTACGTCGAGCCGCGGAGCCTCCTGCCGCTCGCGCCGCTGGCGGCCGTCTACGCGGCCGTGGCGGCCCTGTGGCTCGCGGCCCGGGTCGAGGCACGGTGGAAAAAGGCGGGCGCCGCCGTTCCGGCCATCGTCGCGCTCGCGCTCTTCGCGCCCGGGGCGCGGGATCTGGTGCGCGCGTGGCCGCAGACGACGCCGCTCCAGCAGGTAGCGACCGCGAGGCGCGCGGTGGGCGAGTACCTCGCGCAGCACCTGCCGCCCGATTCGATCGTCATGAGCTGGCACCCGGCGGTCGCCGTGTGGGCGTCGCGCGCGTGGCGCGTGCTGCCGTACGCTTCGTTCGAGCGCATCACCGGCTACGCCCGCGCGGAGAGGGTCGCCGCCGTCGTGTTCTCCCGCTTCGAGCCGTCGCCGCTGACCGCGCCGCCGCGCGCGTTCACCGTCATTCTGCCGGGCGCCGGAACCGCGGCCGGCGCGCGGGTCGAGGTGCAGCCCGTGGACGAGACGCCGCTGCTGTTCGTGGGGCGCCTGGCGTCCGCCCCGCAGCCGGCGGCGCGATGAACGGCACGCCGCGCTGGCCCACGCTCGTGGTTCCGGCCGCGCTCGTGCTCGCGGCCGCGTGGTCGCTGGTCCCGTTCGGCGTGTGGTGGGCGGGTGCGGACTTCCAATACTACGCCTCCGCGTGGCAGGCCTGGTTCTGGGGCACGGTGCTCGCGCTGTGCCTCGCGGGCGTCGCCCTGCTGCTGACGCGGGGGCAGGCGGCCGTGCTGGTGGTGGACTGGTGGAGGCGGCTCGCGGCCCGGCAGCGGGCTCCGCGGTTCGTCGCCGGCGCGGCCGCCGTGCTGGCCGTCCTGGCGCTGCTCATGTGCCTCGTCGCGTTCTCGGGCAACCCGCGCAACGTGGACGGGTTCGCGCAGCTCTTCCAGGCGCGGATGTTCCTGGCCGGCCGGCTGTGGGTGCCGCCGCCCCCGTCCGGCGAAGTGGGGAACTTCGCGACGCTGCACATGGTCGTCGGGCCCGCCCGCTGGTTCTCGCAGTACCCGCCGGGCCAGTCGGTCGTGCTCGCGATCGGGCTGGCGCTCGGCGCCTGGTGGCTGCTCAATCCCGTCTTCGTGGCGCTGCTCGTCGCGGCCACCTACCGGGTCGCGCGCTGGTGCGCCGACGAGACGACGGCGAAGCTGGCGGTGGTGTTGCTCTGTCTCTCCCCGTTCGTCGTCGCCGTGTCGGGCAGCGAGATGAGCCACTTGCCGGCGGCGGCGCTCGGCATGGCGGCCGCGGCGGCGGCGGCGTCGGTGGCGGCGCGCCCGTGGCGGGGGCCGGCCCTGGCCGGCATTGCGCTCGGCCTGATGGCGGCGGTGCGGCCGCTCGACGCGGTAGCGGCGGCGGTCGCCGTCACGGCGATCCTGCTGCTCGAGGCCCCGCCCTCGCGCCGCGTGGCCGCCGTGGCGGCGGCCGCTGCGGCCGGAGCGCTGCTCACGCTCCCGTTCCTGTGGTACAACGCGCACACGACCGGCTCCTGGCACGAGCTGGGCTACAACTACCTCTGGGGTCCCAACCACTCGCTCGGCTTTCATCCGGTGCCGTGGGGCGTTCCGCTCACGCCGTCGCGAGCCGTGGGCCTCACGAGCCTCGATCTGCACCAGGTGGACGCGTACCTCTTCGACGCCCCGTTTCCCGTGCTGATCCTCGCGGCCGCGGCGTTCGTGGCCGCGCGGCGACGCGTGTCGGCGCGCGACGTCGTGCCCGTCGCCGGCGCGGGCGCGATGATCGGACTGCTGTTCTTCTACTGGCACCGCGACGTGTTCTACGGTCCGCGGTTCCTGTTCACCGCCGTGCCGTGGTTCGTGATCCTGGCGGCGCGCGGCCTCGTGCTGCTGCGCCGGTCGGGCCGGGAGATGTTCCCCGGCGTGAGCGGCGGCCTCGCCGCCGTGTTCGCCTTCGCGGTCGCGATGCTGGTCGGTCTCGGGGCCATCACACCCGGCCGCCTCGCCGCCTACCGGCGCGCGACGCCGGTCTTCGACCTGCATCCGGACCGCGACGCGCAGCGGGCGGGGATTCACCGGGCCGTGGTCGTGATCCCCGACGGGTGGGGCTCGCGGCTCATCGTGCGGATGTGGGCGGCCGGTGTGCCGGTGCCGCGCTCCACCCGCCTGTACGCCGCGATCGACGCGTGCGCGCTGGAGGAGGCGATCGACGGCGCCGCACTCGACCCCGAGCACAAGGGCGGCGCGCGGCTCCTCGCCACGCTGGACTCGCTGGCGGCGCTCGGAAGGCCGGGGGTTCGCACCGGCGCCACCCTGGATCCCAACTTGCGCCTCCCGGCGGGCGGGACGCTGGCCCCGGCCTGCCGCGCGGAGCTGGCCCGCGACGCCACCGGCTTCCTCGCGTTCGCTCCGTTCCTCTACCTGAACCAGCCGCTGCTCGACGGCGACGTCGTCTGGGCGCGCGACCTGGGGCCCTGGAACACCGCGCTGTTCGCTCGCTACCCGGATCGCCGCCTGTACCGCTACGCGCCCGCGGAGCCGGGCGGCCCGCCGCGGTTCACCGAGCTGCCGCACCCCGGCGTGTCGAATGGCGACGACTAGGGCGTACGCTCTCGCGCTCGCCGTCGCCCTGGCGGCGTCGGCCGCCAGCCTGGCCAACGGCTTCGTCTACGACGACCTGTGGGTCATCCGGGACAATCCGCAGGTCCACTCGCTCCACGATCCCGGCGCGCTGCTGACCGCGCCGCTGTGGCCGGCCACCTACCGGACCAACGCATACCGGCCCGCCAGCACCCTGGCGTTCGCGCTCGACTGGGCGATCGGCGGGGGCGGCCCCGCGGCCTTCCACGCGACCAACGTCGCGCTGCATCTGCTCGTGGTGGCGCTGGTGCTCGCCCTCGCGTCGCGCCTGCTGCCCGCCGGCGCGGGAGGCGGCGAGGGCGGCGCGCTCGTCGCCGCGCTGTGGTTCGCGGTGCAGCCGGTGCACGTCGAAGCCGTGGCCAACGGCGTCGGCCTGAGCGAGCTGCTCGCCGCGGCGGCGTACCTCGCGGCGCTGCTCGCCTATCTCGGCGACGGCGACGCGGCGCAGGCAGGTCGCCACGATTCCCGTCGAGGGCTGCTCACCCTCGGCACGCTCGTCGCCGGTGCCGTGGCCTACGGCGCCAAGGAGAGCGCCATCACGCTGCCGGGGACGCTGCTCCTCGCGGATCTCTGGCTGGCCTGGACCGCCGGGCGACCACTGGGAGAGCGCTTCCGGCGCCACTGGCTCTTGTGGCTCGGCGTCGTCGTGCTGGCCGTCGGATACCTGGCCGCGCGGGCGCACGCCCTCGGACCCGACTTCGGAGGCGGCGTCGTCGCGCTCGGCCTCGAGGGCAAGTCGCTCGTCCAGCGCGCGCTGATCATGGCGCCGGCGGTGCTGGTGTGGCTGCGGTGGATGATCTGGCCGCTGCACCTCTCGGCCGACTACCTGCCCGCCGTGTTCGTCCCCAGCGCGCGCCTGGGTCTTCCGCAGCTCGCCGGGCTGGTGGCCGTCGGCTTCCTGGCATGGGCGGCGTGGGCCGCGCGTCGCCGCCGGCCGGGCATCACGGTCGGCATCGTCTTCGCCGCGGTGACGGCGTCCATCGCCGCCAACGTCATCGTGCCCACCGGCGTGATCCTCGCCGAGCGGCTGGCGTACCTCCCGTCGGTGGGGGCCGCCTTCGTCGTCGGCGCCGTCTGGGAGAGCCTGCCCCGCGGGCGGTACCTCTGGGCGGCGACGGCCGTCGCGCTCGCCTTGCTCGCCGGACGGATGCTGCTGCGCATCGGCGTGTGGCACGACGAGACGCGGTTCGTGCGGGCGCTCGAGGTCGACGCCCCCAATTCCTGTCGCACCCACTGGGCGCGGGGCGATTTGGCGTTCAAGCAGGGTGCGCGGGGCACGGGCGAGAGCGAGATGCAGCTCGCCATCCGCATCTGCCCCGACGACCCCGAGCTGATCCAGGAGATGGGGAAGCGGTACCTCGACGCCGGGCTGTACACGCCGGCTGATCGCTACCTCACGACGGCGTACCGTCTGGATTCGCTGCGCAGCAGCGCGGCGGTGCTGGCGGTGCTGGCACGGGTGCGAGGGGGCCATCCGGATTCGGCCCTCGCCCTCGGCGCCGAGGCCGTGCGCCGCTTTCCCCAGTCGCCCGAGATGCTCGGCAGCACCGAGCAGGCGTATCTCGCGGCCGGCCGGCCGCGCGAGGCCCTCGCCCTCGCGCACCGCCTCGTCTACCTGGATCCCGGCGCGTGGCTGTTCCAGCAGGTGGCGGCGTACGCGGAGGCCGTGAACGGGCGCTGCGACGCGGCGCGCGCGCGCCTCGAGCGCGCGGTCGCGCTCGCGCCGGAGGAGAAGGAGCCGCGCAATCTGCTGGCACAGCTCTCCTCAGGCTCCGGCTGCGGGATCGCGCGCCGATGACACGCGCGCGCGCGGCCGGCCTCGCGGCCGCCGCGGCGGTCATCGTCTATCTCCCGGCGCTGGGCAACCGCTTCGCGCTCGACGACGGCACCATCGTCGAGCGCAATCCGGCGGCCCATTCCGTGGGCGCGGCCCTCGGCGCGTTCGGCCGGAGCTATTGGCCAGCCGAGAACGGCGCGGGCCAGTGGCGCCCGCTCGTGCTGCTCTCGTTCGCCGCCGACTGGCAGCTCTCCGGCGGCAGCCCCGCCTGGCTGCACGCGGTGAACATCGCCTGGCACGCCGCCGCGACGGCGTTGCTGGTGCCGGTGCTCGCGCTGTACGTGCCCGAAACCGCCGCGCTGGCCGGAGGCCTGCTGTTCGCGGTGCACCCGGTGCACGTCGAGGCCGTCGCCAACCTGGTCGGCCGCGCGGAGCTGATGGCGGCCGTGTTCCTCTTGGCGGCCGTACTCCTCGGACGCGAGGTCCGCCGCCGCCGGCGCGCGGGAATCGCGACCTGGCCGGCGGAGCTGGCGCTCGTCGCGGCCGTGGCCGCCGGACTGCTGTGCAAGGAGCACGCGGCCGTGGCCGTCGCGCTGCTGGCCCTCGACGACGTCGCGTCGCGCGGACGGCTGCCGCGCGCCCTGCCCTGGCGCGACTACGCGGCCGTGGCGGCGATCACCGCCGTCTGGTTCCTGCTGCGACGTCCCGTGGACGCGGGCGCGTCGTTCGCCATGGTGGCGCCCACGTTCTTCCATCTCGGGGCCGCGGGCCGCATCAGCACGATGCTGCCCGTGGTCTTCGTGGTGGTCCGGCTGATGGCGTGGCCGTTCCAGCTCTCGTCCGACTACACGCCCGAGGTGGTGCCGCGGCTGGAGCACCTCACGCCGCTCGGCGGCGGCGCCGCCCTCCTGCTCCTCGCCCTGGCGTGGCTGGCCGTGGCGTCGTGGCGCCGGCATCGCGCGCTCGCGGTCGCCCTGCTGCTCGTCGCCATCGCGTGGCTGCCCACGGCGAACCTGCTGTTCCCGACCGGGATCGTGCTCGCCGAGCGCACGCTGTACCTG
>Ga0335069_10005097_pt1 | contig 19324 bp, 16 predicted proteins | sample Lox_Sample_11_FD_206714 | JGI IMG/M metagenome (GOLD analysis project Ga0335069, IMG submission 206714) | Soil microbial communities from Loxahatchee National Wildlife Refuge, Florida, United States - Lox_Sample_1.1 | ecosystem: Environmental > Terrestrial > Soil > Wetlands | place: USA... | reverse complement strand
GTGGACCCGTCGCTGACGGATAGGTGGACGGTGTCGCCCGCGAGCGACGTCGCCGGGAGCGCCACGTCGACCGACAGTGACGAGGCGTTCGCGGCATTGACGAAGGCGTTGCCGGTACCGCCGCCGTTTGCCAGCGCGACCGAAGTGGGCGCGTCCGGCGCCACCGTCACCGCCGTGCTCTGGGCACTGACGGCGCCTGTCCATAGATGGTAGGTCGGCGTCACCGAGTAGAGCCAGCGCCCTGTCGGGAGCGACGATTCCGAGCACGAGAGCGGATCGGGGGCGCCGCTGATCGTGCCCGAGCAGGAGGCGCTGGGCGTGATCGGCGTCCCGGGCGCGCTCTGCGCGTAGCGCAGCACCGTGTAACCGCCCGAGGCGAGCGAGCCGAGCGTCGAGCCCGCCACGATCGTCTGCGCCCAGCTCACCGTCGCGGTGCGACCGCCGAGCGACGCCGACGGTGTCGCCCCGGTTCCGAGCGAGCCGATGTCGCTGCGTCCATTGCTTCCCGACGACGAGCCCGACGTCCAGTACGCGAACGCCCCCGCGGCGCAGACGCCTGCGGCGACCACCATCAGCCCGGCGGGCAGAGCGCGACGACGCCGGCTGCGACTCGGGCGCGGCTCTGCTCGCGGTGCGATGTCGTCGCGGGCGACCGCCGGCACCGGCTCGGGAAGCCTCCGAGGCGGCGCGTCCTCACTCGCACGACGCCGGGCCTTCCGGCGCGTGACCGAGGCGCCGACAATCCCGACGGCGACACCGATGATGATCGAGCGGCGCGTCATCCGGTCCCCGTGGCCGCGTAGAAGAGCGTGAAGACGGCGCCCTTGCACGCGTCTTGGCTCGAGGGGAGGTCCAGCATGGTCACGATCGGCGCTGTTGCCCCCTGGGCGGGTAGGACGACCGACCCACCGGCCGGGACAGCCACCGAAATCGCACCGCCTGACATGTTCGACTGCGCAACCGAGAGGTTCGTGGCGCCGTCGCAGCCTGGATGGCTGCTCCCGGCCGCCACGGTCACGACGAGATCGGTCACGGTGATCGGGAAGGACTGCGGGTTTGTGATCGTGACCGGGATCGGCCCGCCGATCCCTGGGGCGAGGACGCCCGGCTGGTCACCCGTGATCGTGAAGCCGATGGGGGTCGGCGCCGGTGCGGCCGCTTGCGCCGGGCTGTGGATGAACCAGGACGTGCAGGACGGCGTGCTCGGGATGCCGTTCGGAAGAAGCGACCGCACGCAGAAGGCGTGACGCCCGGCTGCGAGGCCGACGTACATCGCCGGGCTGGTGCACGGCTGCCAACCGCTGGAGTCGAGCGAGCACTCGAACTCCAGCCCGTCGGCGCTGCCGAAGGTGAACACCGCTGTCGTCGAAGTCGTGTCCGCGTCGGGCTCGCCGATGAGTACCGGAGGCGCGGGCGGCGTCGCCGAGACGATCGTCCAGTAGAACTGGTTGACGCTGCTGTGCCGCGAGCCGTTCACGCCGCGGACGTTGAAGACGTGCCGGCCGAGCGTCAGGTGCGTGTACGTCTTCGGCGAGACGCACTTCGCCCATTTCGTGCCGTCCAGCGCGCACTGGGAGGACGGCGCCCCGCGCCCGTCCCAGGCGAAGGTGGCCTTCCGCGAGAGCCACGGCTTCAACGGCACGGTGATCATCAGCGGGCGCGGCACTGTCCCCGCGGGCGGCGCCGCCTTCGCCGGCGCGACGATCTTCCACGCGTACGAGGCAGAGTCGCCGGCGTGTCCCGCCGAGTCGCGGCCTCGCACCGAGAACCTGTGCACCCCGAGCCCGAGGCCGGAGTAGGTCACCGGGCTCGTGCAGCGCCGAGCGGCCGCGCCGTCGAGCCTGCAGTCGAACGCCGCTGCCACGCCGACGAAACTGAAGGTCGCGCTCGTCGCCACCGTTGGCCGGATCGGTCCACCGGTGATCGTCGGCCTCGGGGGACCCGACTCTCTTCCGAACGCTCCGAAGGTCTGCGCGGCTGCAACAAACGCCGAGCCCATGAACGCCGCGACGAGCACAGCACGCCTCGGGCCTCGCGCGTATCGGCTCACGGACCGACCTTGAGGTAGACGGTGATCTGCGCCCCCTGACACGCCGAGACCGCCGCCGTGGACAGCGAGACGGCACCGCTTAGATCGAGCGGCAGCGTCGAGCCCCCGGCCACGAACCAGCCGGCGCCGCCGTTCGACTGCGTCGTGTATCCCAGCGCCGCGAGGTTGCAGCCGGAATGGCCGCCGTCGACCGCGAAGCCGTTCGTGCCCTGGTCTGTGTCGAGCAGCAACGACCCGATGAAGATGCGACCGGGATTGCCGTTGTCGATCGAGACGGCAACGTCTGCCGTGCCGCCTGGTAAGAGCAGCGTCGATGTCGTGGCAGGCGAGAGCGATACCGCCGATACGGTGCCGGCCTGGCTGCCGGTTGAGCCGTTGCCGATCACGAGCCAGTAGGCCGCGGCTCCTCCGGCGAGACCGGCCGCGGCGACTGCCATCGCGGCAACCACCGCGCGCCGGTGTCCACGGATGCGCATTGCGAACCGTCCCTTGTGGGGAACCCCCTCTTGTCTAGTTGCTCGTCAGGTTCAGCGTGATCGTCGCGCCCTTGCACGCGTCCTGGTTCGAGGCGGTGTCGGCGAACGACAGTGTCCCGTCGTTCGGCAAGCTGAGACCCGTACCGTTTGCGATCTCGACGTTCTGCGGGACGTCAGCCATCGTGAAGTCCGCGGCCGAGCAGCCCGAATGACCCGCGTCGAAACTGACACTCGCAAGGTGGACCGTCCCAACCTGAACCTTGCCCGGGTTCGGATTGTCAGCCGTGAACGACACCGGCTCCGTGCCACCCGGATAGATGCCGGCCGGGAACGAAGCGTGAAGCGTGATAGCGCTGGTGGTACCTGCCGTCGACGAACCGCTCCCCGAACCCGAAGAACTCCAGAACGCATACCCGGCAATCGCCGCGATCAGCGCAAGCACGACCACGACCGCCGCGATGAGCGCGCGTTTCTTCCCTCTGGTCACTGTCCTCCTCCTCCTTTTGTCAAGCGCCAAGCGGCGCGGACCCCAAGTAGAGACCCGACTGATGATTCTGGGGGCTTTGCCGCGCCGGCCCAGGGCATCCGCCATATTCCCCCAAAAGGGGCACACCACAAGACCCCGTGCGGACGATGACAGAAACGGAACGCTGCGACGCGTTCTCAACTGCGGCGAAGGGACTCTGGATGCGCAAGCAGGACGGCTGCTGATGGCGGCGGCTCCCGATCACGGTGGCTTGCAACCGCCCGGTCCGCCTCCGCTCGGCGCGATCCTCGTCCGCCGCGGACTCCTCACCGAGGAGCAGCTCGCGATCGCGCTCGCCGAGAACAAGCGCACCGGTGAGCCGACCGGCGAGATCATCGTCCGCCTCGGCTTCGCCAGCGCCGCGATCGTCGCCCAGGCTCTCGCAACACAGCACGGAGGTCCGCTGAAGACCGAGTACGGCTACGCCGTCGGCTTCGGCCCGCCCACCACCACACCGGCCGCCGCCGCCGGTCCGCCGCCGCCCCCTGTCAGCCCCGTGCCGGCGCAGGACGAGCGCCCGGCGGCTCCGGCGCCCGCGTCTGCGGTCCGGGCGACGCCGCCCGTCGAACCCGTCCTGTCGCCGGCGCCTAGTCCCGCGACTCCGGCGGCGCCCGCAGCGCCGTCCCCGGTCGAGGTCGCGCGGCAATGGCAGCAGTACGGCCAGAAGGTGAAAGAGCAGCGCGACGCCGCCGTCGAGCAGGTCAAAGCGGCGGCGGCGCGCGCCGACGAGCTGCAGCGTCGGATCGAGGAGCTCGAGGCGGCTGAGGTCCGCGTCGCCGAACTCGAGGCGACGGCGACGGTAGTCGAGGTCGAGCGGGCGAAGCTCGAGCGGCTGGAGGAGGAGACCGAGTCCCGCGTCGCGGAGCTCCGGCAGAGGATCGAGGAGATGTCGGTCACCGCGGCGGCGCACGAGCAGAAGGTCGCCGAAGTCGAGTCGCAGCTCGGCGAGTCGCGCGAGGAAGCGGCGCGCGTGAAGACGGAGAAGCTGGCCCTCGAGGCTGCGCACGAGGCGACGGTGTCGCGGAACGAGTCCCTCGAGTCGCGCGTGCAGGAGCTCGAGGCAGAGGTCGCCCGGAAGCAGGAGCTGGTGGACGCGGCGGCGAGCGCGTCCGAGCTGGAGTCGGAGCTCGCCGAGTCGCGCAAGGCAGCGGCCGAGGTGCGGGCGAAGATGGTCGCGCTTCAGGCGTCTCGTGACTCGGTGATGTCGCGGAACGACGGGCTCAAATCGCGTCTGAAGGAGCTCGAGGCGGAGCTTGCCCACGAGAAGGCGCGCGCCGACGCAGCCTCGCAGGAAGGTGAGCTCGAGGAGTCGCGCGAGGCGGCCGCTCGCGTCGAGATGGAGCGGGTCGCGCTTCAGGGGGCACACGAAGCGATGTCCTCACGGAACGAGGAGCTCGAGTCGCGGGTGAAGGAGCTCGAGGCCGAGGTCGCACGCCTGGAGGCGGAGCGGCACGACGTGCTCGAGGTCGCGCGCACGGTCGGCGAGCAGCGCCGGGCTGAGCGGCACGAGCTGCACGCCGACGACGCCACACACCTGCTCTTCGTCCCGGGCCCGGACGGCTACCGGCTCGAGGAGCACGACGGGCCGCCGCCGGCGCCGGGCTCGACGGTCGAGCTCGCGGTCGACGAGGGCGCGACCGCGCGGCTCCTCGTCACGAAGGTCGGCGCCGCGCCGTTCCCGGGGGCGCGCCTCGCGTGCGCGTACCTCGTGGACACCGCGTGACCAGCGTCTAGGACCGGATCCTCCACAGTCCGTTGTGGGTAGGACTGTTCACGGCCTGTTGGCCCAGGTGGAGAACCATCTTGGCTAGTCCGAAAACCTGCTGTTTCCTACCGAAATTCCTGTGGAAGGTATTGACAGCTGGCCTAGTCCCGCGTTCGAGGTAGGACCAGGGACCCATTGATGGTCCGCTCCGAACACAGGAGGATGTCAGTTCCGGTGGCGGCACCCGGTTAGCGGCAACTCGAGGACACAACCGCTAAGGGGGAAAGGGAAGTGACGGGAGGGCACGCGGCACATGCGGCGACACTCCGCGACTACCTGCACGTGGTCCAGCGGAGGAAGTGGATCATCCTGACGGCGGTGGTGCTGGTCCCGCTCGCAGCGGTGGCCTTCTCCCTTCACCAGCAGAAGCTGTACCAGGCGTCGTCGCAGGTCCTGCTCAGCTCGCAGAACCTCGCGAATCAGCTCACGGGCACGCAGTCGACCGGAATCAACCTCCAGCCCGACCGGATCGCGCAGACGCAGGCGGACGTCGCGCGCGTGCCGGCGATCGCGCAGCGCGTGCTCGCGCGCGTAGGCGCGACCGGGCTCACCGTCCAGCAGTTCCTGAGCGACTCGAGCGTCTCGACGGCGACGAACGCCGACATCCTCACCTTCGACGTCACGAACCACGACCCGACGCTGGCGCGGAAGCTCGCGGATGCGTATGCCGCCGCCTACACCGTCTACCGGCGCCAGCTCGACACAGCCTCGATCCATCGTGCGCTGCAGAGCGTCGACCGAAAGATCCGGCAGCTCGCCCGTAGCGGGGACAAGGGATCAGCGCTCTACGCGAGCTTCGTCGAGCGCCAGGGGACGCTCGCGACGATGGAGGCGCTCCAAACCTCCAACGCATCGGTCGTGCAGCAGGCCGATCGCGTCGTCAAGGTCCAGCCGAAGACGTCGCGGAACGCGATCCTCGGGCTCTTCCTCGGACTCGTTCTCGGAATCGGGCTCGCGTTCCTCTGGGAGGCGCTCGACACGCGCGTGCGCAGCGCGCAGGAGATCGGCGAGCGGCTCGGCGGCCTGCCGCTGCTCGCGCGCGTCCCGACGCCGAGCAAGAGGCTCCGCGCCGAGCACAAGCTCGTGATGCTCGAGGAGCCGGGCAGCGTCCATGCGGAGACCTTCCGAATGCTGCGAACGAACCTCGACTTCGTCACGATCGACCGCGACGTCCACACGATCATGATCACGAGCGCGGTCGAGCAGGAGGGCAAGTCGACCACGATCGCGAACCTCGCCGTCGCGCTCGCGCGCTCGGGGAAGCGCGTCGCGCTCGTCGACCTCGATCTTCGCCGGCCGTATCTCGCGACGTTCTTCGACCTCACCGGCCCGGGAGTGACGCAGGTCGCGCTCGGTCACGCGACGCTCGAGCAGGCGCTGACGTCCGTCGCGCTCACGCAGGGAGACACCCGGCCGGCGCGGACAGGGATGGTGCGAAGTCTCCCCGCGAACGGGAACGGCGCCGAGAACGGCCACGGAAAGCCGGTGAAGGGCGTGCTCGAGATCCTGCCGACCGGGCCGATCCCTCCCGATCCGGGCGAGTTCGTCGGCACGCAGGCGCTCGGCGAGATCCTCGCGGAGCTGCGCGAGCGCGCCGACATCGTGCTGATCGACGCGCCGCCGGTGCTCCACGTCGGGGACGCGATGACGCTCAGCACGAAGGTGGACGGGATCGTCGTCGCCACGCGCATGAAGGTTGTCCGGCGGAACATGCTGAGCGAGCTCGCCCGCCAGCTCCAGACGGTCCCGACGCCCGTGCTCGGCTTCGTCGTCACCGACGCCGGCGAGGAAGAGGCCTACGGCTATGGCTACGGCTATGGGTACGGATATGCACAGCAGCCGTACCAGCAGAGCGAGAAGGCGTCGCATGCGAGGTCCGAGACATGAGGCGCACCCGGATCCTCGTCGCCGACTCGCTGCAGATCTTCCGCTCGGGCGTGCGCAACCTGCTCGCGCGGGAGAGCGACTTCGAGATCATCGAGGCGGAGTCGTTCGACGACGTCCTCCGCGCGGTCGAGCTCGACTGCCCGGACATCGCGCTCATCGACCTCGAGCTCCCGCCGTACGGCGGCGTCTCCGCCGTGCAGCGGCTGCGAAAGCGCTGCTCGACCTACACCATCGTCTGGAGCTTCGAGCCGTCGCGCGAGACCGTGCTCGCAGCGGTCCGCGCCGGCGCTCACGGCTTCCTCCACAAGGAGATCTCTCCTGAAGGGCTCGTCCGCGCGCTCCGCGGCGTCGTCCAGGGCGAGGCCCCGCTGTCGCGCGATCTCGCATCGCTGATGATCGACGCGCTGCACGGCCTCGACGAGCGCACGCGCGCACGCGACCGGGCCGGTGTCCTCTCCTCGCGCGAGCGCGAGGTCCTCGACCTCGTCGCTCAGGGCGCGCGAAACAGGCAGATCGCCGCGGCGCTGACGATCTCGGAGTTCACGGTCAAGCGCCACGTGCAAAACATCCTGCAAAAGCTCGAGCTCCCGTCGCGCAAGGCGGCCGCGACCTTTTACCGAACTGCGTTCGGACAAGAGGAGGCCCCTGTTGCCGCCACGCAGATCGCATGAAGCTCCACCAGCTGCGGCCCGCTCAGACCACGAGACCCCTCGTCGCGGTCGTCTGCGCGGTTCCGCTGTTGGGGGAGGCTGTGGGTTCTGCACTTGAGTTCGCGGAGGTTCACACCTTCTCCGACCGCGGCGGCGACGTCGCCGGCCTGCTGCGCTGGCTCCACCCCGACGCGGTAGTCGTCGACAGCGAGCGGGCCGCGCGCGAAGCCGCGTCGTACGCGCGCGAGCACGGGCTGCCGATCGTGCACCTGGAGCTGCGCGACAACGAGCTGCGCCTCTTCCGCGCCGGCCGGTGGGAAGCCGCGGGCAACGGCGAGGGCCCGACGCCGGAAGCGATCCGGAACGTCGTCGCGGGAGCCCTGTTCGCGCGAGGAGGCCCGGTGCGATGAACGCCACGGAGCGCGCCGCCTTGCTCCAGGGACTCGAGATCTACGACGAGATGAACGCGACCGTCGACGAGCGGACGCTTCAGATTCTCGACCGGCGACGGCGTACGGCGACCGTTCACCGACGCGGCTGGCTCGTGCGGCGCATGCTGCTCGCCGCTGATCTGATCGGTCTAGTCGCCGCGATGCTGCTGGCGGAATGGGTCGTCACCCAGCACGAAGGACTCGGAGTCGTCGACATGCGGACCGAGATCCTCACGTTCCTTCTCACTCTTCCGCTCTGGGTCGTGGTCGCGAAGCTTTACGGGCTGTACGACCGCGACGAGGAGCGAGCCGATCACTCGACCGTGGACGAATTCACGGGTGTCTTCAACATGGTGACCGTCTCGACGTGGCTCTTCTGGGCGCTCGCCTACGTGACCGGTGCCGCGCACCCCGACATTCCGAAGCTCCTGATCTTCTGGGCCGCGGCGGTTGTGTTCATCACGCTCGGACGGGCGGGTGCGCGGACGGTCGCACGCCGGAATGTGAGCTATTTGCAGAACGCGGTGATCGTCGGCGCCGGCGACGTGGGCCAGCTGATCGCGAGGAAGATCCTTCAGCACCCCGAGTACGGGATCAATCTCGTTGGATTCGTCGACGCCCAGCCGAAGGAACGTCACGAGGGCCTCGGTCACCTCGCCCTCCTGGGTGGCACGGAGCGGCTTGCGGCAATCGTTCGGCTCTTCGACGTGGAGCGCGTGATCATCGCGTTCTCGAATGCCTCGCACGAGGAAACCCTGGCGCTGCTGCGCTCGCTCAAGGATCTCGACATCCAGATCGACATCGTGCCTCGGCTCTTCGAGACGGTAGGCCCGAACGTCGGCGTCCACATGATCGAAGGGCTTCCGCTCGTCGGGATCCCGCCGCTGCGACTCTCGACGTCATCCGCACTTCTGAAGCGAACGATGGACCTCCTGTTTGCCGGGCTAGGTCTCCTCATCCTTTCCCCGGTGCTCATCGCGATTGCGATCGCTGTGAAGCTGGACAGCCAGGGGCCTGTCTTCTATCGCCACGAGCGGATCGGCCGTCGTCAAAGGCGGATCGAGGTCATCAAGTTCAGGACGATGAAGCTCGAGGCATGCCGCGGTGAGCGGTACGGAGGGAAGGCGGCCGAGGATCGGTTCCGCGAGCTGATGAACGACCCTGCGCGAGCGCGCGAGTTCGGAGAGTCATACAAGCTCATGGACGACCCGCGGACCACACGGGTTGGTCGATTCCTCCGGCACACGAGTCTCGACGAGCTGCCGCAGCTCCTGAACGTGGTGAAAGGGGACCTGAGTCTCGTCGGCCCTCGCGCGATTACCGAGGACGAGCTCGTCCGTTATGGCGATCGCGCAGCTGATCTGCTCGAGGTTCGTCCCGGGGTCACCGGATACTGGCAGATCAACGGCCGGTCGCGGCTTAGCTACGACGATCGCGTACGACTCGACGTCTCGTACATCACGAACTGGTCGCCGCGGCTGGACTTCGAGATCCTTGCGAAGACCATGCGCGTTCTGCTCTCTCGCCGCGGAGCCGCGTAAGTGGTCGCAGAGGCGGTATCGGGCGTCGACACCCGGTCGGCGCGGCCTGCTCTCGCCGATCTGCGGGTCGCGATCGCCCACGACTGGCTCGTGCAGTACGCGGGTTCGGAGCGCGTGGTGGAGGCGATGCTCGACCTGCTCCCTCAGGCGCAGCTACTCACGACCATAGTGCGTCCTGACCGGCTTCCGCCTCTGCTTAGCACGGCCCAGCCGTCGTTCCTCGATCGCATTCCCGGCGCGCGACGCCACCACGAGTTGTTTCTGCCGCTGATGCCTCTCTCATGGCGGCTTCGCAGCCCGCTCGCAGATCTCGACGTAGTGATCTCGAGCAGTCACGCATGCGCCAAGGCGATCCGCGTCGATCCAGCCATCCCGCACATTTGCTACTGCCACACACCGATGCGGTACGCGTGGGACTTCGCGTCCGAGGCAGAGCGTTTTCCGCGTGGTCTGCGCTCATCAAGCCGGCTGGCGATGGCTGCATTCAGGCGGTGGGACCGCGACATATCGGATCGAGTGGACGTTTTCGTCGCGAACTCGTCGGCCGTCGCAGGGCGGATCAAGCAGTTTTACGGACGTGACGCTCTCGTCGTCCATCCGCCGGTGCGGACGAACTTCTTCACGTATGACCCAGCTGTCGAGCGCGAGGACTTCTTCCTCTTCGTTGGGCGGTTCGTCGCATACAAGAAGGCCGACGCTCTCATCGATGCCTTCGCCGCGTTGCCCCACCACCGGCTAGTCGTCGTCGGCGGCGGCCCACAGCTGTCACGGATTCGTGCGCGGGCGGCCGCAAACGTGACCTTCGCGGGAAACGTCTCAGATGTCGAGCTCCGCGAGCTCTATCGCCGAACGAGGGGCTTCGTGTACCCGGCGGACGAGGACTTCGGCATCGCGATGGCGGAAGCGCAGTCCTGCGGCGCGCCGATCCTAGGTCTGGCCGCGGGCGGCGCGTGCGACATCGTCGAGGACGGCAGCGACGGCGTTCTCATCCCGGCGCCGACGACGGTCAGGATTCGGGAGGGCGTGGACAAGCTCGCGCAGTGCGACTGGGACCATGAGCGCATCGGACGTCGCGGGCGCCGATTCTCCGGGGAGCGCTTTCGGCGGGAGCTCCGCCGCATCGTCGGGGAGGTTGTTGCGAGCTCGATTGCGAGAAATGCAGATGCGGTGGGTGCATGACGCGGCTCCTCGGATCGAGGTGGTCGCGATTCGCAGTTCTGGATCAGCTGGTCCTTTCCGGCTCCAACTTCTTGAGCCTGGTCATCCTGGCTCGGGCGCTGTCGCCGCACTCGTTCGGAGTTTTCGTCTTGTGTTTCGCGACCATCACATTCGCCAACGGGATCCAGACGGCGCTCGTCACGCAACCGCACAACGTGCTGGGAAGCGTTCGCGTCAGTAATCCGCGATACGGCGCCTATACGCGATCGACGGCTGCTGCCCAGGCATTCCTGCTCGGTGCATTCCTCCTTGTTCTCGCGGTCGGAGGGTCCGCGTTCGCCCTGAGTGGCGCTATTGGTCTCCGGGTTGTCGTGGGACTCGCGGTCGCGCTTGTCGGCTGGCAGGCACAAGAGTTCGGGCGTCGACTCTTGTACTCGGAGGGGCGGCTCCCGGAGGCGGTTGTGAGCGATGGTCTGAGCTACGGCGGCCAGGTTGTCGTCTTGGCGGTGCTCGCCAGCACGAGCTCGGTAAGCGTCGCCAACGCGCTCTGGACGATCGGCGTCACGTCGATCATCGGCTTCGCGTTTGCCGCCGCGCGGCTCGGGATAAAGATCGTTCCGCTTGCCGACCGCGGCTTCCTTCGGGAGAACTGGAGCCTCGGACGCTGGCTCTTCGGCGCGTCTATCGCCTACTGGTCTAGCACCGACCTCTTCGTCTTCGTCGCTGCAGTCCTCCTAGGCGTCACTGTCTCGGGCGGATTCAAAGCTGCGCAGGCACTTCTGGGGCCCCTGAACATCCTGCTGATTTTCCTCGGCACGAATCTTCCAATCGTGTTCGCGCGCACAGCAGCTTCCCGGCAGCGGAAGCCGAAGCTGGGAGTTGAGCGCTCGAGAGCGGTGCGCTTCGCACTCGTTGTCGTGCTGCTCTACGGGCTGGCGCTAACGCTTGCGGCTCGGCCTTTGCGCTGTACGGGGCGCCATACGGGCAGTTCGCGGTGCTCGTGCCGCTCTTCGTGGGCTATTACGCGGTGGCGACTGTCGCATCGGTCTACGGGGCCTCGTTAACGGCACAGCTTCGACCCGATCGCGTGTTCCGCGCGAATGTCGCCGGTGCGCTGTTCGCGATCTGCGTCGGCTGGCCGATGGTCGTCGCACTCGGCGTCGAAGGGGCCGTGCTGGCGATGCTCGGATGCCGCGGCGTCCACGCGATCATGCTGCGACGCGCGGCGCGCCAGGTCGAATCGGTGAGAAGTGCCGTCGCCGGGGAGCCGACGGTCGTCCTCTTTTCGTACCACTACTTCGATTCGAAGCGGAAAGCCGGCTTCCACTGGCTCGCGGAGGCGTACGCGCGTCTCGGCTGGCGTGTCGTTTTCGTAACCGCTCCGATCAGCCGCATCTCGCAGCTGATGGGCGACTTTCGATTCGAGTATCCGGTGGTGCGTGAGCGCGGCAGGCTGAAAGCCGTGCGGGACGGGATCGGCAGCTACGTTTTCTTCACCACGGTTCACCCCGCCAATTTCCGAGCTCGGGTGTTGAACTACATCTCCCGTCCCTTGGTGGCCGTGTACGCTCGGACGCCGCTGGGCGGATTGAGGGCCGAGATCGAGCGGGCGGACCTCGTTGTCTTCGAGAGCACAGCTGCCCTGGTCCTTGCACCACGAGTTCGCCGTGTCAGCCCGCGCGCCAAGCTCGTGTATCGCGTGTCCGACGATCTCGAGCGCGTCCGCGTCCATCCCTGGGTCGTGAGTCGCGAGGAGGAGCTTGCCCGCTCCTTCGACCTCGTGAGTGTTCCGAGTCCGGTTCTGTACGAACGGTTCGCTCATCTGGACAACGCCGAGTACCGTCCTCACGGCGTGTGGCACGAGCTCTTCGACGAAGTCATCGAGTCGCCGTACGCACAGCCCGGCAACGCCTGCTTTGTCGGAAACTCCGACCTTGACGTCGGGTTCGTCGAGATCGCAGCGCGGTCCGCGCCCGATCTGACGTTCCACCTGATCGGTGACCTGCCGGGCGTCGATGCGCCCAACGTCGTGACTCACGGCGAGCTGCAGTTTGCGGAGACGGTGCCTTTCATCAAGTTTGCCGATGTGGGCCTCCAGTGCATAAAGAACGCAGTGCGTGGCGAGACGAGAGCGAGTCTCAAGACGGCACAGTTCGCGTACTGCGGTCTCCCGATCGTATCTCCCGACTTTCTGCCCGAAGAGTTTCCGCGAACGTTCGTCTATGCCCCCGGAGACGCGATCTCGATCCGGACCGCTCTTCGGCGAGCCGTTGTCGCAGGGCAGGGACCGTCAACCGCGACTGCATCGTGGCTCGACGTCGCAGGCGCCATTGCTTCCCAGGCCGCTGGAATCCGGAGGGGTCGCGAGAACGAGAAGAGCGTTCCCCAACTCGCGCCGGGCGTTGCGACATGACGTCGCTCGTCGATTGCCGCTGGCTCGGCCTGGGCGGCGCCGGAAGAGCGACGGAGCTTCTTCTGCGTGGACTGAACGAGGTTCAGCCCGACGGGGACTGGACCCTTTGGGGCCCGGCAGCAGTCGAGGCTTATATCTGGCCCGCAGCCAAGATACGCGTTTCGGAGGGATCTCCCCTGACGTTGATGGGGCAGGCGGCGGCGCTACGGATTCCGCCACACAGTCGTGCGCTCTATCTACATCAGATCCGGCCGTTGGCAAATCAGCATCCATCGGTGACGCTGATCCACGACATCATTCCGCTTCGGTACGAGAAGCGACGTGCCGTTCGCGCTACGAAGCGCAACTACCTTGAAGCGGTCTGCGCGCGGTCTGCTGGCATCCTTACGGTTTCGGATCACTCTGCGCGAGAGATCGAGAGCGAGCTCGGTGTCAATCCGGGTCGCTTGCGTATCATCGACTACCCCGTTGATGCCGAGGCGGTTGCGCGCATTCGAGCGTTGCGTGAGCAAGAGCGGGAGCCGAACGGCCACCTACTTTACGTCGGCCGAGTTGCGCCGCATAAGAACGTTGACACTCTCATTGCAGCGTTCTTGCAAACGACGTTCCGGGCTGGCGGTGGCAGGCTGGTCGTCGTCTGTGGAAGTCGATACGAGGCAGGCCGGGTTCAGGCGCTGGGGCGCCGATATGGCGTTGCCGATCACGTCGACGTGCGATGGAAGATTGGACGAGGCGACCTCGATCTGTTGTTCGCGCAGGCGGCTGCCTTAGTGCAACCCTCAACCGCCGAGGGTTTCGGATTGCCGGTGTGGGAAGCCCGGTCCTGTGGTCTTCCGCGATGCGTGAGTGCGATCGCCCCACTTACCTCTCTTGCCGGCTCTGACGCCGTGTTCTTCAATCCTCGTAGCTCAACGCAGATGGCTAGAGCCATTGACGCAACTGTTGGCGCTGAGTGGTCTGCGCCGTTCACCGACGCTCCATCCGTAAGCGACTACGCAACGGCGGTAATAGAGGCGTTCTCAGCCTTCGCCCCTGCAACCGCTCCGCCTCGTCGGAGGTTCAAACCGCGCCGTTGGACGTCGAGCGAGGCCCAGGAATGACGCTGCGCTCGGTTCTCCGACCAAGCTTGCTCGTTCTCATCCCGGCGAGCTTGAGTGCGGTTGTATGGCTCGCCCCACTCGGCTCGAGTGTTCGGCGGGGCTTCGTCGAGCGCGCACATCTCACTCTTGGCGGTGTCGTCTTTCTCGTGGTCTGGTACGGCGTCATCGGTCTGGCGGGCGAGTTCGGGTTCGCGCTCGGGCGCGACCGTCCGCCACTCGCCGTATATGAGCGAATCTCCGACGAGTCGTACTATCGATACTTCTCGCTCGTTGCGCTCGCTGGCACCGGCTTCACCTACGCATCCGTGGCGGTCAAGCATCCGGGGCTGCTGACCAATGCTTTCACGCACCTGCAACTCAATCTCGTGCGCGCCGTCATCCCCTACAGCGCAGGGATATCAACACTACGCTATGCCACCGGCGTCGCCGGCGCGATCGCGCTGTACAAGATCATCGTACAGCGGCGGATTCGAACCCTGGACGTGGCAAATCTGGTGGCCCTTCTTCTTGCGGCTGCGATCGCGTCGCGGCTTCTGATTGTTCTGTGCGGCGTCATCTTGGTCGGCATTATCGTCCGTGAGCGGCCTGATGCTCGTGTCAGCCTAAAGCAGCTAGTCCTAGGCGCCTGCGCGTTCTTCCTCGTGCTCACACCGCTCAACTACTACCGCAACGCGCACTACTACCAAACCGAGTATCACCTCACGAGTCCGCTCGTCATGAACGCTTACGAGATGACGGCTTATCTTGGCGCGCCGTTTCAGGCGGCTGTCGGTGTGGCGTCAGCGGCCAACGCACCGACGCCGTCCACCTCCGAAGCGATTCAAGCCGCCGTTGCTTACGGAGTCCCGACATACATCCCTGTCAGTCGCGACGCCGTTGATGCGTCGGCCACGAGCTTTCGCTCTTACGTCGACGTCGATCCTGCGTTGACGACGGATTCGGTGCTCGCCGCCCTGTTCTCGGCGATGGGCTGGTGGTCACTGCCGTTCATCGCCGTCGTAGCGTTTCTCGCTGGGGCCGTGATGGGGCATGCGTCCGGATATCGGTCTCTCGCCAGTCTGGCGATGATCGTCGTGGGATACGCGTTTGCCGAAACTTGGCGTGTCTACCTGTTTAACGCCGGGATCATCCAGTTCATCGTGCTGACGATCGCGATTGCTCCTGTGGTGGTTTGGCGTCGCGATGCGCGGCACATGGTCGAGGCTGAATCGGTCGATCAAGTTCTGGCTTGATGTCATGGACGCGCCGAGGGAGGAAGGTCACTGGATGAAGCGTCTCGTGATCGCCGCGTCGGCAGTGACCCTCGTCGGAACCAGTGGGGGCGCGAGCTTCGGCGGAGGCCCGCAGCCGGACGGATCACGGAGCGGGGCGGTCGACGAATCGATCAAGCGGGCCGCGGCCCTCGTCTCGCGGATGACTCTCGCTGAGAAGTTGATGGAGGTTCACGGCGTCGGGTCTCCGGACCATCCTCGTTACGTCCCGGGGATCTCCCGACTCGACATTCCTCCGCTCGTCATCACGAACGGCCCGGCCGGCGTCGGTTCGGGCGACAGTTCGGTCTCGCCCCCCGCGACCGCACTTCCAGCGCCGCTGGCGCTCGCCGCCAGTTGGAACAGCAAGCTTGCAAGGGCATACGGCAGTGTGATCGGGTTGGAGACACGCGCCGTCGGCGCGAACCTTCTCGAGGGGCCTACCGTCGATCTCGCACGCACGCCGCTCAACGGACGAACCTTCGAAGGCTACGGTGAGGATCCCGGCTTAGCGGGGCAGATCGCGGCCGGAGTGGTGGAAGGCATTCAGGCGCAGCACGTCATCGCCCAGATCAAGCACTACGTCGCGAACAGTCAGCAGCAGAACCAAGGGTCAGTGAACGAGGTCATTTCTCGGCGCGCGTTGCATGAGCTCTATCTGGTGCCGTTTGAGACCGCGATCGAGCGCGCACATGCGGGTGCCGTGATGTGTGCGGCTCCGATGGTCGACGGGACATACAACTGCGAGAACGCCTACCTGCTCTCCAATGTCCTTCGACGGACGTTCGGCTTCGACGGTTTCGTCGGCTCCGATTTCGAGGCAACTCACAGCACCGTTGCTTCCATCAAGGCCGGTCTCGATCTCGAGATGCCGGCCGGGGACAACTTCAGCGACTCTTTGTTGCAGGAGGCGCTGACTCAGGGAGTAGTCAGCATCGGAATGATCGACCGAATGCTGACGCGCCGCTTCGCAACAATGATCCGTCTCGGACTGTTCGACAACCCTATAAGCGAGACCCCGATCTCCCAGCAGGCGGATGGTCTCTTCGCCCGGTCAGCGGCAGAGCAGGGAACAGTGTTGCTCAAGAACAGCGGCGACCTGCTTCCGTTCAGCGGGCCGATGAAGTCGATCGCCGTCATTGGACCTTATGCCGGTGCCGCGTACACGGGCGGCGGCGGCAGCTCACTTGTCAATCCGGTCTACACCGTAAGTCCGATTGCCGGGATCACAGCTCGCGCCGGGACTGGCACTCAGGTGAGTTACGCCTTGGGCGTTCCAGCCGATCTCCCGGTGATTCCCTCGGGCTACTTCGGGAGCGGCCTCCACGCCGATTTCTTCAGCAACACGAGTCTCACCGGCAATCCCGTCTACTCACGGACCGACCAAACCGTGAGCTTTACGTGGGCAGGTAAGTCTCCCGCCCCCGGCGTACCAGCGACGAAGTGGTCCGCACGATGGACGGGAACGCTCACGCCGTCGCAGACGGCGACCTACGTCTTCTCCCTGGCGGGCGACGACGGCGATCGTCTCATCGTCAACGGCCAAACGCTCGTCGACTCGTGGTCGGATCACCCGGCGACGCCGGTGCAGGTGCAGATCGCGCTGACCGCCGGCGTTCCGGTATCGATCGAGGTCGACTATTACCAGGATCAGCGAAACAGCTCTCTGCGCCTCGGTTGGTGGGCTCCGGGCATGACGCAGCCGCAAGAGATACAGCAAGCCGCGGGGCTCGCCGCCAAGTCCGACGTAGCTGTTGTCATCGTCGGCGATAACGAGACGGAGGGGATCGACCGCACGACTCTCGCGCTGCCGCCATTGCAGGACGACCTTGTGGAGGCGGTCGCGGCGGCCAATCCGAGAACCGTCGTCGTCCTCAACAGCGGCGGCCCGGTGCTCATGCCCTGGCTTGAGCACGTTTCTACCGTAGTCGAGGCGTGGTACCCGGGTGAAGAGGACGGAAACGCTCTAGCGGCGATCCTGTTCGGCGACGTCAACCCGTCGGGCAAGTTGCCGATCACGTTTCCGAAAGACCAGGCCGATCTTCCACAGCAATCGGCCTCGCAGTATCCGGGGCAGGGCCTCGTCGCAACCTATTCGGAGGGGCTCGATATCGGCTATCGGTGGTACGACGCAGAGTCCATCACGCCGCTCTTCCCCTTTGGTTTCGGCTTGTCGTACACGACATTCGCGGTGAGCCACCTGTCGGTGGGCCGATCGAGTCGGACGAATGTCGCGCGCGTCGGGTGCACGGTTACGAATACCGGAAGCCGTGCCGGCGGGGAGGTCGTACAGGTCTATGTCGGCGATCCACCGGCCGCGGGTGAGCCGCCCAAGCAGTTGAAGGGATTCGTTCGAGTCTTTCTGCAGCCCCATCAGTCCCAGCGGGTGTCCGTAAGCCTCGGCCGACGCGCGTTCTCAATCTGGGACACACAGTCACAGGATTGGCGTGTGGTTCCGGGCACGTACAGGATTCTCGTGGGCGTTTCATCGCGAGACATTCGTCTGCACGGCTCGGTTGCACTGAATGGCGGTTCGGGATGAGTCGCGATCCGCTCGCCGATACTCGGCCGCTCATTCGCCGCGTCTACGCGTACGCCGCCTACCGCATCGGCGACGGTGCCGACGCGGAGGACGTCACCAGCGAGACGTTCGAGCGGGCGCTGCGGTATCGCGACAGCTACGACTCGCGGCGCGGTGATCCGGCTGCCTGGCTGATCGGGATCGCGCGGCGGTGCATTGCCGACGCGGCGCTTCGCGGTGACATGCCGACCGGCGATGTGCCAGAGATCGCCGGCGACGAGCACGAGGAGTCGACGTTGCGGCGGATCGAGCTGCGCGCGGCGGTGTCGCAGCTCGACGAGCGCGACCGCGAGCTCGTCGCGCTCCGCTACGGCGCGGATCTCAGCGCGCGGCAGATCGGCGAGCTGCTCGACATGAAGACGAACGCCGTCGAGGTCGCGCTCCACCGCGCGCTCGCGCGCCTGCGCGGCGTGCTCGAGCGCGAGGACGCGTCGCCCGGTGACGCGCGCGTGTTCCACGCGGAGACGTCGCCGTGAGCAGCACGGTCGCGGTGCCGGCCGCGCGTGGGGACCGCATCGCGGCGATCCTGCCGGAGGCGCTCTTCTTCGCCGCTGCGACCGTCGCGATCGCGGCGCTCGCGGCGGCGAACGGCGGCTTCTTCCCGACCTCGTGGGGCTGGAGCGGGCTCGCGTTCTTCTTCGTCGCGACCGCGGCGCTGATCCTGCGCTCGAGCGTCCGCGTCGGGCGGCTCGAGCTCGGCTTCCTCGGCCTCGTCACCGCGCTCTTCGGCTGGACGTGGCTCTCGAGCTTCTGGTCGCTCGACGTCTCGTCGTCGGTCCTCGAGGGACAGCGCGGGCTCGTGCTGATCGGAGCGGTCGCCGCCGTGCTCGCGCTCGCGCCTGCGCGGCCGGTGCGGCCGCTGCTGGGAGCGGTCGTCGCCGCGACGACGCTCGACTGCGCGTACGCGCTCGCGACGCGGCTCTTCCCTGCCCACGTCGGCAGCTACGACCCGCTCGCCGTCTACCGGCTCAACACACCGATCGGCTACTGGAACGGGCTCGGGGTGTTCGCGGCGATCGCCGCCGTCGTCGCGCTCGGGTTCGCCGCCCGCGGGAAGAGCCCGGCGACGCGCGCGCTCGCGGCGGCGAGCCTGCTCGTGCTCGTGCCCACGCAGTACTTCACCTTCAGCCGCGGGGCATGGCTCGCGCTGTTCGCGGGGCTCGTCGTGCTGTTCGCACTCGACGCGCGGAGGCTCCAGCTCGCGGCGGTGTCGATCTGCGTGCTGCCGTGGCCGATCCTCGCCGTCCTGCTCGCGTCGCGCTACAAGGCGCTGACGCGGCAGAACTCGGTGCTCCCGCAGGCGGCGCACGACGGGCACCGGCTCGCGCTGGCGCTCGTGCTGCTGGCGATCATGGCGGCGGTCGCGGCGTTGCTCGCGCAGCTCGTCGAGCGGAGCTTCACCTTCGGGACGACGGTGCGGCGCGTGTTCGCCGGGGTGCTGATCGCCGCCGTCCTCGTCGCGATCGGCGCGGGGATCGCGCGGTACGGAAGCCCGC
>Ga0335069_10005096_pt1 | contig 19325 bp, 23 predicted proteins | sample Lox_Sample_11_FD_206714 | JGI IMG/M metagenome (GOLD analysis project Ga0335069, IMG submission 206714) | Soil microbial communities from Loxahatchee National Wildlife Refuge, Florida, United States - Lox_Sample_1.1 | ecosystem: Environmental > Terrestrial > Soil > Wetlands | place: USA... | reverse complement strand
TGCGTAATTCCTGTTGATCCTTCTTGGCGATATCGATGTTCAGCGGTGTACGGCCCATACCCTGAGTATGCGCCAAAACAGATCTGTATAAAAATGGTTTTGCGAACTATTTCAGACGGTCATGGACCTAGGGCAGCCTCCGTGCCTATATGAATGAATCGTCGCGCGCCGGCTTGCTGGGCGGCAGCGAGCATACGCCGGGTGCCCCGCACGTTGATTTCACATCGATTTCGAGCGGTTGCCCTTGGTGGTCCGCCCAGGCTCTTCGCGGCAGATGCGATCCCAGGCGTCCGGCTGCCCCCACTGCTCGACGAGCGCGGCGCAGTGGATCAGGTCTCGGCACCCCGCAAATCGGCAGCGATCACCTTATCGAGATCGCACCGAACCGGCTCGGCGCCGATAGCGCGGATCTTCTGGTCACTGGACGATGACCGTGACATGGCGCGAATCCGATGCCGGTCAGCCGCCAGCGGCCGGGCCGCCGCACCGCCTACGTACCCCGAGGCGCCCGTGATGAAGATGTTCACCGCCATTCAAGTATACGACCGAACCGGGACCACACCTGAACGCAAATCGAGCATTCGTAGTCGCGGGCATGTAATGTGCGGGACTGTGAGAACCATGCCCAAATAAGGAGTGTCTTCTGGAATGGTACGGCTACATCCGGCGAAACGGATTGCATTTCGACGAGCTGCGGCGCTACGGCAGCCCTCATTGGACCAGCAAGCCGGAGCTGGCCGAGGCGATATCGTAAGCCTACCTTTGGTCAGCGCTAGGTGCAGGAGGATTTTCGCCGCGCGTATTTGCGAATCAGCAGGCCCGGCGTGGTAACGTAACAGGTATTCTCAGAGAAGAAGCAAGCTTTGGAAGCGCACCTCACGGGGGACCTGGAAGCGAAGCACTCCGCCGCCAAGCAGGGCCGCAGCAATAATAAATTGACGCAGGACGTTTGGGGGAAGCCGAAGAAGTGCGTAAGTCTCGAAGGTTGCCATGAGGCAAGCGCCTTTCGCAACGAACTACGCGCCGCGAGGGAAGCCTGCCAAAAGGATGCAGAAGCGTTCGATGAGATCCTTTTCGTAGTAGAGCGGTTGGGGGCGCGCCTGTCAGGTTTCATTGGCAATCTCGGCCAGTACGAGCACTGCCTAAGGAAGCTTGCCGAGCGGTCACGATTAGCCGCCGATTTCTCGGGAGTTTTCAAAGTCGTGCGGGAAGCACGGAACGAGGCCCTTCATCAAGGCGCAGTCGCTCGGCATCTTGCCGCTCGCGCAGTTGAGTTGGCATTAATCTTGGAGGACGCTTTGGCTACACAGCTCGGTACCATCGAGTATCTGATGGTCCAGGAGCCGGTTGTCGCGCACCACTGGCAAACCTTGGGTGCAGTCCGGCGAATCATGTTGGTTAACGCATTCTCGTATTTGCCATTCAATTGGGACGGCCAGTGGTTTTTCCTTGCCGACTACCTGATCGCAACGTTCTGGCAGCGTCGGCTTGTACCGGATCGTGGGAAAGCGCTCGCGACGCCGCTTGGTGTGGTCCTGAGACGTGACCATGCATCGAAGGACCTGCTGCTACTGCCAGCGGACGAGAATCAGTGCGGGAAGCACCTGCCTCCGTATGAGGCAGCCGGACGCATGAAGGAGGGCAGACCATTACTGGTTGTCGACCCAGATCAGGTCGACGCCGACAAGAAGAGCCGGTTGATCGGTCTGATTTCGCCGGCCGATCTGCTGTAGAGACTAAATTACCATTACTAACTTCCCAATCGCAAAGCCACATCTTAGACAGAGGCGACCCGATTATGCACTACGGAATCCGCTGTCTCCTTCGCCGTTACCAGCGAGAACGGCCAGAGGATCTACCTACCTGAACCTGTTCGTTTCTTAAATCAATGGCCTGAGGGCCTACGCCCCAACGCTCTTGGCTTTCCGGTACGCCGCCCAACGCTTCTTCGTGGCTTCCCTGAGGGCCTTCAACCCCGCCGCCGACATCTTCCGCTTCTCGGGCTGCGCCGCTCCGGCTGGCTTGGCCGGTTGAGCCTACTACTTCTTTTGCGCCGCCCATCTGGCCCGCTACGCGGCGGCGATCCTGGCGCGGCTCGCTTTGCTGATCGTGCGGCGTTTCGCCGGAGCCACGGGTTGCGCTGCGGTTGCCACTGCTGTAGCGGTTGCCGTGCTCTTTGGCCGGCCCGGACCGGGTTGGCCCAGTTGCGTTTTGATGTCGGCGACCCTCGCTTTGACCCTTTCGACTTCGTGCTGATACCCGACCATGGCCATCTCCAGCAGGGTGTTGTCTACCTTTGGCATGTTGGTGTCGTCCCCTTGTTTCGATTCGTATTGCATTGTATACAGCGATTCTGGCCGGGCGCTCCCATCTTCCTCCTGCTCGCCTGCTGCATCCCGGTTGACGATAAAAGAAAAAACGCTCCACCCCCAACGTTCCGACAGACGCGCTGATTTTGGGTCACTTCAATAGTCCTTTCTTGCCGCTTTATTGGCTCTCGCCGGGAGATGTACCGGCGCGCTCGTGCGCGGGGTGCTCGTTCAGCTCCGCAATCAGCTTTTCAGCGGCCTTGGGCATAGGGACCGCTGTAGTCAGAATCTCCCGGTTAGGCAAACTCTTGCCGTAGAGGTCGGCATTATCGTCCAGGTCCTGTCGCAGGGTGGCGCCTTCCAGGGCCATACCCGCAAACAGACCTTGAGAGCGAGACCACGAGAGGATTTCGGCGTGCATTTGAAGATCGGTTTGAGCTGTAGCCGTGCGCCCCACGGGGCCAGCCGATACGGACGTTTCGCCGCCCAAAGTGAACTTATCGGAGAGCAGTCTGGCCTCGCCTCCCTGGTTCATCACGAGCATGACTAAGTCCGTCTCGGAGCCGCCAATCTGCAAGCCAAAGCTGCCGCCCTCGATGCGGACTGCGCCCGGCGCGGACCAGCCGTTTTTGTACCGGCACGACACGTAACCCTTGCCATACTTACCACCGACCAGGAAGGCCGCAGTCTTCAGTCCCGGCACGATCACGATGCAATGCGCATCGGCCAGCAAGTCTTGCGGAATACCCTTATCCGGCGTCGCCATAATCTCGGAGAACACCATGGCGGCATCATCCAGCCGCTTTACAGATCCGTTATCTTGGGCCAGTAGAGGCGCAACCGCCAGAGTAGCCGCAATGATCATTCGCATTCTTGAACCTTTTCGGGTCGACCCGGTGAACCCCTCGGGGCTTGGGCGACACGTCCCTCCAGTGCACGCACCACGCCACCATCATCTCTTGTTGAGCCGATTCGGCTGGAACGGGTTGGCAGGCGGCCCGAACGGTACAGAACGAGCCAGGAATGACCGCCTGAGGTCAAATGACGTGGCGCGGTCGGGTCCGAACAGGCAGATGGCGCACTATTCATCGAAATGTCCGCTTGAGCCAAACGGCCTGCCGCATGCATTCCTTAGGTCACGAGGGTCAAATCACATGCAGCGTTTACGAATCTTAGGAGGGCTGGTGGTAGGCCTGGCGATGCTTGCCCCGGTGGTATCGAGAGCCGATGAGCGGCCCTACAACAAACGGTACTACAACAACAAGCGATACTACGACCGCGAGGGCCGCGACTATCACGTGTGGAACGAGGCTGAAGATCGCGCTTACCGCTTTTACCTGAACGATCAGCACCTGCCGTACCGTGAATGGCGGACCGTGAAAGGCCCGGATCAGGCGGCGTACTTCCGGTGGCGGCACACGCATCCGGATTCGGTGATCTTCGCTGTGAAGTAGGCCGGGCGGCGCGACTCCGGGCTGCCTGCGCAACCTGGAGCGCTACACGCATAGGCGGCCAGAGAATCCTTAGGAAAGAGGTAGGAACATGCTTTTTGCGATTTGTGCAATTCTGCTCGTGTTGTGGCTGCTGGGAATGGTCACGGCCTACACGATGGGTGGCTTGATTCACCTGTTGTTGGTGATCGCCTTGGTTGTTTTCATTATTCGTTTATTTCAGGGACGCAGATCTATCATCTGACGGCCAATAGACAGGACGACAGGAGTAAATCATGACGAGAATAGCGAGAGGGACCGGTACGGCCGCCGTCATTTTGTTTTTTGGAACGATGGCGCCCTTATACGCGCAACATGAGGGTGAGGGGGAGAAGCAGGCTAAGCCGGAAAAAAGCGCTCCGGAGCATGCCCGGCAGCCCCAACAGCGGCAGGAGGCCAGACCGCAGCCGCAACAGCAGCAGCATGCCCGGCAGGAGGCCAAACCGCAGCCGCAACAGCAACAGCATGCCCGGCAGGAGGCCAAACCGCAGCCGCAACAGCAACAGCATGCCCGGCAGGAGGCCAAACCGCAGCCCCAACAGCAGCAGCATGCCCGGCAGGAGGCCAAGCCGCAGCCGCAACAGCAACAGCATGCCCGGCAGGAGGCCAGACCGCAGCCGCAGCGCACCCAGCAACAGGCGCGAACGTGGCAGCAGAATAAGGGGTGGGCACAACAAGGCGCTTGGCAGGCACACAACAGTTGGCAGCAGTATCGCACCCAAAACTGGTCCTCCGACCATCGCACTTGGGCACAACGCGGCGGCTATGGCGGTTATTACATCCCGCAGGATCGTTTTAACCTTTATTTCGGGAGCCGGCACTTCTTCCGGCTCCGCAGCCAGCCGGTTATGTATCTGGGGTATCCACGTTTCGCATACGGTGGGTTTTCGTTCCTGCTGGTGGATCCCTGGCCGGAAGGATGGTCCGAAAACTGGTACTCGTCCGACCAGCTTTTCATCGACTACGACGATGGATACTACCTCTGCGACCGCCGGTATCCGCAGTTCAGGCTCGCGATCACGATCATATTGTAGTCAGAGATCTTTGCGGGAGATGCCGAGTTTCCGCATCATGGCGTTCAGGGTGGTGCGGTGCAATCCAAGACGGGTAGCGGCGGTGGTGACCACACCGTCGCTTTCCCGCAGGATGCGCATGATATGATCCCGCTCGACTCGTTCGAGAGTGGCGCCGCCGGCGGCTTCGGCCGCAGCCGCGCGGATCTCGGCGAGGGGGGCACGCAGGTTGGCGCCACTCGAAAGAATGACCGACCGCTCAATGAAGTTTTCCAACTCCCGCACGTTGCCCGGCCAATGCCAGCTCACGATTGCGCGCATGGTTTCCGCCGGGATCTTGTCAATGTGCCTGCCCATTTTCGCGGCATATTTCCGGGTGAAGTGCCGGGCGAGGATGGGTATGTCGTCGGGATGATCGCGCAACGGAGGCGTGGTGATGGGGAAAACTTTCAGCCGGTAATAGAGATCGCTGCGAAAAAGCTTATCGCCCATCATCTGGGTAAGGTTCCGGTTGGTGGCCGCCACCAGCCGGACATCGATAGGGATTGTTTTGGTGCCGCCTAAGCGCTCAAAAGCCTTTTCCTGCAACGCGCGGAGCAGTTTGGGCTGGAGGTCCAACGGGATATCGCCCACCTCGTCCAGAAACAGAGTGCCGCGGTGGGCCATCTCAAATCGACCGATCTTCTGCTGCAACGCGCCGGTGAATGCCCCTCTCTCGTAGCCAAACAACTCACTCTCCAGCAGCCCGGTCGGAATGGCTGCGCAATTCAGCGTGACGAAAGGGAGATTTTTGCGGGGACTCATTCGGTGGATGGCGCGGGCCACCAGTTCCTTGCCGGTGCCCGTTTCTCCCAGGATCAGGACGTTCGCATCGGTGGGCGCCACTACTTCTATCAGCCGCTGCACGCGGCGCAGAGCCGCGCTGGTGCCCACAATCTCTTCGAAGTCCTGGACAGGTTCGACGTCTTCGCCCTCGATACTCTCGCTGCGGTCCCGTTCCCGAAGGTCCTGCACAAATGTGATCCAGCGGAAAGGGCTGAGCTTCAACACCGCTGTGGCGATGAGGACGGGGACCCGGATTCCATCTTTCCGGATCAACTCCTTCTCAAAAGGCGTGCAGGCTCCGAATCGCAGACCTTCTTCGTGCGCCAATTCATCCAGGGCAGCGTATTCCGGCGGAGTCAGCTCAGGCCAGTTCAGCCGGCCTGCCAGCAAATCTTCGCGGCTGTAACCGGTCAACTCGAGGAACGCATCGTTGGCTTCGGGGACCCGGTCGAACTCTCCGGAGACAATGCCGGCGATCGTGGGTTGCAAGGGAACGGGCCGCATACGCGCCCGGTTGCGCCGTAACTTTTCGTCTCGCTCATGACGATCGCTAAAGTCGCGCACCGCCCTCGCAAAACCCCGTAATTCGCCATTTTCATCCTTCAGCGCCAGGGTAATCGTATTGGCCCAAAATCGCGTTCCATCCTGCTTGGACTGCCAGCCTTCCGTTCCAAAATGGCCTTCCGCCACGGCCCGGCTGAGCTCCTCCTGCAGCCGGGCTTGCAGGAAATCCTCGCCGGGATAGAGCAGCGAAACCGGCCGCCCGAGAATCTCGCCGGCAAGATAGCCGTAAATGCGTTCAGCGCCGGAATACCAGGCGGCAATAACACCGTCGATATCCAGCAGGAAGAGCGCGTAGTCCTGCACCCATGCCGGAAAAGGATTCTGGGAGGCAAGCTCTAAAACGGCTGGGACCGATTTGTCGTGCAGGACCAGGATGTGGCGCACGGGCAACACGTTCCCTTTGGCCGTGAACTCAACGTCCCGCGGAGTCCGGTCGGGACCGGCGAGGCAGAGCGTGCCTTCCTGCGCGCCGCCCTCCTGCAGGGCTTTCAAAAGCTGCGAAATTTCGGGCTTAGAGGCGGGCAGCGCAAAGTCGCCCACCGGCCGGCCAATAATCTTCTCCCGCGGCACGCCTAAGAGCCTGCCTACGCCGATACTGGCGTCCCTGGCGTTGCCGTTATCGTCGGTGACCAGAATGGGTGCGGAGGGGTGAAAGACAATTGCGCGGAAGAGGAGTTCCAATTCTCTTGGCCCGTTCTCCGCCAGCCAGTCATTGCCTGGCGGCCCTGAAACAGCCGAGATCATCCGGATACCGCCTTCCCGCCGTCGGTCGGGGCAACCTCAGACCGGATAAGAGACGAAATCGGTAAATTCCGATTGAAATCCTGCAAACCAGTTGGAAGCCGGGAACAGCAGCCAAACTCCACTTTACCACGCGAACGGAGCGCTGCCGCCATTTTCGATGACCATATTTGGTCACTGTAGTTACGCGACCAGCGGCGCGGCTTCCGCGCTGGGGCAAGCCAGCTCCTGAACATGTTCCAAGGCCTCCGCCAAGCTGAGAGACAAGCGGTCGGGTTGAGTGCGCTCAAAACGCGCCTTGGCTTTGGTCGTGTCACCAGTAAATCCAAAGACGCAGACAATCACCTTGAGCCTGGGGAAGCGCTCCAGGATTTGCTTACAAACGGCGCGTGCCGGCGCGAATGCATAAGGAGGCAACGACACGATGCACACGATGTCAGCTCGTCCGGCTTCAATCAACCCGAACACTTCGTTTAGAGCCGGCCCGACAACGGGAAAGGAAAGAGACGCGAACCCCTTCTTCTCCAGAATCTGCCCCAGCATCGCAGCCGTGGTCTCGTCCGCACGGTCGTGGGCCGGGAGACAGAGAATCCTGGAGTGCGAGCGCTCCGCGGCCGCCGTTACCGCCGCGGAATCGTCAGCCGGCGAGTCGCCCTCCAGTTGATACTCGGAAAACTCGGCGACCATCTCGTTGATGCTGAGGAAAAAAAACTCCTCCCGCACTGCGTCAATGCCGCCTTTGTGACGATCCTGTTCGGCCATGCTTAGAGCCGGAATCAGCACCGCGTCGTACAGTCCGACCAGGGTCCGTCCCTTAAGGAACTGGCCCGCTACGGTATGCGCTTCCAGTTGGTCCATGGCGAGCAGGCGCTGGTAGATCTGAGCTTCGGCGGCGAGGGCCGGTTCGTCTCCCAACAGGACCTGCAAAAACGAAAGCTGCGGAACGTAGCGCCCCAACACCACCAGACAAACCGTAAGCGGCGTTGACAGGATCAGTCCCGCGGGGCCCCAAAGGACAGCCCAAAAGACCGCGGTTACCAGCAGCGCCAGGGAGGAGATTCCCACGTGGGTCCCGTAGAGCCACGGCTCCACCAGGTTGGCGATCGCCAGTTCCAGCACCAGCACCAGCAGAAGCACGAGCAGCGGCCTGAGCCATCCGTCAAAGACGGCCAGCGAGAGGGCGACCGGGAGCGTAGCTGCAATCATCGTTCCCACGAACGGCACGATGCGCAGGATAGCGGCAAGAGCTCCCCACAGTGCCGCATAAGGCACGCCGATCAGGTAGAGGCCGAACCCGAACAGCAAGCCAAAACCCGCATTTACCAGGAACAGCATCAGCAGGTAGCGGCTCACCCGGCCGGACGCGTCATCGAGCGCCTGCGTCGAGAGGTTTAGCTGCCCCAGCCCCACCAGCCGCAGCAGGCGGTTCCTCAGATCTTCTCTTTTGAGCAGCATGAAGATCGTGAAGATCATGACCATGCCGGCGCGGCCCAGCGGCCCAAGCACCGGGCCGCCCAAATCGCGAAGCTCGGCCCATCCGCTGGCGGTGGGCGCTACCATACGCACGGCCAGGGGTGACGCCGGCGTGGACGGCATGTTCGGCTTGTGGTCCCGGCTCGGTGGAGCGGGTGCCGGTGACGCCGCCCCGGAGCTGGTGAGTTCCGCCACGACCTCCTGCACGCTTTCGGCGGCATGGCCTACCGCCCCCGTTACCGGGATGTGGAACGCTTCGATCTTGTTGTGAATGTTCTGCCGGTATAGAGGGAGTTGATTGGCGACATTGACCAATTGGTTCACAATCACCCAGCCCAGGCCGCCCACCACCACCAGCGAAACGACGACCGTCGCCAGCACGGACAAGACGCGCCCGGCACGCAGCCTTTGCAGAAGCGCCACCACGGGAGTCAGCAGGAAAGTCACGGTGAGTGCAAAGGCAAAGGGGATGAAAATCTCGCGCGCAAAATAAAGTACCGCTACGGTCGCGAGCAGAACGATAGTGCCCGCGTCGCCGGGCCGTTTAGGCCGCGCGGCCGCCCCCGCCGGCAGCAGGTCTGGTTTCATGGTGAGTATCTTTGCGGGGCCTGAGTTTAGTGAAAAATGCCAAGCATGTAGGCTAAAAGCAGAACGATCACTACAGTGCCCAGGCCCACCCCCGCGCCTCCGCCGTAACCCCAGCGCCGGTGGCCATAATATCCGCCGCCGCCAAAAACCAGCAACAAAACGATAATCAGTAACAGCATTGTTTATTCTCCTTTTCGTTAAGCTCCGCGCGAAACGGCGCCAACGGCCGCGCCGCCATCGCGCAAGTTTCTATCTTTCCTGGCGGCGCGGGCACGCGCCCCTTCGCGCTTCTGAAACCGGCTGGCGCGGCTTTAACCGCTCAGGCGGCGAGCCGAGGCACTGACAAGCGCCCTTCCGCGGACTCCCGGCATGCGATGCACGATGAGGTCCACGGCACAGCTGCGAGCCGCTTGGGACTGATCTCCTGTTCGCAATCGAGACAGATCCCAAACGTTCCAAGCTGGATGCGGCGGAGTGCGGCGCGCACTTCGCTCAACCGTGCCGATTCACGCTCCAGGACGCCTACCGCCAAGTCGCATCCGTGGCGTGCTGGATCTGGTCAGAAATATCCGCGTCCGAATTTACGGCGATCACTTCGCGGTTGCGGAGCAGTTCTTGCAAGTCGGCCTGTCTGGCTTCGAGAGCCTCTCGCAGGACGGCCAGTTCGGCGTTCGTCATGGTTCAGTTTCTCCTACGGCACGAGTCGCGCCAAACGATTCCGCCCGGTAAACGCCACTGTTGGCGCGATTCATCCGCGAGTAGGCCCGACCATATTAGGTCACCTGATCGCCGGGTGGCGGAGTAGCCCGCTAGAGAGCATGGAATCGCTACTGACGGCCTAGTGCCGACGAATCGGGCATCCGATTGCACTTCCCTATCCGAGGAACACCAGAAATGCCGTTAATAAATCTTGTTGTGATATTGATCGTTGTGGGCGTCGGTCTGTACTTGGTCAACCGCTACATCCCGATGGCTTCCAGCATCAAATCGATTCTGAATGTGGTGGTAGTGATTGCCGTCTGCATTTGGGTATTGCAGGCCACCGGCCTATGGGGGAATGTAACCAGTTTCCGGTTTTCGAAGTGATCGGCCGCCTGCGCCGCTCGAGCTGGTCCTTTAATGAAGCGCGCCAAACGGGCCTACGGCCGCGCTGCCATTATGGCCGCACACCCAAGGGCATTCAGATGCCGTGCGGCTCAATGAATACTTCAGTGATGTTCGCGCGCTAACCCAATAGCGAATCGCCGGTAGCAAAACTTGTCATGGATCCTGACCATGGAATACCTACCGGCATCCGCCCATATTTTCCGCCGATCAGAAGACGGCTCCTTAGATTCCGGCGCCAGAGCACGACATAACCACTTCGACTCGCTGCCCGTTTGCAGCATCGTTTCGCTCCCTGATCGCGCTATCCCGTTGGGCATTCGTTGGCTCAACCGGGTGGCATGTTTTAAGCAACAAGGCGAAACGGGCCGCGCCCCCGCTGCCATAATCCCACGAGTTCCTATCCGGTATGGCCGCACGGCGCCCACCAGCGCCCCGTCGCTCACACGCGCCGCTTTTTACTTCTGGAGCCGGCAGCCGGGAAGCTGACCGCACCGAGTCATTTGACCGCCCGCGGTCAATTGGGGGTTTGAGGGAGCTCCCAAAATGAGCCACTGCCGTATTCCGCAGACGGCCCCTCGAATGCGTAAGCAGAGAGCGCGGGACAAGCCCGCCAACCTCTGCCTCACGCCGAAGCGGGCGATCGCAGAATACAGAAAGGGAGTAAAGGAAAGAGAATGAAGCTTTTCAAAGTAGCAACGACGATGTGTTTTACGGCGCTGGTGAGCGCTTTACTGATTCCTGGCGCCCAGGCAGACGATTGGAATCGGAAAACCGAAATCACCTTCAGCGCTCCTGTGGAGATCCCAGGCGTGCACCTTAAAGGATGGGGCGTATTGCCCGCTGGAACTTATGTCTTCAAGATCCTTGACTCGCAGTCGGACCGCCACATCGTCCAGATCTTCAACCAGGATGAAACAATCATCTACGCGACCGTCCTGGCGATCCCCAACTTTCGACTCAAAGCGACCGACAAGACCGTGATGACTTTCAGGGAGAGACCCGCCGGTGAGCCGGAAGCTCTGCGTGCCTGGTTCTATCCGGGCCGGAACTGGGGTGAAGAATTCGTCTATCCCAAGGCCAAGGCGCTGGAACTGGCGAAGGTAGCCAATACGCCAGTGCTGTTCGCTGCGGTTGAGATTCCCCTCGAAGTCGCCGAGCCCATTAAGACGGCGGACGAGCCGGTCGTAGTAGCGCTCAAACAGGCCCCCGTTATGGCCGCCACGCCTAACGGCGAAGAAGTACAGCTCGCCGAGGTGGTTACGCCACCGCCGGCCGAGACTGAAGTCGCTGTGGCAAAAGCGCCCGCGCTCCCCGCCACGGCCAGCACACTGCCGCTCTTCTTCTTCCTCGGATTGCTAGCACTAGGCTCGTCCGTGGTCGTAGGTGGGTTCGCGAAACGGCTGCAATAAGGTAGTTTCTGCAACGCGCGGCGCGACAGCCCCAATCGCGCCGCTTGACGCGGGATGGGGAAACAAAGGAATTACATGAGAAAAAGAGTCATCCCGCTCTTAGCGCCGGTTACCAAGCACCGGCAAAATGAGGACGCCTGCCACGAGACCAAAGCTCGTGGGTTGGCCGTCCTCAATTCGCCGTTATTGAATAAGGGGACGGCCTTCACGGCCGAGGAGAGGAAGGCATTGGGGCTGACGGGTCTGCTGCCTCCGGACATCAGCACTCTGACCGATCAGGTAAAGCGCGCCTACATTCAGTATGAGGGGCTGGCGGACGCGCTTAGCAAGAACATCTACCTGACTGCTTTGCACGACCGCAACGAGGTGCTCTTCTACAGGCTGTTTTCGGAACACCTGCGCGAAATGATCCCCATCGTCAACGATCTGACGGTCGGCATGGCAATGGAGCAGTACCACCATGAATGCCGGCGTCCGCGGGGCGTGTATCTCTCCATCGATCATGCCGGGGGCATCGAAGAGGCGTTCGCCAACCTCGGCATGGGGCCCGGCGATACCGACCTGATCCTGGCTACCGACGCCGAGCAGGTTCTGGGGATCGGCGATTGGGGTGTTGGCGGCATCGAGGTTTCGATCGGTAAGCTGGCGATTTACACCGCGGCGGGCGGCATTGATCCGCGGCGCGTCATCCCGGTGATGCTGGATGTGGGCACCAACCGTGAGACCCTGCTGCGCGATCCTATGTACATCGGAAACCGTCACGCGCGTATACGTGGGCCACGCTACGACGGCTTCATCGACGCTTACGTCACGGTAGCCACCAGGCTGTTTCCCAACGCGATATTGCAGTGGGAGGACTTTGCCCCGGGTAATGGACGGCAGATCCTCGAGAAGTACCGCGACCACATCTGCGTTTTCAACGACGATATGCAGGGGACCGGCGCGATCACCATGGCGGCAGTGATCTCCGCGGTGCGCGTATGCGGGACGCCGCTACGTCATCAGCGGGTAGTCATCTTCGGAGCCGGTACGGCCGGCATTGGCATAGCGGACCAACTTCGCACGGCCATGGTGCGCGAGGGTCTCTCTGAAGAGGATGCCGCCCGGCGCATCTGGTGTGTGGACCGGCAGGGCTTGCTTACCGCCGACATGGGCGGCGAACTGCACGAACATCAAGCAGCGTACGCTCGCCCCGCCGCTGAAAGCCAGGGCTGGAAGCGCCAAGAGAATGGAAATGGTGTAAGTCTGGCCGAGGTGGTGAGCCGGGTGAAACCGACGATGCTGATCGGCGCATCGACCGTGGGCGGCAGTTTTACGGAAGCGATGGTTCGTGAAATGGCCGCGCATACGGAGAGGCCCATCATTTTTGCGCTTTGCCGTCCTGCTGTGCGGGCCGGCGCGAACCCTTCGGACCTGTTGGAGTGGACAGACGGGCGGGCGCTGATCGCCACCGGCAGCGCGTTTGCCCCGGTCACTTATAAGGGAGTGACGTACGTCATCGGCCAGATGGATAACGCCATGCTGTACCCCGGTCTGTGCCTGGGCACCATCGTGTCGCGAGCCAGCCGCATCAGTGAGGGCATGTTCGCGGCGGCCGCGAGCGCCGTCTCCAGCCTGGTGACCGTATGCCAACCTGGCGCGTCGCTTCTGCCGCAAGTGGACGATCTGCTCAGCGTATCTGCCACCGTGGCCGTGGCTGTGGCCGAGACCGCCCATATGGAGGGCCTGGCAAGGATGAAGTTCGACGATATCGTGCAACAGGTACGAGACGCGATGTGGCAGCCGGAATATCGCCGGATACAGGCCATCTGATAAGGTCAACCATGCATCGTTTCCGGGTAATGGCGAATCAAGTGGCGGTGATCATCGCGCGCGCTTTGGACTGGCTGTGCGGTTGTGCCCATTCCAGAACCACATTCCGGATGACGTTCCGGGCAACCTCAGGTGGACCCTCCCCGGAAGGGATGGAAATTGAAACTTACCTGGTGTGCCTGGATTGCGGACGTCACTTGCCCTATGATTGGACCACCATGCGGATGGTTAAACGACGCCCCGCGTGGATCTCGCCTCCGGCGCTATTGCCGGTGTTACGCGAAACCGGACGAGGCTCGCGATGACCGGGCCGGCCGGTCGGTGGGGCGGGTTTGCAGCCTGCCTCATGCTCCCGATGGCTTTCGCGGGCCAAGCCGCGCCTCAGGCTCCGCCGGCCTATCGAATTTCCGTGGATGTCGATCTGGTGGTGTTACATGCCACCGTGCGCGACCGGAAAAATGTGTTTGCGTCCGATTTAAGCGAACCGGATTTCGTGGTGTACGAGGATGGCGTCCGGCAAACCATCCGGTTGTTCCGGCACGAAGACGTTCCGGTTGCCTTGGGACTGGTGGTCGACCACAGCGGCAGCATGCGGCCCAAGATGGCGGATGTGATCGCCGCCGCCCGTACATTCGTGCGGCTCAGCAATTCGGAAGACCAGATGTTCGTGGTCAACTTCAACGAGAAGGTGACCATGGGCCTGCCGGACGCCGTCCGATTCACCCATCGTGCCGGCGAACTGGAGTCCGCCATTCTACATGCGCCGGTCTCCGGCGAGACGGCGCTTTATGACGCGGTCGTGGAAGGCTTAGCGCGCTTGCAGGCCAGCGACCGGGATAAGAGAGTGCTGATTGTGATCAGCGATGGCGGCGACAACGCCAGTTTGCATAGTCTCGGCGAAGTTTTGAAGATGGCGGAACAATCCAGCGCCATAGTATATGCCGTCGGGATTTTCGGTAAAGACGATCTCGACAGCCATCCGGAAGTGCTCCGCCGGATCGCGCGGGCCACGGGCGGCGAATCGTTTCTGCCCGGCGATCCCAAGGAAATCGTCGCGATTTGTGAGCACATCGCGCGCGAAATTCGCCACCAGTACACGATCGGATACCTTCCCGCCGAGGCAGTCCCACCGGGCGCTTACCGGAGCATCCGGGTGGAAGCCAACGCGGCGGGACACGGTAAGCTCGTGGTGCGCGCCCGGACAGGGTACATCGCGGTCGAGCATCATCCCGCGCACCGGGAAAGCGCGAAATGAGGCTGGTGGTTCGGTTGCAACCGGTGCGGCAGGGCCTGGTTTGGGCGAAGTGGATGCTTTTCGCCGCGGGTGTGGCAATGCTGGCCTACTTCGGGTTCGTTGTGATGGAGGCTTGGACGTTTCAGAATCGGGAGCAGCACGACTTGGCGCGGCTACTCGATGACCGGCAACAGGCGGACCAAACAGGCCGTCAAACCAAGTCCCTTGCTTCAGAGGGGAATCCGCCGGCCGCCGCCATCGATGGCCTGATCGGCCGCATCGAAATTTCACGGCTTGGGCTATCCACGATAGTCATGGAGGGAACCACCCCAACCATTCTTCGGCGCGCGGCCGGACATATTCCCGGTACGGCATTCCCTGGACAACCGGGAAATGTTGGCATCTCCGGCCACCGCGACACGCTTTTCCGGCCGCTGCGCAATATACGGATGAACGATACGATTACGCTCACCACGTTGAGCGGCGAATACCGTTATCGCGTGGTTTCCACTAAGGTAGTGAGTCCCCGTGAGGTCGGGGTATTGGCTTCCGGCCCAAATGAGGTCCTCACTCTTGTCACCTGCTATCCGTTTTACTTCGTCGGTCCCGCCCCCTACAGGTTTATCGTGCGTGCCGAAAGGGTAGGCAACAAATCGTGAGAGATGCTTCCAATGTCCGCAAGGTCGCTTTGGTCGACGGTTACGTGCCCGATGTCGTCTATACTCGCGGCGCTCCGGTGCCCCATGGCGACTTGATCATTCCTTACGTCCTTGCCGGTCACGCCTAAGGTTTTGCAACCGTCGCGCCCGCGGAAGCGTCGGCTGCCATGGAATTGTCTGTATGAAAATTACCGTTACTCACTCCAAGCGGTACAGCTATGATTTCCCGGTGTACTTGGAGCCTCACATCTTCCGGCTAAGGCCGCGTATGACCCGTTGGTCGGCCCTGAACGCTCTAAAACTCACCAGAAAGGAAACCCCTACTCCGCCCGCCTAATCTCCAGTTTTCAGGCTCATCCTTCGATGAGAATATGCTCGCCGACCCCAAGAAGTAAGCCGCGCAATTCGACATAGCATCTTTCCCGATCTCGAATACGCCAGCTTGCTGTTTACCGTCAGCATCTAAGTAGCTGATAGTTATAACTTCCGAGTTTCAGGCCTAGCGATGTGTTACTGCCGACGCCAGAAGCGGAGAACGACAATAGAAATTCAACTTTGATTGGTCATGGGACGGCTTGTAGCCCGCGATGGATCGACAACGCTCTGAATCGTAACGGGCGGTGACTGGCGATGTCCCTGCATTCCTAGCGCGAGACCCTTCTCACCAGCAAACCGAGCCGGGCCGATGCCACGTGAACCGGTTGACCACAATGGAAGTGCCCTCTCATCATCGTACCGGCGAGACAAAAAGACGGTTCTGCGCCTCGCTGACGCCATCATGCACCAGCAGCCCATCCGTGGGACAGACCGTTAAGTGTAGCCCAGTAGATCGACGCCGCGGCTTTTCAGCACACATTCTCCCGCTCCACCTGTTGGTCGCCGCAACCAGGCCTCATTCGCGTCGCAGTTCATCCTCGAAAATCTTGGACGTGATGTGATAGACCCTGATGCTCTTGCCCATTCCTGAAATATACTTGCGGGCCTGTAGCGATGCGCCGTCTCTGAAGAGGATCCCGCGTTTGTCCAGGGCCTTCGCTATTGCGGCCGCATCATATCCCTTACATACTTCGTTCTTGAACACTTCCGGCAAGATGTAGTAATCAAATGCCTCCTTGCTGGTGATGCCTCCTGGCCGCTCTTTGAACCCGCAACGTTGAACTGTCCGGTCCATGCAGTCGAGCACGCTCGTATCGTGAAAGCGTGATGCGCCGTGCAGTTCCAGAAAGTGCCGTACTTGGTTGATGCCGTTCGATACGTCGCCAGCCGCAGAGCCGCCGCGGTGGGCCAGCCATGCGTCAAAGCATTTCTTTGGGCATTCCGATGATGTCGATCAGTCATTCCGATCTGATGCCGATCAGTTCGGAGCGAAGCGACGCAGAGCCCTCTTAGTTTGAAACAGTGATCGGCATCAGTCAAGACTTTCTCGGCATTTCTTGCTCTGAATGCATGGGAAGAAACTCCTTCGTTTGGATGGCTTTTGTTTTTGGCGCTGACGGAAGGAGCCCGTAGGGCGACTGGAGTTAGCGCCAAAAACAACCGTCGCCGCCGGCTACTCCGTAGCACTTTCCGCACGGCCGCCTCTCTTCTTCTTGCGCATCGACTCTCCTTGAAGTTCGATCCGGTGTGCCGCATGCACCAGGCGATCCAGAATGCTGTCGGCCATCGTGGGATCGCCGATCTGCGCATGCCACTTCGCCACTGGCAACTGGCTGGTTAACAGCGTCGACCTGGTCAAGTATCGTTCGTCGCAGATTTCCAGGAACGCACGGCGCTCCCCCTCCGTCAGCGGCGCCATCGCCCAATCGTCGACGATCAGCACATCCACCTGCCCGAGTGCACGCAGCCGCTTGGCATAGCTGCCGTCCGCCCGCGCCAACTCCAGTTCCCGAAACAGCTGTGCCGCGCTGGCGAAGTAGGCCGTGAATCCGTCACGGCAAGCCTTCTGGCCAAACGCTTTCGCCAGAAACGTTTTCCCGATCCCGGTTGGCCCTACCAGGAAAATGTGCTGATGCCGCCGCACCCAGTCCGAGTCGTTCATCAGCGACCGGACCACTTGTTTATCCAGACCTCGCGCCGCTCGAAAGTCGATGTCTTCCATGCAGGCTGGGCCTTGCAGCCGGCCATCTCTTAGCCGCCGTTCCAGCGCCCGGTTCTGGCGCCAGTTCCACTGCCGGTCCACCAGCAGCGCGAAGCGTTCTTCAAAGCTCAGCTGGCTGGTCTGCGGGTCTTCCTGTTGTTGGGTCAACGCATCCGCCATTCCGCGCATGCGCATGGTGTACAGCTTCTCGATCGTTTGTTGGTTGAGCATGGGTCTGTTTCCTAGGCTTACTGAATTACCGGAGGATCGGCCTCCGGCGGGGAATCGAAGTAATCGGCGCCGCGGATGTTTTCGTGGTTCACGGCAGGTTGGACCGGCGGATCTCCGGGAAGCGGGAGCCGGTCGAGTTGGTTCTTCAGGATCGAGTCCATGCTCTGGCTGTTGTAGGCGCGAGCCCGCAGGCAGCGCCGGGCGGCCGCCTCCATGCGTTCCGCCGGATAGATCTTTGCCAGCCGCAGGATCCCGAGACACGACCGATATCCCTGTTCCGGATGGCGCTTGGCCGCCAGGATGGCTTCCACCAGTTGCCCGGTATGCGGCCCGGTCTGCTGGGCCTCTTCTATCAGGCGCGACGGTGTGCGCCCGACGTATTTCTGATGCGCCTTGGGCATGTGCTCGGTCAACGTAGTCGCTTTTCCCGGCACGTAGGAACGAACATGTGACGCCACGCGCGTTCCCCGGTGGATGACTTCCAGCGTCTCTCCGGTCAGATGCACGTCCACCCGCTGATGCACCAACGCGTACGGCACGCTGTAGTAGTGCCGCTCCACTTCGATGTGATAGTCGATGTTGACGCGGGCGATTTCCCACTCTCCGAACTGGTAACGCGTGGCCGGCAACGGCTTCAACGTCGGCCGGTCCAGTTGCGCAAACAGCGTGGCGCGGTTGCCCTCCCGCTTCCGGAACGGCCGCTGGTTGAGCCGCGCCAACAGCTCGGCGATCGCCTGGTTGACTTCCTCGAGGGAGAAGAACTTGCGTTTACGCAAGGCGGCCACGATCCAACGTTGGACCACCTGAACGCCCACCTCCGCCTTGGCCTTGTCCCTGGCTCGATACGGCCGCGCCGGGATGATCGCTACCCCATAGTGCGCGCCCAAGTCACGGTAGGTGGGGTTCAAATCCGGCTCGTAATAGCTGGGATGTGTGACGGCCGACTTCAAATTATCGGGCACCACGATCTCGACCACGCCACCGAAGAACTCGAAGGCCCGCATATGCGACCCAATCCAGTTCCGCAGATCCTGGCCGGTCGTGGCCTCGGCGAAGGTATAGCTGCTGGCACCCAGCACCGCCACGAACACGGCAGCAGGATGCACGTCTCCGCTTTCCGGATTATGAATCGGAATCGTGGCTCCGGCGTAATCCACGAACATCTTCTCGCCAGCGCGATGTTCCTGCCGCAGCACCAGGTCGAGTTTCTTCAACCAGCGCCGGTAAAGATCGCAGAAACGGCTGTAACCATAGCCCTCCGGGTTGTTCTCGCGCCCTTCCTGCCAGACCAACTGTAGGGTCAAGTCCTTGTGGGTCTGCAACTCCTGGTGAACCTGGGTCCAGTCCGGCTCCGCATGCTTGCGCCAAACCGACGGCGCGGGACGTTGCGGAAACAGCGTTCGCTCGATCTGCTGGTCATCCCAGCTTTCCGGCGCTGGCCACTTCACCCCGGCTGCTTGCGCGGCAGACAGGTACTCGTGGACGGTGCTCTGGGAAATAGAACAACTGCGGGCGATCTGATGCTGGCTCAGTCCGAGGGAATGGAGCCGCAGAACTTCCTTCAACTTGCGCATGGTCAGCCTCTTCTGTGGCAACTGGGAGTCTCCACTTCCAGTGGAATCCAATCGCCACTGCTGCCCTGCGCCGCCGTTCCAATCCCATGCCGATCACCATTCCGAACTACAACCGTAAAACTGATCGGCTTCAGTTCGGAACACTGATCGGCATCACTTCGGAATGGTGATCGACATCAGTTCGGAACGCTGATCGACATCCCTCGGAATCCGCACATT
>Ga0335069_10005095_pt1 | contig 19326 bp, 17 predicted proteins | sample Lox_Sample_11_FD_206714 | JGI IMG/M metagenome (GOLD analysis project Ga0335069, IMG submission 206714) | Soil microbial communities from Loxahatchee National Wildlife Refuge, Florida, United States - Lox_Sample_1.1 | ecosystem: Environmental > Terrestrial > Soil > Wetlands | place: USA... | reverse complement strand
TCCGTCTCGCGGCGCGCGCGGCCGCGCAGGTAGTAGGCATAGGCCAGCACGAGCGGCACCGCATAGAGCAGCCAGCTCAGGATCGTTTGCGTCGTTGGCATCGCGCTGGGTGCGGGTGGGGCCGTCGCGGGTGGGGCCGTCGGCGGCCGGCCGCGGATTCTAGCGACGGCTCCCGGCCGGGGCGGTCGTCCACGCGGCCGATCGCATTTCCGTCGGAAGCCGAATGTTCCGCCTCGACAACCATAACATTCTCATGGTTATACGGGTGAAATGCCCTCGAAGCGCTGCACTCGCCGTGCCGGCGGGTTGACCCATAGGCTCATCAGATTAACCCTGACCCGGAAGTGTTCCTGGCGCAAGAATGGGATAACTTCCCATGTAGCTTAAGTGATTCCAACAAGCCTAAACGCGGCAGGCGCGTTCTGCTGTTCTGCCGATTCGCCTGAAGTTTCAAGCCGGTAACGTCGATCGCCATGAGAGTCCATGCCACCCGAGAGGTCGACGCGCCTCGAGTTCCCGCGCCCGAACGTCGCCCGCCGTCCGCGCCGCAAGCGCGGCCGCTGAAGGCGCGCGGCGAGGGCGCGTCGCCGACGCCGGCCCCGCAGCCGCAGCCCGTCGCGCCAGCGGGTGCTGCAGCGCGGCAGGAGCGCCGGCGAAACGAGAACCGCGGCCTGCTGGTCGCGCTGTCGCTGCTCATTGCATTGACGTTCTTCGTCGGCCGTGCCGGCTACTACCGGTCGGGCGACGATGTCGGCTACGACCTCGGTCTCGTCGGCGGCGTGATGATGCTGCTGCTGCTCGCGTATCCGCTGCGCAAGCACCTGCCGGCGATGCGCGCGTTCGGCCCGACCCGCCTGTGGTTCGCGGGGCACATGATCCTCGGGATCGCCGGGCCGCTGCTCGTGCTGGCCCACACGACCTGGCACGTCGGCTCGACCAATGCGCTCGTCGCGCTCGTCAGCATGCTGCTCGTGGCCGGCAGCGGCGTCATCGGGCGCTTCGTCTACGTCAGGATCCACCACGGGCTGTACGGGCAGAAGACGACGCTGCGCGAGTTGCAGCAGCAGGTCGGCTTCGGTTCGGAGGAGGTCCACTCGAACCTGAGTTTCGCGCCGATGATCGAGGCGCGGATCCGCGAGTTCGAGGCCACCGCGATGCCGGAGTTCAAGTCGCTGACGCACGACGCCTGGCGCTTCATGACGCTCGGGCTGCGGCGGCAGTGGACGCTGCTGCGCTGCCGCCGCGAGGTCCGCGGTGCCATGCGCCGCCGCGGCCGCGCGCGCGGCTGGGACGACGCGAAGCTGCGACGCCGCTGCGGCCAGCTCGACCAGCTCGTCGCCGACTACCTCGGCGTCGTCCAGCGCGTCTCGCAGTTCGCGGTCTACGAGAAGATCTTCTCGCTCTGGCACGTGCTGCACGTGCCCCTCGTCTACCTGCTCGTGCTGAGCGCGATCGCGCACGTCGTCGCGGTCCACTTGTATTGAGCCGAGCCGGCGGCGACGACGTGGCGGAAAGCGCAGGCCCGATCGACGGGCGGTTCCAACGCCTGCGGCGCGCCGCAGGCGCGCTGGCGGCCTGCGTCGTCGCGGCGGCGCTCCTCGCGCTGGCGCCGGCGGCGCGCGCCGCGCCGCTCGAGGGCGTCCTGTCGCCGGGGCCGGTGATCGCCGGCCACGAAAAGAACGAAAGCGACTGCACGAGCTGCCACGTGCCGTTCGACAAGAACGGCCAGGACGCGAAGTGCATGGACTGCCACAAGGAAGTCGCCCGCGACGTGCGCGCAAAGACCGGTTTTCACGGGCGGATCCGGCGCGACGCGTGCCGGACATGCCACACGGACCACAAGGGACGCGACGCGCGCGTCATCGTGCTCGACGAGACGCGGTTCGATCATTCGAAGACGGACTTCACGCTGCGCGCGGCGCACGAGAAGGTCGAGTGCGCGAAGTGCCACGTCAAGGGCAAGACATGGCGCGCGGCCGCCACGGACTGCAACGGCTGCCACCGCAAGGACGACGTCCACAAGGGCCAGCTCGGCACGCGCTGCGCCGACTGCCATTCGGAGAAGTCGTGGAAGGACACGACGTTCGACCATGACCGGACGAAGTTCCCGCTGCGCGACAAGCACGCGAACGTGAAGTGCCGCGACTGCCACCAGGATCCGTCCTACAAGAACGCGCCGACGACCTGCGTCGGATGCCACCGCAAGGACGACAAGCACAAGGCGCATTTCGGCGAGAAGTGCGACACCTGCCACAACGTGCGCGCCTGGCGCGAGATCACCTTCAACCACGACCGCGACACGAAGTACCCGTTGCGCGGCCGGCACGCGACGACGCGCTGCGTCGACTGCCATGCCGGCGACCTCTACCGCGACAAGGTGTCGGCCGAGTGCATCGCCTGCCACCGCAAAGACGACAAGCATCGCGGCTCCGAAGGGGAGAAGTGCGGCAGCTGCCATACCGAGCGCAACTGGAAGGAGGCGAAATTCGACCATTCGAAGACGCGCTTCCCGCTGCACGGCAAGCACGAGCGGATCGAATGCAACGCCTGCCACAAGAGTGCCGTGTTTACCGAGGCGCCACGCGACTGCAACGGCTGCCACCAGAAGGACGACAAGCACAAGGGGCAGTTCGGCCCGAAGTGCCAGGCCTGCCACGACGAGGCGAACTGGAAGAACATCCTGTTCAACCACGATCGCGACACGAAGTACCCGCTGCGCGGCAAGCATGCGACGACCCGCTGCATCGACTGCCACGCCGGCAACCTCTATGTCGACCACCTGCAGACGGCCTGCATCGCCTGCCACCGGAAGGACGACAAGCACAAGGGCCAGGAAGGCGAGCGCTGCGAACAATGCCACGTGGAGTCGGACTGGAAGACCACGCGCCGCAAGTTCGACCACGCGCTGTCGCGCTTCCCGCTGCTGGGCAGGCACGTCGACGTCGCGTGCGAGAAATGCCACCTGACCTCGCAGTTCAAGGATGCGAAGACCGCGTGCGTCGCGTGCCACGAGAAGGACGACAAGCACAAGCGGCGGCTCGGCACGCTGTGCGAGGACTGCCACAACGCGCGCGACTGGAAGGCGTGGGATTTCAACCACGATACGCGGACGAAGTTCAAGCTCGACGGCGGCCACCAGGGGATCGACTGCGCCGCGTGCCATCGGCGGCCCGTGGACGGCCGCGCGACGCTGCCGATGGACTGCGCCGCGTGCCACGGCGCAGACGACATCCACGACGGATCGTTCGGCAAGCAATGCGAACGCTGCCACGTGACGACGAAGTTCCGCGCGATCAAGGACCGCGTCGGCGCGTTGGCGCGGCCGCAGGTCCTCGCTGCCCATCTTTACGGACGACCCCATGCGGGGCGCCCGGCTCCGCTCGACGCGAACCCGTCGACGATAGACTCGGATCGGTTGCCGCACGAGCCGGTCGATCCGCCTGCAACCGACGAGGCGACCGATGCCCAAGCCCATCGCTCCTGAATCCGCTCCGCCTTCGCGGTGGCGAGGCGCGGCCAACGTCCTGGCCGGGCTGCTGCTGGCCGTCATCGCGGGCGCGCTTCTCTGCTCCGGCGCCGCGTTCGCGCAGACGACGACGAGCTTCGACCACGCGCGCACCGGCTTTGCGCTCACCGGCACGCACCAGTCGGTCAAGTGCGAGTCGTGCCACGTGCGCGGCATCTTCAAGGGGACGCCGAACCAGTGCGCGACGTGCCACGCGGCGGGCTCCCGAATCTCGGCGGTCACGGTCACGGCGAACCACGTACCGACGACGCAGACCTGCGACACCTGCCACACGACGAGCACGTTCGCTGGCGTCATGTTCAGCCACGTCGCGGTCACGCCCGGCACCTGCGCGACGTGCCACAACAACTTCACCGCGACCGGCAAGCCGGTCGACCACCCGATCACCACGCTGTCGTGCGACACCTGCCACAAGTCGACGTCCTCGTTCGCCGCCGGCGTCACGGTGAAGCCCGCGAACCACATTCCGTCGACGCAGCAGTGCACGCTCTGCCACGCCGGCGCGAACGCGACGCCGCCGGCCTACAACCCGGGGATCATGAATCACGCCGGGATCACCTCGGGCTGCGCGGCGTGCCACGCGGCGGCCGTCGCCTCGACGTTCTTCGGCGTCACCGTCACGGCGCCGCCGCCGACGCACATCCCGTCGGGCAGTGCGCCGTGCGAGGGCTGTCACGCGGCAACGAACTTCGGCACCTTCAGCGGCACGCCGATGAACCACGCCGTCGTGACGAACGTCGCCTGTTCGACGTGCCACGAGACCGGCAAGAGCTTCTTCGGCGTCACGATCGTGACGCGTCCGACGTCGGCGCAGGACCCGGCCCACCCGTCCAGCGGCGAGTGCTCGAACTGCCACAAGTCGACGACCTCGTTCACGGCCGGGATCACGGCGCTGCCGGCGAACCACATCCCGACCGGGGCGACGTGCACGCAGTGCCATAGCGGCGCGACGTACGCGACGACGATCTCGAACGCGGCGATCCATGTCGGGATCGCGGCCGGGTGCTCGACGTGCCACGGCGGCGCCGCGCCGATCGCGTTCCTGAACGTGACGCCGAAGTCGCAGGTCGCCGGCCACCTCCCGACGGCGCAGTCGTGCGAGGTCTGCCACGCCGGTTCGCTGCCGTCGGCGACGAGTTTCGCCGGCGGCGTGATGAACCACGCCGGGATCGCCAGCGGCTGCGCCGCGTGCCATTCGGCCGCGACGGCACCGACGATCTACGGCGTCTCCGTGAAGGCGCCGCCGTCGAACCACGTTCCGGTCGGCGCCGCCGCCTGCGAGGGCTGCCATGCGTCGACGAACTTCTCGACGTTCGGCGGAACCGCGATGAACCACGCCGCCGCCGGATTCAGCGCCACGCCGTGCGCGACCTGCCACGAGAACGGCGACGCCAGCGCGTTCTACGGCGTCACGATCGTGACGCGGCCGACGACCGCGCAGGACGCGAACCATCCGCAGACCGGCGACTGCAGCGGCTGCCACGTGACCACGTCGTTCACGACGCTCAACCAGAAGCCGTCGAACCACATCCCGACGTCGGCCGCGTGCACGCAATGCCATGCGACGACGAACTACGCGACCTATACGCTGTCGGGCATCCACGTCGGGATCACGGCGGGCTGCATCACGTGCCACGGCGCGGCGGCGGGGCCGTTCGCGAACATCGTCCCGAAGCAGCCGCCGACCGGCTCGCCGGCACACATACCCACGGGCAGCGAGGCGTGCGAGGACTGCCACAAGAGCACGGCTTCGTTCGCCGGGACCGCGATGGTCCACACCGCGACCGTCACGGCGGGGCTGTGCGACGCGTGCCACGAGGCCGGGATGAGCTGGTACGGCGTGAGCATCGTCACGCGGCCCGGCGGCAGCCATCCGAAGGCGCCGCAGGACTGCAAGGGTTGCCACAACACGACGAACTTCAACCAGGTGTCCGGCAAGCAGCTCCAGCCGGGGGCTCGCGCGGCGACGGTGGCGCGCGCGATGGCAACGGCGCCCTCGCGCCCGATGATGCCGTTGCCGGGCGCAGCGCCGGCCGCGACGAGCCTGCCGTCGGCGACGGTCGTGCCGCCGTCGCCCGGCCGGACCCTGCTCGCCGGTCACGCCGGCGTCGCGCCGGGGACCTGCATCACGTGCCATAACGGCAGCAACGCGACCGGTCGTCCCGCAGGCCATATCGCGACGACGATGGCTTGCGACGCCTGCCACCGGACGACGGCGTGGGTGCCGGCGATCTTCAATCACGCCAGCGTTGCGGCGGCGTGCGGCAGTTGCCACAACGGGCTGTCCGCGAGCGGCAAGCCGCCGAGTCACATGATCACGCTGCGCGATTGCCAGACCTGCCATGTCGGCACGGCATCGTGGGAACCGGTACGCTACCTGCACCAGCAAGCCGCGGTCACGATCGCTGCCGGGGCGCAGCCGTGCTTCAACTGCCACGTGACGCACGCGGAGACGATCGCGCGCCAGCCGCTCGGCGGCCGGCCGCAGCGCCACTGAAGGAAAACGGTCGCGGGCGGGGCGGACGCAGCGGCCGCCCGCGATGAACAGGAACCTCCACCGGGGTAGCGTCGAAAAATGAACCGTCATTCGAACCGCGCGGCTCGCCTGCGCCGCGCCTGCGCCATCGCGTTGGCGATGCTTTTCAGCCTGTTCGGCGCCATCGCGCACGCACAGACGCTCGATGCCGTCGATCTCGTCAACGAGCGCGACGACGTCGTCGTGCGGATCCGCTTCGATGTCCGCGTCCAGTTCCAGCGCAGCGCGCCGCTCGGGCGCGCGGACCTCGTCCAGGCGTTCTTCCAGATCTACGCCGGCGACGAGCGCGCCGGAACGCCGATCGAGGAATACCGCAAGGTCGGCGCGACCGATCGCACGCCGGCGCTTACGGTGTCGTATCCGGTCCAGACGGGTCAGGTCGAGAAACGGATCGACGTGCGCTTCGGCAGCGCCGTCACCTATCGCGCGCGGCAGGGGCCCGACAACCGGACGATCGACGTCGTGCTCGAAGGCGCGGCGGCGCGCGCGGCCGCGGCGCTGGAGCGTGCCGGCTCGCCGGCGGTCGCGGTGGCGGCGACGGCCGAGCGCGAACACTTCGCGGTCAACCTGCAGTCGCTGCCGCTGGCGCAGCAGGACCGGATGACGCCGGTCCCGTCGCAATTCGACGACTACACGGTGTTCACGTCGCAGGCGGTCGTCAACGGCGTGACGAACCTCGAAGTCAACCTCGGCTATTTCGCGACCGAGGCCGAGGCCGCGAAAGTGCTGGCGCAGGCGCGCCGCACGTACCCGAACGCGCGGATCGTCGACCTCGCGCAGCGCCGCGACCGGACCTTGATGCAGGCGGCCGCGGCCGCGACGCCCGCCGCGCCGGTCCCCGCCCCGGCGGCTGCTCCCGCCGCGGCGCCGGCGCCGGCGCCCGCGCCCGCGCCCGCGCCGGCGCAGCCCGCGGTGACGGCCGCGCCCGAAGTGGAGAAGAGCGCCGCCGAACTGATGTCGAAGGCGCGCGAGGCGCTCGCCGCCGGCGCCAATGACGCCGCGGTCAATGGCCTGAACCAGGTCCTGCTGCTGCCGCCGAACTCGCAGTCGCAGGACGCGCAGGAACTGATCGGGCTGGCGCACGAGCGCGCCGGCGACCTGGCCGGCGCCCGCAAGGAGTACGACCTGTACCTGTCGCTGTTCCCCGCCGGCGAGGGCGCGCAGCGCGTTCGCCAGCGGATCGCGAGCCTGCCGGCGGCCGCGCCGGTCGCGGCCGGCGCCGCGCCGGCGACGAAACCCTCGCCGGCCTCGTTCAACGGCAGCATCGCGCAGTACTACTACGGCGGCGATTCCAAGGCGCAGACGGCGTTCAACACGCCGACGCTCGCCAACCAGCAGACGATCACGACGACGCGCCAGTCGTCGCTGCTCACGAGCGTCGACCTGAACGGCCGCTATCGCGGCGAGGAATCGGATACGCGCGTCGTGCTGCGCGATACCGAGACGAAGGGATTCGACCACACGACGCCGTCGACGAACCGTCTCGATGCCGCCTACGTCGACTACAAGCTGCTGCCGCGGGATTTCCAGCTGCGCGTCGGGAGGCAGCCCGGCATCAGCGGGCCGCTGCCGGCGCGCTTCGACGGCCTCTACAGCGGCATCGGGTTCGGGCCGTCGGGAGGCCCGCGGCTGCGCGCCAACGCGTTCGCCGGTGCTCCGGCCGACGTCGTGATCGACAAGCACGAGCGCTTCGCCGGCGCGAGCCTGGAGGTCGAGAACCTGCTCGGACGCCTCGGCGGCGACGTCTTCTTCCTGGAGCAGAAGGCCGACGGCGTGCTCGACCGCCGCTCCGCCGGCGGCGAACTGCGCTATTTCGACCAGGGGCGCTCGCTGTACTCGCTCGTCGACTACGACACGAGCTACCACACGCTCAACGCCGGCACGCTGCAGGGCAGCCTCGTGACCGCGACGCAGACGACGTTCACGGTACTGTTCGACGACCGCAAGGCGCCGACGCTGGCGACGACCAACGCCCTGCTGCTCAACCCCGGTGTCACGTCACTGCGGACGCTGCTGCAGACGCTCGCGCTGGCGCAGGTACGGCAGGAGGCGCAGGCGATCACCGCGACGTCGCGCCAGGGGTTGCTCGGCGTCACGCAGCAGTTCGGCGATCACTGGCAGGGCAGCGTCGACGCGCGCCTGACGAATGTCGGGCCGCTGCCGCAGATCACGATCGCCGGCACGACCTTCGCGGCGCAACCGGGGACCGGCAACGTGATGAACTACGACCTGCAGGCGACCGGCTCCAACCTCTTCTCGCGCCGCGACGTCAATGTCGCCGTCCTGACGTACGTGAAGGCGCCGACGTTCAAGGGCGAACTGCTGAGCCTGACGAACCTGACCGGCGTGAACGACAACACGTTCGACGTCGGACCGTCGCTGAGGCTCTATGACCAGCGCGACAACGCGGATATCCGGACGTTCCGCGTGACGCCGGGCCTGCGCGTCGACTACCACCTGACGCGGCGCTTCAGCATCGAGTCGGAGGCGACGGTCGAATGGTCGCGCGTCGGCAGCGCGGCGCAGAAGGACGACACGACGACGCGCTTCTACTACGTCGGGTACCGCTACGACCTGCAGTAGCGCCGGCCGGCGCGCCGCATTTGCCGCCGGTCATCGATGCGGCCGGCGGGCGGCGGGCCGCGCCGGTCGCCGCGTCGCGGGACAGTAAGATTCGGCTTTTCGCCGCGCGCCGTGTGGTCCGGCGGCAGCGTGGCATTCACGGGACGGGCGGCATGATTCCGGAACTGGGACGTTTTGCCTTGATGATCGCGCTGGCGGTCGCGCTGCTGCAGGGCACGCTGCCGCTGGTCGGCGCCGCGCGCGGCAATGCCGACTGGATCGCGTTCGCGCGGCCGGCGGCGCGCGCGCAGTTCCTGCTGGTTGCCACCGCGTTCGCGTGCCTGACGGCGTCGTTCGTGTCCAGCGACTTTTCGGTCGCCTACGTCGCGGCCAATTCGAACACGCTGCTGCCGCTGCCCTACAAGATCGCCGCCGTCTGGGGCGGGCACGAGGGCTCGATGCTGCTGTGGCTGCTGATGCTGACGTTCTGGATGGCCGCCGTCAGCGTCTTCAGCCGCCACCTGCCGCCGGCGATGGTGGCGCGGATCCTGGCGACGATGGGCCTCGTGGCCGCAGGCTTCCTGATGTTCGTCCTGTTCACGTCGAATCCGTTCGAGCGCCTGTTGCCGGCGCCGGCCGAGGGTCGCGACCTCAATCCGCTGCTGCAGGATCCGGGGATGGTTGCGCACCCGCCGATGCTCTACATGGGCTACGTCGGCTTCTCGGTCGCGTTCGCCTTCGCGATCGCGGCGCTGCTCGGCGGCAATCTGGACGCCGCGTGGGCCCGCTGGTCGCGGCCCTGGACGACGATTGCGTGGACGTTCCTCACGATCGGCATCTGCCTCGGCAGCGCCTGGGCCTACTACACGCTGGGTTGGGGCGGCTGGTGGTTCTGGGACCCGGTGGAGAACGCCTCGTTCATGCCGTGGCTCGTCGGCACCGCGCTGATGCACTCGCTCGCGGTCACGGAAAAGCGCGGCAGCTTCAAGGTCTGGACCGTCCTGCTCGCGATCTTCGCGTTCTCGCTGTCGCTGCTCGGGACGTTCCTGGTCCGCTCCGGCGTGCTGACCTCGGTGCACGCGTTCGCGTCGGATCCGCGTCGCGGGATCTTCATCCTCGGCTTCCTCGCGGTCGTCATCGGCGGGTCGCTGGCGCTCTATGCCTGGCGCGCGCCGAAGGTCGGCCTCGGTGGCCGCTTCGACTTCGTCTCGCGCGAATCGATGCTGCTGGCCAACAACGTCGTGCTGGTCGCGGCGGCCGCCGCCGTGCTGCTGGGAACGCTGTATCCGCTCTTCCTCGACGCGCTGGACCTCGGCAAGATCTCGGTCGGCCCGCCTTACTTCAACCTCGTCTTCCCGCTGCTGATGTCGCCGGCGCTTTTCCTCGTCGGCGTCGGGCCGCTGGCGCGCTGGAAGCAGGCGAGCATCCCGGAACTCGCGACGCGGCTGCGCTGGGCCGCCATCGTCGCGGCCGCCGTCGCGCTGTTGGCTCCGTTCGCGGCCGGTCATTGGAGCCCGCTCGTGAGCCTGGGGCTGCTCGCCGCGGCCTGGATCGCCGCCTCGACGTTCGCGACGCTGTGGGCGAGGATCCGGCCGGCGCCCGGCGCAAGCGTCTGGGCGCGGCTGCGCGCGCAGCCGCGCGGCTACATCGGGATGATCGTCGCGCACACGGGCCTCGCGGTGTTCATCGTCGGCGTGACGCTGGTCAAGGGCTACGAGACCGAGAAGGACGTCCGGATGGACGTCGGCGACACGGTCGCCATCGGCCCGTACGAGTTCCGGTTCAAGGGGGTATCCGAGCGCAATGGCCCGAACTACGTCGCCGCGCGCGGCGTGATCGAGGTCGTCCGCGACGGTGCGGTCGTGCTCGAGATGCACCCGGAGAAACGCAGTTTCGCGGCCTCGTCGATGCCGATGACGAATGCGGCGATCGACCGCGGCGTCACGCGCGACCTCTACGTCTCGCTCGGCGAGCCGGCCGCCGAAGGCAGTTCGGCGTGGATCGTCCGCGTCTACGACAAGCCTTTCATCGACTGGATCTGGGCCGGCTGCTTCGTGATGGCCGCCGGCGGCGTGCTGGCGCTGAGCGACCGGCGCTACCGCCTGGCGCAGCGCACGGCGGGCGCGTCGAGCCCGGCGGACGCCGGCGCGCAGCCGGCCTGAGCACGGCCCGGGAAACCGCATCCGATGGCCCGCTTCCTCATCCCGCTCGTCGCCTTCCTGCTGCTGGTCGGATTTCTCGCGCGCGGCCTGTGGCTCGATCCGCGCGAAGTGCCCTCGCCGCTGATCGACAAGCCGGCGCCGACGTTCCAGCTCGCGCGGTTGGACGATCCCTCGCAGTCGATCTCGCGCCAGGACCTGCTGGGCAAGGTCTGGCTGCTGAACGTCTGGGCGTCGTGGTGCGTCGCGTGCCGCGAGGAACACCCGCTGATGGTCGAGTTCGCGAAGACCGGCATCGTGCCGATCTATGGCCTGGACTACAAGGACACGCGCGACGCCGGGCTCCAATGGCTCGGACGCCTGGGCAATCCGTACGCCGCATCGCTCGTCGACGCCGACGGCAAGGTCGGCATCGATTTCGGTGTCTACGGCGTTCCGGAGACGTTCCTGATCGACAAGGCCGGCGTCGTCCGCTACAAGCAGATCGGACCGATGACGCCCGAGGTGCTGGAGCGCACGATCGTCCCGCTCGTGCGGCGGTTGAACGGATGACCGCCTTCGCGTGGCGTTCCGCGGTCGCGTCGGCCGTGCTGGCCGCCGGCGTCATGGCCGGCGTGTTCGCCGGCGCGTCCGTCGCGGCGAAGGAAGCCCAGCCGCTCGCCGACGATCCGGCGCTGGAGCAGCGCGCGATGAACCTGGCGCAGGAACTGCGCTGCCTCGTGTGCCAGAACCAGACGATCGCCGATTCGAACGCCGACCTGGCGAACGACCTGCGCAACCAGATCCGCACGATGCTCAAGCAGGGCGCAACCGATGCGCAGGTGCGCGACTACATGACCGCCCGCTACGGCGACTTCGTCCTCTACCAGCCGCCGGTGAAGTCGACGACGCTGCTGCTGTGGTTCGGGCCGGCGCTGCTTCTCGGCGGCGGCGCGATCGCGCTGGTCGTCGCCGTCCGGCGCCGTCGCCTGCTGCCCGACGAGGATCCGGCGAGCGCCGACGAGGAGCGGCGCGCGATCGAACTGCTCGAGCGACAGGAAGAGGGGCGTTCATGACCGGATTCATCGTCGGCGCCGCGGTGCTGCTGACGGCCACGGCGCTGCTGCTCGGCTGGCCGGCGTGGTCCGGCCGGCGTTCGGCAGCCGGCGGCGCCGCTTCCGCGGACGCGGGTGCCGAGGTCGTTGCCGCCTATCGCAGCGAGCTCGCCGAACTGCAGGCGGACCTTGCCGCCGGCACGTTGAGCGCCGACCGCTTCGACCAGAGCCGCCGCGAACTGCAGCAGCGGCTGCTGGCGGAGGTCGATGCCGCGGCCGCGACGAGCCCTGGCTCCGGCGCCGCGTCGACCGGCCTGGCCGCGGCGCGCGCGCCGCGCTGGGCCTGGGCTGCGGCGCTCGCGTTCGTCGTGCTGCTGCCGATCGGGCTGTACGCGAAATTCGGCGTTCCGGAAGCGCTCGAGCCGGGTGCCGCGACGCGGGTCGCGGCGCGCGACGGCGCCGCGGGCCCGATCACCGCGCAGCAGGTCGAGGCGATGGTCTCCCGGCTGGAGCAGCACCTGAAGGAGGCGCCCGGCGACAGCGAAGGGTGGACGATGCTGGCGCGCACCTACAACTTCATGCGCCGCTTCCCGGAGGCTTCGACGGCCTACGCGCGCGCCGTCGCGCTGGTGCCCGACGACGCGCAATTGCTGGCGGACTATGCCGATGCGTTGGCGATGGCGCATGACCGCTCGCTCGCCGGCGAACCGATGACGCTCGTCGAACGCGCGCTGAAGATCGATCCGCAGAACGCGAAGGCGCTCGCGCTCGCGGGCACGAACGCGTTCGAGAAGCAGGACTACGCCGGCGCCGTGGCGTACTGGGAGCGCTCGGTGAAGGCGTCGCCGCAGGACGGCGAGTTCGCCGCGGCGCTGCAGGCGAGCATCGCCGAGGCGCGAAGCCGCGGCGGGCTGCCGTCGCCGGCGGCGAGCGCTTCCGCCGCAAAAGCCGCCACCGCCGACGCGGCCGTCGCCGACTCGGCCGCCGGGCCGGGAGCCGCGCCGCCCGCGCAGGCGCGCATCCGCGGGCGCGTGACGCTCGCGAGCGCCGTCGCGTCGCGCGCCGCGCCGGACGACACCGTGTTCGTGTTCGCGCGCGCCGAGCAGGGACCGCGGATGCCGGTCGCGCTCCTGCGCCGGCAGGTGAAGGACCTGCCGCTCGACTTCACGCTCGACGACGGCAACGCGATGATGCCGCAGCTGTCGTTGTCGAAGGTCGGCAGCGTCGTGGTCGGAGCCCGGGTCTCCCGGAGCGGCAACGCGACGCCGCAGAGCGGCGACCTTCACGGCGAAAGCGCGCCGGTCAAGGTCGGCACCGACGGCGTCCGCATCGAGATCTCGCAGATCGTCCCCTGAGCGCCTCGCGTCAACGTGGCGCGTGACGCTCGTCGTCATCCTGGCTTGACGCCCGTCAAGGTTCCGCGAATTCGCGTCGGCCGTGCCGTGTGCTCTTCGCGGATCATTCGATCGGTCGGCATGACCCTGACGTGACAGGGAATATCCCTGGTCTCGGTGATCGTGGCTATAATGAGAACCATTCGCATTCTCATTCCAGAAATTCCCATTCGGACGCCTGCATGGACATGTCGGCCCGCGGACCGGAAATCGCCGTGAAGCCTGCGAGGGCGTCGCGGCTGGGCCGATTCATGAGGGTCGCCGGTCCGGGGCTCGTCGTGATGCTGGCCGACACCGATGCCGGAAGCATCATCACGGCGGCGCAGAGCGGGGCCCAATGGACCTATCGCCTGCTGCTGCTGCAGCTGGTGCTGATTCCGGTGCTCTACGTCGTCCAGGAACTGACCGTGCGGCTCGGCGTCGTGACCGGCAAGGGCCACGGGCACCTGATCCGCGACTGCTTCGGCGGTTTCTGGGCGTGGGTCTCGGTCGGAACGCTCGTCGTCGCCTGCATCGGGGCGCTGCTGAGCGAGTTGAGCGGCCTGGCGGGCGTCGGGCTGCTCTACGGCGTGCCGACCTGGGCCACGATGCTCGTGGTCATCATCGGGCTCGTCGCGATGGCCTATACCGGCTCCTACCTTTCCGTCGAGCGCATCGCCATGGCGCTGGGCGCGTTCGAGCTCGTCTTCGTCGTGGTCGCGTGGCAGGCCCGCCCGGACGGCGCGGCCGTCGTCAGCGGCTCGCTGTCGATCCCGTGGTCGGATTCACAGTACCTCTACCTGGTTGCCGCCAACATCGGCGCCGTGATCATGCCGTGGATGGTGTTCTACCAGCAGTCGGCGGTTGTCGAGAAGAAGCTGCAGCCGGGCGATCTCCCGGCAGCGCGCGCCGACACCGCGATCGGTGCGGTCATCACGCAGGTCATCATGGCCGCGGTGCTGGTCGCGACGGCGGCCACGCTCGGCGCGAACGGCCACCACGGCAGCCTCGAGACCGTGCAGCAGATCGCCGAAGCGATCACGCCGTTCCTCGGCGCGCGCGGCGGCGTGCTGATGCTGGCGCTCGGCATGGCCGGCGCGGCGCTCGTCGCGACGATCGTCGTGTCGCTGACGGTCGCGCGGACGCTGGGCGAGGTCCTGAGCGTCAACCATTCGCTCGAGCACTCGCCGCGCGAGGCGCCGTGGTTCTACGGCATCTACACGGTCGCGCTCGTGGCCGGCGGCATCGTCGTGGCGTCCGGCGCCGACCTCGTGCGGCTCAGCGTCGCGGTCCAGGTGATGAACGCGCTGCTGCTGCCGATCGTCCTCGGCTTCCTCTACCTGCTCGCGCGGCGGCTTCCGCAACCGCATCGCGTGCAGGGACCCTACGCCGTCGTCGTCGCGATCGTGATGCTGGTCACGGCGGGGTTCGGCGTCTATACCGCGGTGTCCGGCGTCGCCGGCTGAGGCGGCGCGACGCGAGCGAGCGGGGCATGCGTTCGACGATCGCCTGGTTGCCCGTCGCCGCGCTGTCGACGTCGGTCTATGCGACGACCTACCTCGACGTCGCCGGCGCGCAGCAGGCCATCTTCCCGGGGGCGAGTCTCGCCGAGAGCTTCGTCACGCTGAGCGACGAGCAGCGCGAACGGATCGAGAAGGCCTCCGGCGTCCACGTGGTCACGCGCCAGGTCCGCGCCTGGCGCGTCGCCGGCGGCGGCGTCTTCATCGTCGACGAGGTCATCGGCAAGCACGACGCGATCACCTACGCGCTGGGCATCGATGCCGCCGGCGGGGTGAAGCAGGTCGAGATCATGGCGTACCGCGAGAACTACGGCTACGAGATCCGCGGCGCCGGATGGCGCCGGCAGTTTGCCGGCAAGACGGCGTCCGATCCGGTGCGCCTCGACCAGGACATCCGCAACATCAGCGGAGCGACGCTTTCCTGCCGTCACGTCACCGACGGCGTCCGGCGGCTCCTGGCCACCTACGAAGTCGCGCTGAAGCCATGAGCGCAGGTCCCGGCATCGCGCCGGGCGCGCGGCGGACGCGCCGGAGCTGAAGCGATGCCGAAGCGACGCCACGGGAGCGGCTCGGCGCGCCTGACACGGCGGCACGAGGCGTGGGTGCTGGCGGTTGCCGCGCTGCTGTTCGCGAGCGGCGTGGCGTGGTTGCTGCTGCGCGCCGGTGCCCGTGGGCTCGACGAGGGCGGCGAGGGGCGGGCCGCGCTGCTCGCCGGGTGCTTGCGCGTCCACGGCGCTGCGACGATGATCTTTCTCGTCGTGATCGGCACGCTGCTGCCGCTGCACATGAACCGCGCGTGGCACCAGCGCCGGCACCGCGTGACCGGCGTGCTCGTCGCGACGGCGGTCGCGCTGCTCGTCGCGACCGGGTACGCGTTGTATTACGCGGGAGACGAGGACCTGCGGCCGTGGATCAGCGTCGCACACTGGGCTGTCGGCCTCGCCGGGCTGCCGGCACTCGGTTGGCACGTCGTCCAAGGCAAGCGCCGCGCCGCCCGGCGCGCTGCGGCGCGGCCGGCGAGGCCCCTGGTCCACGGGTCGCCGCATCCGGTGCGCGAAGGAGGGGGGATGGAAAATTGATGACGCCACGGATCCTGCTGGCAGGACCTCGAAGCGCGGCCTCCGTGGCGGGCACGCTCGCTGTGCTGGTCCTCGCGGCCTGCAGCAGCCGGCCGCTGCCGCCGTTCCAGTTGCCGGCGGCGGCCCCACCCAAGGCCGCAGCGGCACCGGCGGTCACGGCCGCACCGGTCGCACCGGTCGCGCCAGTCGAGCCGGTCACCGCAGCGGAGACGTCGCCGGTCGCCACGTCCCTGCCGCTCCCGGCGTCGGCGCCGCCGGTCCCCGCGCCGCAGTCGGTCCCCGCGCCGCAGTCCGCCGCGGTGCCGGGCCCGCCTGCCGCCGCCGAGACCGCCGCGACCGCGGTGTCGCCGGCCGCTCCAACCGCGCCACTCAGCGTCGCGCAGCAACTGTTGTCCGATGGCATCCACCAGTATGCGGTCGGCCTGTACGCCGCGTCGGTGCAGTCGCTGCAGGATTCGCTGAAGCAGGGCCTGGTCGGCGCCGCCGACCAGGCGACCGCGCACAAATTCCTGGGGCTCGACTACTGCGTGACGAACCGGCAGCGCGAGGGCAAGGCGGAATTCAGGCGCGCGCTGGCGCTGTTCCCCGGCCTGGCGCTGGATCCGGCGGAGTCGGCGGACGCGCGGATCGGGCCCGTGTTCGCGTCCGCGCGAGCGCGCTGATCCGGCCGGCCGACGAGGCGGGCACCCTCTCGCCCCACCCCTCTCCCGCTTCGCGGGCGAGGGGAGTCTCGTCGTCGTGACTCGATACGTCGTCCCCACTTGCGGCATCGTCCCAACGGCTGGCGCCGGAACTCCCCTCGCCCGCGAAGCGGGAGAGGGGTGGGGGGAGAGGGTGCTCGCGCCGACGCGCCGTCCGCTACGGCCGCAGCGTCGACTGCGCGCGCTTCGCCTGCTCCAGCGCGTGGCCCGCTTCCGGCGGCATGTAGTTCTCGTCGTGCTTCGCGAGGACTTCGGTGGCGTGGAACACGCCGCTGCCGTCGAGGCTGCCCTGCGCGACGACGCCCTTGCCTTGCCGGAACAGGTCCGGAAGGATGCCCTCGTACTCGACGTCGATGTTGCTCACGGTGTCGGTGACGACGAAGCCGACCTTGACGCCGTCGCGCTTCAGGCTGCCGTCGCGCACGAGGCCGCCGATGCGGAACGGCCGGCCGGTCGGCGCCTTGTGGGCGGCGACGTCCGAGGGCGTGTAGAAGAACACCAGATTGTCGCGGAACGCCGAGAGGACCAGTGCCGCCGCGACGCCGAGGATCACGAGTCCTCCGACGATCAGCAGCAGCCGCTTCTGCCGCGGCTTCAACCGGCTCGCCCGCGGCGCCGCCGCCGGGGTCGGCGTCGATGCGCTCATGGTCGCGACTCCGCCGCAGCCGCGGCGCTGCGCCGCGCCTGATCCACGGCACGCCGCCGCCGACCGCGCAGCGCCATCGCCTCCAGCGCGAAGACCGCGAGCGTGACGCCGTACGAACCCCAGACGAAACCCGCCCGCCCACCCATGGCCCAGAAGGCCGCCCAGCTATCCCACGTCATTGCCGTGTCCTCAACCACGCGCGGACCCACGCCGAATCGCGCTCCCGCTCCAGCAGGATCACGCGCGCGCGCGACAGCGCCATCGCGATGCTGTACATCCAGAACGACAGCGCCATCAGCAGCAGGCCCAGCAGCATCGGCGTCGCGATCGTCGGCGCCTTGACCATCGATATCGTCGCGCCCTGGTGCAGCGTGTTCCACCATTTCACCGAGAAATAGATGATCGGCACGTTGATCGCGCCGACGAGCGCCAGCACCGCGCACGCGCGGTCGGCCCGTCGCACGTCGTCGATCGCGGCGTGCAGCGACATGAAGCCGAGATAGAGGAACAGCAGGATCAGCGTCGAGGTGAGGCGCGCGTCCCAGACCCAGTACGCGCCCCACATCGGGCGCCCCCACAGCGCGCCGGTCCACAGCGCGACCGCGGCCATCAGCGCGCCGCTGGGCGCGAGCGCCGCCGCCAGCATCGAGGACATCCGCGTGTTGAACGCGAGCCCGATCGCCGCCCAGAAGGCCATCACCAGGTACAGGAACATGGCCATCCACGCTGCCGGCACGTGGATGTAGATGATCCGGTAGGCCTCGCCCTGCACGGCGTCGGACGGCGCGACGAAAAAGCCGACGTACAAGCCGGCGACCGCCAGCAGCGTCGCGGCCGCGGCGAACCACGGAACGACCCGCCCGGCGAGCGCGAAGAACGTCGCGGGCGACGCGAAACGGAAGACGTGGATGCGCTCGGCGGACTGGGCGCGGAGGTCTGCTGTCATCGGAATCCGGTCGGCCTCGTCGAACGATTATTCCATGGATATCCGCAGCGCTGCGCCGATCGCCCACGGTGCGAGCGCGGTCGCCGCCAGCGTCAATCCGCCGAGCAGCAGCAGGTGCGGTTGCGGCGACAGGCCGCCGGCGAGGGCCTCGACGGAACCGGCGCCGAAGATGAGCACCGGGACCGTCAGCGGCAGCACCAGCAGCGAGACGAGCACGCCGCCGCCGCGCAGCCCCAGCGTCAGCGCCGCGCCGACGGCACCGATCAGGCTCAACGCCGGGGTGCCCAGCAGCAGCGAGGCCGCGAGCGTTGCGATCGCCGCCGGCTCCAGGTCGAAGGCGACGCCCAGCGGCGCGGCGAGCAGCGTGAGTGGCAGGCCGGTCAGGAGCCAATGCGCGGCAAGCTTGCCGAGGACGACCATCACGAGCGGTTCCGGCGACAGCAGCATCTGCTCGAGCGTGCCGTCGGCGACAGCATCGCGGCGAGAAGCGCCGCGATCCAGACCGTGCCCGGCGTCACTTGCCGGAGGAGGGCCGCCTGCGGGCCGACGCCGATCGGCACCAGGCTCACGACGACGACGAAGAACACGAGCGTGTTCGCGATGTCCGATCGCCGGCGCGACGCCAGCAGCAGGTCCCGGCGGACGATCGAGAGCCACGTCCGGATCATCCGTCGCCCCGGATCGCCGCCGCCGTGCGTTCGCCGCCGAGCTGCAGCCACTGCGCGCCCGCGGGAAGCCCGACCTGCAGGTGGGATGTCAGCACGACGAGGCCGCCGCGCTCGACGTGCTGCGCGATCATCGTGGCCACGACCTCGATGCCCTGCGTGTCGAGCGCATTGAACGGCTCGTCGAGGATCCACAGCCGGGCGCGCGGCGCGAGGCACAGGCGGGCGATCGCGACGCGCCGCTTCTGCCCCTGCGACAACTGGCGCGTCGCCAGGTCGGCACGCGATGCGAGGCCGACGCGCTCGAGGGCCGCCAGCGCCTCGCTCGCCGGCGCCGGCGTGCCGGCCAGCGCCGCGGACACCATCAGGTTCTCCAGCGCGCTCAGGTCGTCCTTGATGCCGTTGAGGTGCCCGACGTAGGCGAGCGTCTCCCAGTACGCTTCGCGCAGCCGGCCGATCGGCTCCCCGTTCCAGCGCACCTCCCCCGCCGCGGGAGCAAGCAGGCCGACCAGGATCCTCAGCAGGCTGCTCTTGCCGGCGCCGTTCTCGCCGGCCACCTGCAGGCAGTTGCCGCCGTCG
>Ga0335069_10005094_pt1 | contig 19326 bp, 17 predicted proteins | sample Lox_Sample_11_FD_206714 | JGI IMG/M metagenome (GOLD analysis project Ga0335069, IMG submission 206714) | Soil microbial communities from Loxahatchee National Wildlife Refuge, Florida, United States - Lox_Sample_1.1 | ecosystem: Environmental > Terrestrial > Soil > Wetlands | place: USA... | reverse complement strand
TGTGCTCCAAGCCGCGTCGTACACGTTCGACAAGGCCGCGTTGAACGTCCGGCGCATCGACTGGAAGACGTACACGAGCGTCAGCTTCCCGCTGCTGATGCTCTTCGATGCGCTGTTCCTGTTCATCGTGCGTCCTGCCATCGATTGGAGTTCGCTGGGCGGACTCGCGGGCGTTTTCGTCTTCGTGACCGTCGTCGTGGGTTTCATCACGAACGCGCTCTACTACCGTGCGCTGGATGACGAGGACCTCCATGAGCTGCAGACGTGGGGCGTGTTCATCGCCATCCCGACGCTCATCGTGACCAGCATCCTGTTCACCGATGAACGCAAACTCGTCGTACTCATCCCGGCGCTCATCGCCACGGCGGCGGTCACCTGGTCACATTTGGGCAAGGGCAACGGCTTGGCGGTCCGCCCCAAGACCGTCGCGTTCATCGGCTGGATGATCGTCGCCACGCCGGCGATGGCCGGCATGAGCAAGGTCATCCTGCAGTCCTGGAACCCCATCCTTCTGGAATTAGTGCGCGACAGCTCGCTTGCGCTCATCTTCTGGATCGCGGTTTCCAAGGGCATCAGCCACGTGAACCGCAAGGCGTGGAGTTACCTGTTGGCGACGAACATGCTGTCGTCCGCCGCGTGGATCCTCTACTACTACGGGTACCAGCAGATCGGCATCGTCCATACGATGCTCCTGTTCTCGCTCGCGCCGGTGCTCACCTATCTGTTCTCGCTCATCTTCCTGCGGGAAAAATTCCAGCCGCGGCGCATCGTCGCGTTCGTCATCGTCCTCGCTTCGATCGCCGCCGCGCAGCTGTTGAGGTGATACAATGGACGTATGACCTCGCGCACCCAGATCGTCTGCACCATCGGACCGGCCTCGCAGGAACCCGCCGTGCTGGACCGTATGATCGCGGCAGGCATGGACGTCGCGCGGTTGAACTTCAGTCACGGCACGTACGAGAACCACGCGATGCTCATCGCGAACGTCCGCGATGCCGCGAAGCGTGCGGGCAAGGTCATCCCCATCATCCAGGACCTGTCCGGCCCGCGCATGAAGACCGAGACCGGCCACCAGATGCAGCCGGGCGCCACGGTCGTCATCACCGAGAAGGATCTGAAGGACCTTGATTTCGGGCTCGCTCAGAAGGTGGAGTACGTATGCCAGTCGTTCGTCGGTGCTGCGTCGGACATCGAACAGCTCAAGAACGAGATCAACGCCCGCGGCGGCACCGCGAAGGCCATGGCGAAGGTGGAACGTGCTGAGGCGTTGGAGAACATCGAGTCCATCGTTGCCGTCTCTGACGCGGTGATGCTGGGCCGCGGCGATCTGGGGCAGAACATCCCCATCGAACAGGTCCCGTTCGCCGAAGCTTTGGTCGTGCACACCTGCAATACGGCGGGTAAACCGGTCATCGTCGCTACGCAGATGCTGGAGAGCATGGTGAACAACGCAGAACCGACCCGCGCCGAGGTCACCGACATCGCGTACGCCATCATCCTGGGCGCCGACGCCGTCATGCTGTCCGAAGAATCCGCGCTTGGGAAATTCCCCGTCGAAGCGGTCGCGGTCATGGAAAAGGTCGCTGTTGAAGCCGAGAAGTACGAACGTACGTACAATGCGCTCTGAAGAACGAGCCCCGAACGTGTCGGGGCTCAAGGAATGTCGGTACGTTCGTGCAGATATTTGATTCGCCCGATCATTGCGGCAAAATCCGCAGAGTACTTCCAACGCCAACTGCTCGCCATCAACTGGCAAAGGCTCCGGATCATCGATTGTCTGCCTACCCAGGTGGCCGCCAGCGCGTCGGCGGCATGTTCGCACGCATCGCGCTCTGCGTCGTTCGCGTAGAACGGTCCGCACTCGTTCTGCGAGTGTGCAAGCTCATGAGCGAACATCGCGTTCTGCGCATCGGCGTCCAGGTCATCCAACAGAATTGGACTCACCGTGATGACGATGACATCGTCACGCACATTCGTCTTCGCGTTCACGTATCCGCGTTCCTGCCATGACGGTGGAACCCTCACGATGATGTTCGCGGTGATGCCCACCGCACGTGCCTGCAGCATGACTTGAGCGATCAGACCGTAATCGACCGGGTACGGGTCAGCCGCCTGCACGAAGAGCGACAAGACCACTGCGGTGAACATATTCACCTCTTTATGAAGAACATCTTGTTATACCTGATGTCCGCTCCAGCACAATTGACTGAAGTGTGTCTGTGTTGTATAACGAATATCGGGGGTGCGCATGTCGGACTTCGACTCGAAGATCCTGAAGGTCGACGTCGAGACGCTTACGCGGCGGATGGAAGAGAAGGGGTACTACACGCTCGAGGATCTCGGCGAAAGTGACTCGCTTGTCGTCCACGCCGGAGGCCAGGACATCGAGCTCTCCGTGGTCAAGCCGGGCTCTGACGAAGTCATGGTGGTCAGCGGCGGCCCGTGGGGAATCGTCGAACACCTCACCAGCGACTGGGGCACGACGCTCCACCCGTGGGGACTTTCCGTGTGGCCCCACCGCATCTCCGTCGGAAATCGCCTCGTGCTCGGGGTGTGGTACACCCCGCCCGTCGAGCGAGTCACGCTGCGTCGCAAAGAATCGTAGTTCCCGGGCCCGCACCTTGCGGGTCCTTCTTTTCCATGGTATATAATCGTTTTCGTTCCTTTCAAGGTAGGTGAACCGATGCCGACGAGCGTCAGCGAACGACTCGCCCAGGAAGACACTATCCTGCGCGAGATCCGCTCGACCCTCAGCACGTACCGTACGATGGGTCTTGCCACGCCCCGCCGCAAAGGCGCGGTGTACGCGAGCTCCCCCATCACGTCCGGGATCCGGCTCTACGCTTGGTCCCAGCGATCAGGCGGGTCCCCTGAGGATCTCCGCCGCGCTCATCCTGACGAATTCCGCATCCACGTGATGCAGCCCAACCTGGACGACGGCACGGCGTTCGGCGAGCACGTGCGCAAGCTCGGCTGGCCGCTTGTCATCGTGCCCGGTGAGTTCTTCGCCAAGGGCTGGGCCCAGGACCACTACATGTCCCTCTGGCGTCAGGTCATCGTGCGCTATGCGCGCTCGGTCGCCTTCAATCGCAACTGGCAGTGGTCGACCGGATGCGCGGAAGAGTTCCTCATCGCGATCCAGTCCAACAAGCGCATCATGGGCTGGAATGGCCGACCACTCGCCGCCTGCGATGGCGCGAACCTCATCCGATGGGCCGTAAACAACATCGACCGCCAGGGGCTCGACCCCAAGCCGCTCTACGACCTGTGGCGGCAGATCGACCTCACCCTAGAGGCGATGAAGGCCCAGCGCACGAAGCGAGTGACAGCCTGATACGCGGGAGCCCCGGACAATGTCCGGGGCTCGTTTTATTTCCCTTCCGCCGCGTCGGCCGCACGGCGGCGGGCACGGTCGCGGTCCACGCGTGTCAAAAATCGCTTGCGCAGACGGATGCTCATCGGTGTGACCTCCAGGAGTTCGTCATCCTCGATCCAGTCCAGCGCCTGCTCGAGCGACATCTTCACCGGCGGCGCCAGGATGGTGATGCCATCGGACGACTTGGAGCGCATATTGGTGAGCTCCTTGCCCTTGGCGACGTTGATTTCCATATCCTCATAGCGGGAGTTCTGGCCGATGATCTGTCCCTCATAGACCTGGTCGCCCGGCTCGACGAACGTGGACCCGCGTCCCTGGGCGACATCGAGACCGAACGCGACCGCCTGCCCGGATTCGGACGCGATGAGCGCGCCGGTGCGCTCCGACTCGGCGAGGTCCCAGAGCGGTTCATGGCGCAGGTAGATCGTGTTCAGCACGATGGTCCCCTTCGTCGAGGTCATCAGAATGGCTCGCAGTCCGAGGAATGCGCGCGTGGGCATGTGGAACACCATGCGGGCATACCCGTTGCCATGGTTGATCATGTCCACCATCTTCGCTTTGCGTTTGCCGAACTCGGTCGTGACCGTGCCGGTGAATTCTTCGGGGATGTCGACGGTCACCTCTTCGACCGGTTCCTGCTGGACGCCGTCGATGTCGCGGAAAATGACCTCCGGTTTGGAGATCTCCATCTCGAACCCTTCGCGGCGCAGCGTCTCGATGAACACGCTCAGGTGGAGCTCACCGCGCCCGGCCAACGAGTAGCGGCCGTCGCCGGTCGGCACGACGCGGAACCCGATGTTCGTCTCCAGTTCGCGCTCGAGCCGCTCGCCGATCTGACGGCCGGTCAGCTGGGTCCCCTCGTTGCCGAGGAACGGACTGGTGTTGGGTCCGATGGTGATGCGCAGGGTCGGCTCTTCAACACGGATGGTCGGCAGCGGTTCGGGCGTCGCGGCATCCGCGAGCGTGTCACCGATGTGCGACTCCGGTGCGCCGGTGATGGCGACGATGTCGCCGGCTTCCGCCTGCGGCACTTCGATGCGCTGGAGGCCCTGATACGTGAACACTTTCTCGATGCGGCTCATCGCCTTCTTGCCGTCGGGATGCACGACCGCGACGGCCATGCCGGATTTCGCGATGCCGCGCGCGATGCGTCCGATGGCGTACCGTCCGCGGTAGTCGTCGCGGTCCAGTGCGGCGACCAGAAGCTGGAGCGGCGCGGATGCGTCTCCCTGCGGCTCAGGCACGTACTTGATGATGGCATCGAACAGCGGCTTCAGGTCGCCGGGCGCCTCGATCTCTTCAGGCGTCGGCATGTGGTCCCAGGCCTTGCCCGCGCGTCCGATGGCGTACATCACCGGGTAGTCCAGGTGCACGTCCTCGGTCGCAAGCTGCAGGAACAGGTCGCCGACTTCGTGCAGGGTACGTTCCACGGCGGCCCCGTTCTTGTCGATCTTATTGACGACGACGATGACCTTGAGCCCAAGGTCCAGCGCCTTCTTGAGGACGAACTTCGTCTGCGGCATCGGACCTTCCTGGGCATCCACCAAAAGCAGTGCGGCATTGGCCATGTTCAAGGTGCGCTCGACTTCACCGCCGAAGTCAGCATGTCCCGGCGTGTCGATGATGTTGATCTTCACGCCGCCGTAGGTGATGGCGGTATTCTTGGCCAAGATCGTGATCCCGCGCTCGCGCTCCTGATCATTGGAATCCATGATGAGATCCTTGCCCAGTTCTTCGGCACGTTCATGGAACGTACCGGACTGCTTCAACAGGAAATCCACGAGCGTGGTCTTGCCGTGGTCGACATGCGCGATGATGGCGATGTTGCGAATGGAAGGCATGGGGAAAACTGGCGTAGCATTATACCACGCTATGCGTGATTTGAACAGGGTCAGTCTCTGCGGATATGGGCCAGTGCCCAAGACCAATCCACATCGACTTTCTTGCCCGGATTGAAGATGTCCTTCGGATCCCAGATATGTTTCACCTCGCGGAACAGCCGGTACATCTCGGGCCCCCACATCTTCTGAAGGTAGTGCCCGCGGATGAGCCCGTCGTTGTGTTCGGCGGTGATGGACCCGCCGTATTTGAGCACCAGATTGTAAACCTTATCAGCGAGCTCGGGGATGATCGCACGGACCTTCTCATCCTTCAGGTCCATGAGCGGGATGATGTGGAAATTTCCGTTGCCTGCATGCCCCGCGATGGTCAGATTGAGATGATACGGGGCGAGTGTGGCGTCGAGTTCCGGCAGGAACTGCGGCATCGTGGCCGGCGGTACGATGAAATCATCGATGAACGGGGTGCTGCGCACTCCACGGGCATGGCTCCTGATGATCTGGAACGACTGGCGCCGGATGGTCCAGTACTTGTTCGCCTCACGCTCATCCCGGGCGAGTCGCGCCTGGATGCGGTACTTCCTGAGCGCATCGATTGCCTGATGCGCACTGAGGTCAAGTGCGCCCTCGTCGTCGCCGGCGAATTGGATGAGCAGGATGAGTTTCGGCAGGCCGCCCCGGAGCATCATGAACGCTTCGGGCAGGAATTGCCACGCCAGCGAAACCGAGCCGCTCGCGCCGAGCAAGTGCACGAAGTCCCTCAGGTAACGGAGTGTGAATTTCAACGTCGTATCATCGAATGATTCGATGCTTTCGGGTTTCAGGACGAGCAGATCATTGACCGCACGTGCGACGTCCTTCGTATCATGCATGAACGCGATGACCAGATTGCGACGGATCGGAGGTTGGACCAACCCCAGCGTGACATCGGTGATGATGCCCAGTGTCCCCTGGGAGCCGGCGATGAGCTTGGACAGGTCGAACGTATCGCGCTCACGGTCCCAGACACGCCAGAGGTAATAGCCGCTGGAGTTCTTCGAAACCTTCGGCCGGTGTGCGGCGATAATATCCCAGTTGTTCACGACCAATTCGTGCATCCGACGGTACAACTCCCCTTCCCATCCGCCACCCGCGATCCTCGCCTGGAGCGCCCGCGCATCCAACGGCCCGAATTCGTGTTCCTGACCGTCTGCGCAGATCATCCGCAGCGAGCGGACGAAGTCGACGGTCTGCCCATAGCGGAGCGACAGCTCGCCTCCGGCGTTGTTGGATACCATTCCGCCGATGGCGCACAGGTCGCGGGAGCCGGGGAACGTCGGCATCATGAGGCCGCGTTTGAGCGTCTCGCGGTCGAAGTCGCGATAGAACATCCCGGACTGGACTACCGCATAGCCGTTCTGCCCGGCCGCCGCCGTATCACGTCCGATATCCCCGATATGGTTCAGATGGCGGGTGACATCGACGAGGATCGATTCTCCTACCGCACCGCCGCCCATGTCCGTGCCCGCAGCGCGGGCGACCAGCGAGGAACCCGGGTGTGCAGTCGCATAGGCGACCAGCTTACCGATATCCACGGCCGAGCGCGGGAACACGATCGCCTGCGGTCGCACCTCGAATACGCTTGCATCATGACTGTACATCGCACGCGAAGCATCGGAGGAATCGACTTCCCCGCAATCGAGTTTCTCGAGGTCTTCTGCGAGTCCCATATCAGCGGCTGCGCGCCTTGCGGACATTGTGCCCGCCGGCACGGGCTTGCTCCGACGATAGCCGTGCCGGTTTCCGTTTCGGGGTCGGATACGCGCGTGCCGGGCGAACCTTAGGGTTGTACCGTGAAAGCGTTGGCATGGACCCATCATACCACGAGGGGTATACTTATGGCATGAAATGGAACCGTCTTGTCATCGGGTTATTGGTGGTCACCACAGCGGTCGGATGGTTCATGTTCTACCGGGATCAGCAACGGTTGCTCGCGATCAATGTGCAGCGCTTGGCCGCAGCAGCGGCTCAACAGGAAGCATTGAAGTATTTGTCCGGCGTGTTCGTCTCGGTCCAGGGCAACAATCTCACCTATAAGGTCAGAGAAACCATCACGGACAAAGGTACGGCCTATGTCGATTACGTCGAACACACGGCGATGCTCAGTTCTTCGGTCCAGGTCATCGATGCGCGTACCGATCCCGCACGACCAGCGTCAGCGTTGACCGACATTCCCGAAGGAGCGGCCATCAGTATCGTGTTCGCCGAGCAACAACAGACCGGGGGCCAGACCGGAACGGTCGTGGCGCTCTATGTGACGGAATGAAGAATCTTCCGACATGGATCATCATCGGCGCCGCTATGGCGGCGCTCGTTCTGGCTGTATACGTCCCTACCATTGCCCGGGCTGCATGGTATGCCAACGGTTGTACCGTTGATGCGGATTGCGCCGCATACGGACAGTATGCCTACTGTTCGAGCAACCGATGCTATATCAGCTGCTCGTCAAAACCGCAGGACGGCGATGACATCTGCCACGGCGGCACCGGGGACCCCACCACCTATTGTCAGAACCACATCTGTCAGCGGGGACCGACCCCGTCCGTCTGTTCGGCGAATTGCACCCAGATGGCGAGCGTCCTCGTACAGTGCGCGACGGGTACGATCTACTACAAAGGCACAACCTTCGCCGTGTCGGGAACAGGAGGGTACGCGGGAGGGACCTGTTTTTTCGGCTGTGAGGATGTCAGCGGTAACAATCACCCGTACAACGGGCTGAACTATTGCAGTTACCCTGCGTGGCCCAGCGGTACCCCGACCATGACACTGGCGGCACTCCCTGCGAATCTCTACAACACGACACTGGGAAGCATCACCGGAACGGCGACCGATACCGCCGGTGTCTCCCAGATCCAGATAGCCATCCGCAGAAATGGGGATGGTGGCGCATGCACCGCCGGCGTTACCGCCAGCTGGAACGGAGCATCGTGGGACACATCGGGGAATGGCTGTAATGCATACATCACGCTCAACATCACTCCCGTCCTGTCCTATGCGCTCGCGTACGGCGGTGTGCCGCCGCTCGCTCAGATGACGGACGGCGCGCACTATACCGTCTTTGCACGATCGATACGGTACGCGAAGGGGACGGCATCTGCGTGGGCATCGGCGGGTCCGGCGATATTCCACCTTCCGGCGAATGCTCCGACCGGTTCGGCAACGTTCAGTGGCACCACCTGCGCGGACGGTGTTTCCGGCACTGCACAGGATCCTGATTCCCCTAACACGAATCTGACCGTCGAACTTTTGCGCGACGGAGTGCATACGGGCATCACGACCGTTGCGAGCCTTCCGGGGCATGGCTTTCTCTTCGCGAACCCGTTCCTGGTTGACGGGGTTTCGCATACGTACGGAGTGTACGCGCGTGGGGTCGATTTCAGTGGTCTCGCCCTGGCTCCCGACGCGACGCTTCCGACGGTCCCGGTCACCGGTCTCTCCCGCACATGCCCGGACACCGAGACGGCCGCCGGGAGCATCACGAATGGGGTGTGCTCGGTGGCTGCCGATGGCACCATCACCATTGCAAGCATCACCGGGACATCGAAGTACCCTTACTCGACCACGGCGCCGGCCGTTTCGTTCTATGACAGCAGTAATAACTCGTTGATGGGCAGTGCGACGACGAGCGCCCCGTCGTACGGCTTCACTACCTCGCTCCCGAACGGCAATAACACCATCCCGCCGTTGGCCAACGATGCGCCGCGTACCATCAATATCCGTGCCATGAGTCCGATGATTCCGAGCGGAACCCTGGCCGCAATCTCGCCGAACACCTATGCAGTCACGTGCAACGCCCCGCCGCCCACGGTGACCAGTATCGGCATCCAGGGTCCGGCGAATTATTGTGCCGTTACGCAGCCTACGGCGACGGTAACGTGGACTTCGACCGCGAACCCGCAATCAGCCTACCAGCTTACCGTGAAGGACGAAAAGAACACGCTCGTATACGATTCCGGAAAGACCACGCAGACGGTCACCAAGGGCAACACCGGAACAGCGGTGGTTCCCCAGGGCAATCTGGGATATGGCCATACGTACACTGCGCATGTTGCGGTTTGGAATTCCGCCGGGACACCGAGCGCATTATCGGGACCAGCAACGCTGCAGACGCCACAGGGTCAATACCCGAACCCCATCACCTTCACCGTAAGCCCCGCTTCCTTGTCGGCGGACGTTGAAACGACGTTCACGGACACGTCGAACTATGGCGCGTCGGTACCGACTATTCGCACATGGGATTTCGGCGATGGGACGCTCGTCGGACAAGTGCCCGGTTCTGGTTCGATCGTTCACACGTATGCGACCGCCTCGGCTTCGTTGACCGCATCACTCCATGTCACGACAAATGTCATGAATCCGGGAGATTCCTGCATAGGATCCGTGACGTTCACGGTCATGAAGGCGACGCCAAACATCCCGACATTCCGGGAGGTGAGACCGGGACAGCCCGGTACCAGCCCGACGCCCTGAGCTTACCAGACCGAATGGTGAGCGCGGCGTGCGATGACACCGAACACCGCAAGCGCGAGCAACACGGATACGATCCATCCGAGGATCGGAATCAACGAGACGACCATCAATAGGACAACGCCACCAAGTGACGACCACCAATTGATGCGCACGACGCGGGTCTTTTTTACCGCCATGACCACGAGCGAACCCAGGAAGATGCCCGCCATGACCTTGGTCGCTATCCAGAATGCCGCGTACGCCATACCGAGCACGATTGCGGGAAGCGTTCCGATGATGCTGATGGCCAGAAGGATCGTGGCGATGGGAATCAGTATCATGTACGCCAGGCCGCGTCCTACCGACGGCCACCATTGGTCGACGGTTTCCTGGAACAGATCGATCATGGACCGCCGATAGCGCCAGACAAGGAATGCCGCGGCGCCCAGAAACATCAGGAGTCGGAGACTCAGGAGTCCCACGACCGCGGCCCACATCGCACCGCCCCAGGATATGCCCGGTGCACGGAACTGATTGATCGCGGTGTAGAGCATTTTGCCGGTGACGTGCGCCGATGCATCGATGCGCGCCTCTGAGGGTGAACGGTAGACAACGTCACCGCCGACTTGCGCTTCCGGTCCGATTTCAAGCTTTCCGTACCTGCCACGAACTTCGCCATTGACCGTGCCGTTGATAATCGCGCTTCCGGCGGTCGCGACGAGCGAGCCGCGGATATTGCCATCAATGATGACCTGCCCACCCGCGACGTATACGTCACCGTCGACCCACGCGCTGGGCAGCAGATGCAGCGTGCCTGCCGCGACGACGATATCGCCGCTGACCCGCTGATTCACGGTGATCTGCCCGCCGATTCCGCGGACGTCGCCGTCAACGGGCCCCAACAGTTGCACCGTTCCGCCCGCCGCGAGCACGTCACCGTGGACGGGTCCGGTCACCGAGAGCGTACCGGCTGCCGCGGTGAGATCGCCTCCGGTCTGCGCTCCGACGGTCACCGTGCCGCCTGCGATATATAAATTCCCGGCGGTTTGTTGCGTGCCGGCGGACGCATAGTCCTGCCCGACAACGAAGTGCGCCGCTCCGGCAGTGGCCGGAACCGATATGACCGCCACTACGGCAGCAGCCACAAGATAACTCCTCATGTCGAATGTGGAAAAATGATACTCCCCAAGTATAGCACGCGCGTCAGGTCTCGAACCGAGACGCAGCCGACCGATATGCACAGTGCTCGCATTCATCGGACGGCGTCGGAGGTCTGTCACCCTCCAGGCAGACCTTCATCGCACGGAGCGTCGGCTCGACCCATGAATCGTCCCCCTGGTACGGGATGAGCGTGACGGCGAACCTGAGCTGGCCGTCGAATGCATCAGCATCCAGAGCACCGTTGCAGAACACGAAGTAACCGACCGGATGCACCGAGAATCCGTTCTTCCTGAACAACCACTGGTACACCTCCATCTGACGCTTGTAGCCGGCTTTGTAGGGGCCGTCCAGGGTTATTTCGGCCAGCGTCGCCGTCGCCTTGTAGTCAACGATGATAAGTTCGCCCGAGGGATTGACCCATACGTCATCGATGCCTCCCCGGGCGATGATGTTCGCCGGTTCGTAGTGGTACCGGATGCCGCGGCGCAGCGAATCGCGCCATGCATCCATTTCAGCGTGTCGGTACGGCACAGCATCAAGACCGTACTCGCGCATGTACGGATGCGTCGTCCCCGCAGCCCGGTGCGCATCGAACTCCTTCTTCAACAGCGCATCCACGGCATTATTGAGCGAGAATGCCGGCATGCCGGGCCGAGAGACCCCGCACCGTGCATCCAGCCAGAAACAGCGCGGGCAGTTCACGTAGAGATCGATCTTCGAGCGACTGAGCGTGTAGGGCTCGGCTTGCCCGGGCTTGTAGAGATTCCGTGCCATCAATGGGAACGACGGAAGCGTACGGTGAAGACCGGCTCGTAATCGCTCTGCTGGTCTTTGACCGCGACCGGCTCGCCTTTCATGATGCTGGTGAGCGCAAGATCGCTGATGAGCTGCGTATCCTGCCGGATAGCGAGCGCCAATTCATCGATACGCGCGAACGCGGCCTCGGACTGTGAACGCACCGCGAGTTCATGGCGCTTCTTCTTCTCGCGGAGCCGCTCGATGTCCTCAATGATCCGCTGGTATTCCCCGCTCGCGGCGAGTTCTTCCCTAAACTTCTTCCGTACGACGTTCACCTGGTGTTTCTTCTCCTGCAGACGGTTGAATATGTCTTGGATGTTTTTCATGACGCTCCACCATACCAGACAACCTACTCATACCGCAATGCGTCGATGGGATTCTTCAGTGCCGCTTGGCGTGCCGGGTATACGCCGAAGACGAGTCCGGTCGTCACCGAAACACCGAGTGCGAGCAGGACGGCAGAGAGCGGGAACTGAAAGCCCCAGGAGATACCTGCGAAATGATTCACTGCGAATGCCGCTAACGCGGTGAACGAAGCACCGATACAGATGCCGATGAATCCGCCGATGGACGTGAGGATCACGGACTCCACCAAGAACTGCGACAAGATGTCGCGCTCCGTCGCGCCCAGGGCCTTACGCAGTCCTATCTCACGGGTCCGCTCAGTGACCGATACGAGCATGATGTTCATGATGCCGATGCCGCCGACGACCAGTGAGATCGCGGCGATCCCCGACAGGAATATCGTAAGGGCGGACGTAACACTTCCCAGGACTTTGAGCGCATCTTGCGCAGATTCGACCATGAAGTCGTCCTTGTTCGGGTCGGTGATGTGATGGTCCTGGCGCAGAATCGTCGTGATCCGGGAAACGGCGAAATCCACATCATAGGCTTGGGCCGCTTTCGCGCGTATGAGCGTGTAATAGTCGATGCCCAGTAATTGCTTCTGACCGACCGTGAGCGGAATGATCGCCGCATTGTCGGTGGCAAGCGCACTGAGTCCTGATGACGTCAGGACTCCGACGACCCGGAACGATTGGTCTTGGAGTCGGACGGATTTTCCGACGGGATCCCGCTGGCCGAAAAGGGTCGTTGCGATCTTCCCTCCGAGGATGATGACGTGATTGTATGCCTGCACATCCGCATCAGTGAAGAACGAGCCGCGTTCAAGACTCAGGTTGAGCACATCGAATATCTCGGAACCGGCGGCGAACCACGAGATACCCTTATCGACGTTCTCGAAGACGATGCGGCTCTGGCCGGTAACCGCGGGTGCAACGACAGCGAGACTCGGTTCGCGCCGTAATGCCTGCACGTCCTGGTCTTTGAGCGTCTTGATGACGATCCCGAGCGCCGCGGCCGGCGCACCGCTGGTCGGCGCACCCGGATTGATCGAGATGATATTGGAACCGATGCTCTGGACCTGGTCTACGATGTACTGGTTCGCCGAGGCGCCCAGCGACATGATGAGCGTCACCGACGATACTCCGATGATGATGCCGAGCATCGTGAGCGCGGTCCGGACCTTGCCCTGCCGCATCCCCCGGAGCGAACTCTTGATGGAATCGTTCAGTTTCATGCTATTTGATCAGACCGTTTCCCTTATGCCGATCCGCGATCGATTCGTCTTTGACGACTTTCCCGTCGTGCAGCGCTATCAGCCGACCCGCATATCGCGCTGTGTAGGTCTCATGCGTGACCAGGATGATCGTCCTTCCGTGCTCATTGAGCTCCTGGAGCGCCTCCATGACCTGCCCGCCCGATATGGAGTCCAAATTGCCGGTCGGCTCATCGGCGAAAATGATGCTCGGGTCGTTGACCAGCGCCCGTGCGATGGCGACTCGTTGCTTCTGCCCGCCGGAGAGATTGCTGGTCGGAACGTAGGTCTTTTCCTCAAGACCGACATCGTGAATGGCCTTGTGGACAAGTTCCGGCCGCCGGAACACCGGAACATCGGCATACAGGAGCGGAAGCTCCACGTTGTCATAGACCGAACTCCGTCCGAGAAGATTGAACGCCTGGAATACGAACCCCATCTCCTTGTTCCGCAGATGGGCAAGCTGGATATCGGTGAGCGCCGAAGTGCTCTTCCCCCTGAACAGATACGTACCGCCGGTCGGCCGGTCAAGAAAATCGAGGATATGAAGGAGCGTCGATTTGCCCGAACCCGACGGTCCCATGACCGCGACGAATTCTCCTCGCATGATATTGAACGAAATACCGCTCAGCGCGGTGGTAACGATGTCACCATCCCGATAATCTTTGCTGAGCTTTAAGAGCTCGATGATGGTTTCCACGGGTGCTACTGCTTCAAGCCGATATTCTGGACCGTATCACCCTCCTGTACACCCGATACGACCTCCACATTCCCCTCCTTGCTGAGGATACCGAGGACGACAGGGATTTGCGTCGTCGTCGAACCGGTGATCTTATTCACGAACGTTCCCTGATCGTTTTCGATGATGGCGTACTGCGGAAGGATGAGTACCCCGTCTTTGTGGATCGTCTGGATATCCAAATTCACCGTAAGACCGCTCTTCAGGCGTGGATCAGGCTGGTCCAGCTGCATCGTCACCTTGAAGTTCACGACTCCGTCAATGATCGTTTCTCCGGGATCGACGAACGTCACATGCGCCATGAGCGTTTCACCAGGCAATGCGTCGACGGTCAATGATACCGCATCTCCCACCGCTATTTTCCCGATGTCCACCTCCGGGACATCAGCCTGGATCTCAAGTTGCTGATCGGAAATGACGGAGATGAGCGCTGCGTTCGCGGTGGCATTCTGACCGACCTTCGCGTCTTGCACGGTGATGATACCGGCAATGGGGCTTTTGATGATCCCTTTATTGATCTGCGCAGTGATGCTGTCCACCTGTGCCTGCGCGGCCTGCACCGAAGCACGCTGCGACGCGATATCCGTCGCGCTCGATCCCGCTTTCTTGAGCGCAAGCGCGCTATCGTATTGCGGGACTACCAGTTTCTGTGAGGCGATAGCCTGACGCTGGGAATCAATCGCACTGATAGCACCCGCCACCGCAGTCGCAGCGGTATTGACCGACGTCACATCCGCCTGAATCGTGGCTGCGGGGAGCGTCAGATTGCCTGAATTCAGGAGGGAGGAAAGACCCGCCAGGAGATCCGATGCCGATTGGACATAAGTCCGCGCATCAGCGAGCGCCTGCTCGATTGCCGCAGGAGAACCTCCGACGTTAATGGTATCGAGTTCTGTTTTCCACTGGTCCAACGAGATTTCCGCTGCGGACCGCTGCTGGGTCACCGTCGTGATGGCCGCACCGCACGTCGCACATGAGAATGAAAGAATGAACTGCGGAGGCTCGCCACTCCCTGAACGGGTGAAGAATGTGCCCGTCTGGACACGAACCGCATTGTCGGTATCGCTGTATGCCTGCAGAAGTGCAGGATAGACCCCGGAATACGCGCTCTCCAAATCTTGCTGCGCCTTATCGGCTTGCGCCTGTGCGACTGCGATGTCTTCGGGCCGCGAACCCGCCACAAGACCATCGAGCTTCGCCTGCTGGGCAGCGACGGTAGCTTGCGCATTACGCAACTGGGCGTCGAGATCCGCCGCATCCAAAGATGCGAGCACCTGCCCCGCGGTCACCCGATCGCCGACCTTGAAATCCGCCCGCGCGATGCGACCGCTGCTCTGGAACGACAAATCGACGCTCGTCGTCGGTGTCACACTTCCTGTCACCGATACGGTCTGATCGATCGAACCGCGCGTGACGACGATGCCGGTATTCGCCGGTGTTGTTCGGGAACGTTGATGGATAATGATACCGACTACGATAAAAACAGCGGCTATCAGGAGGAATTTCTTGGTCCGGCTGAGCGCACGGAACCATTGAATGAGTGCCCTCATCGTATTGGAATCATTTTACCATATTGCGTATACTTGGCCAATGACGCTGTTCCGGAAGCTTCGTTCATACCTGTTCGGGTCCGTTTTTCGGGCTGGGGCGACCATCCTGACCGCACTGACCCTGTTGAGCAATGTCCTTGGCCTTGGACGCGATATCCTGTTTTCGCATCTTTTGGGCGCTTCCCGGCTCCTGGATGTGTACAATGCAGCGTTCGTCATTCCGGACATCTTCCTGAACGTCTTCGTCGCCGGCGCGCTCACCGCGGCATTCGTGCCGGTATTCTCGCATCTGCGGGCACACGGCGAGGACACGGAATCCGAGCATGTCGCGACGACGATGTTCGCCGCTGCGCCAGGAGCGATGTTCATCATCGGCATCATCGCATTCATCCTGATGCCGCAGCTGTCGCACCTGGTCGCCCCGGGATTCTCGCCTGACGAGCTCGCACTCCTGGTCCACATGAGCCGCCTGATGCTCCTCTCTCCCATCCTGTTCGCACTCTCGAACACGCTTGGCGGTGTCCTCGTGTCGCTGGACCGGTTCGTCGCCTACGGCTTGTCGCCGGTGCTCTACAACGCCGGTATCATCGTCGGCGTGTTCCTGGTGCCCCGGTTCGGCCCGTACGGATTGGTCATCGGTACCCTGTTCGGGGCCATCATGCACCTGATCGCGCGTGTCATCGCTTTGGCGCGGACGGCCTTTAGGATGCGGTGGCCGTTGGATTTCGCCAACGTCCATTTCCGACAGATCCTGAAACTCATGATCCCGCGTATGGCTGGCCAGCCCATCGAACAACTGACCTTCTCGCTGTTCACCAACCTTGCGTCGACCCTTGCCGTCGGTTCAGTCGCCATCGTGAACTTCGCACGCGATTTCCAGAGCATGCCCATCAGCGTCATCGGCATCTCGTTCTCCATGGCCGTCTTCGCCTCGCTCTCACGAAAAGCCGCGCTCAAGGAGCGTGAGGGGTTCATGTACCACCTCAAGGAGACGGCGAAGCCGTTGCTGTGGCTGTCGGTCATCTCCGCTCTCGTGTATGTCGTCTTCGGATACTGGATCGTCAACATCCTTCTGGGCGGCGGCAAATTCACACCGGCTGACGTACATCGGACGGTGATGCTTTTGGCATTCTTCGCGCTATCCATCCCCGCGGAGAATTCCATCCACCTGCTCGTGCGCGCGTTCTATGCGCTCAAAGATACCTGGACGCCGATCCTCATCAGCGTTCCGGGGCTCGGCCTTATCTGGGTGCTCTCGAAGATGCTCATTCCGCCGCTCGGCCTCAATGCGTTGGGCATTTCCTATACCGTGACCCTATCACTTGAGGCGCTCGTGCTCTTCGCGCTCCTCAGACAGCGCATCGCGCATATGCACGAGTAGGTCACCCGACGACGATGACGACCTTGGCGCCGTTCGTCACATCGCCGCCGTTCCAGTCATGCATCGCCTGCATGATGGTGTTTATCGGGTAGACATAGTTTGCCCCGTGCCGTGTGCCCGGGTCGTTGGTGATGAACGTATCGCTCGTGTACCCCTTCAGCAGCACCATGTGGTACAGCGGTCCGGCGCCGGTGAAATACGGATTGTCCAGCATGCGCCCTGCGGCAGGCACGATGACCAGGCGTCCCGCGGCGAGGAACTGTTCTAACTCCGCAACGGTCGGATTGTAAACGAGCTTCACCGGTGAAGCTTTCAGACTTTCGGTCAGCATCCGGGTGGTCTCGGCTGCGGTCGTGTCCTGGAAATATCCGAAGGTTGCCACCTCCCATGCCTTGAGCTCGTAGAGTCGCGCATCGGCGACGGCAGGATTTGTGATGCTCATGTCGCCGATGAGATAGCTCGCCGCCATCAATGATGCGGCCTCCTCGCAGAATTCTTCATGGTCAGCGTCCCACACGCCCAACGGCGCCTGTGTCGTGAACGGCACCGATAGATTGATCGAATCCGGTATCGGAGTCGGGGATGCCTTCGGTGCTCCCGGCGACGGTTTCGGGGTCGGTGTCGGGCGCGGCATCTCCGGAGGCACCGCCGGCTTGGTCCATTCTGTCAGCCGGTAACGGATACCGTCGCGTGACACGAACACCACGATGACGGCGATGACAGCGGCTCCGGCGGCGAGCGTGTATTTCGTCCGGGTTTTCACTGACGAGAGTATAACACGGGAGACAAAGGAACGACCCCGTTAAGACGGGGTCGAGGAACGGGTCGAACTGACGAACACACAGTGGTCGGCGAGGATTCGGGCGGCGTGCATATTGTGCGTCTGCTCCCAGATACGGAAGAGCCGCACGATTTCGTTCGCCGAACTGCCGGATCCGGTGAGACCCATGCGCGCCAGCAGATCCGCAAGGAGCCCGAACTGCCGGGAAAGCTCGCAGAACGGCGCACCATCGTCCACCTGGCGGTAGGCCATGGGACCGATCGACAGGTAGAAGTCGATGTTCGACGCCCGATGCGGGCGGCAATCTTCACGCATCCACCAGAGGCCACAGAAGATGAGGGACACATCCCCCACCATTCGGAACCGCTCCTTGCGCAGACTCGGCGGAATGCCCCGCTGCATCGCCCTGGCCAGGTGCGGCGCAAGCGGTTCGTCAGGCCAGTAGCGTCCCTGCAGCTGACCCCGGAGCAGGAATACGACATATGCCTTCGTGCGGTCGTCGATATGCGCCCCCGTCTTTTCGGCCGTTTCACTCAGACTGTTGATGAGATATTCATCGATGCCCTTGTGCACCTGAATGTCACCCATCGTGCCTCCAAAGAACGTGGGTCCGAGTGTACGCTATTGTTCCCGTTCTGAGAAGCTGAACGAGTAGGTCGCGGCGGCGATGAGGACGACCCCCCAGACAAGCATGCCCAACAGGTCCCATTTGATGTCGCCGAAGCCCGCAGCCTTGGTCATGACATCGCGCAAGGCGGATGAGAAGAAGCTCAGCGGCAGGAATTTCGCGATAGTCTGGAGCCAGTCCGGCATGGATGTCAGCGGGAAGAAGACGCCGCCCAGGAACATCATGGGAAATACCATGAGGTTCGCGAAGACCGGCACCGATTCCATCGTCTTCGCCAGACCGGAGATCGTGAATCCCAGTCCGAGGAACATGAGCGCACCCATGATGACCGCGAGCAGTACGAGCAGATAGGAACCGACGATGGTCGCCTTCAGCATCAGTAACCCGACCGCGATGAAGATGGCGGTCTGGATGACCGAAACGGTAAGACGCGTAACGGCGTTGGCAGCGACGAACTGGAACGGTTGCAGCGGAGTCGCCAACAGGCGCTTGAGCACGCCCTTCTCCTTATACTGGACGAACAGGAACGCGACCGAGAACACCGACATCTGCATCACCGACATCGCGATGAGACCGGGAAGCAAGAAGTCGATGTAGGACAGGTTCCGCGAATCTACGTGCTGGGGCACGACCGAGAAGTACGTCGGAGCGTGTGCCATCGCCAGACTGGCCTTATCGAGATAGGTGCTCAGAATGGACTGCACCGCCTGCGCCTGCCCGGCCTGCGAATCGTTCACGTACACGATGAGCTGCTGCGTGGTGGTACCGGCGCCGTCGATGAAGTTCGACGGGATGTTGAGCACGACAGTCCGGTTCCCATCCTTGAGCTGCGCCACTTCGTCGGTGAGCGTCCCTTGGTGGATCTTGAATACCGCGATGCCCGACAGCTGATTGATGAATTGCTGGGTCTGCGGCTGCGGAGCCACCACAGAGACACCGACGTCATACACCTGTGGTTTGTCGAATCCGATGACGCCGAAGATGAGCAT
>Ga0335069_10005093_pt1 | contig 19331 bp, 13 predicted proteins | sample Lox_Sample_11_FD_206714 | JGI IMG/M metagenome (GOLD analysis project Ga0335069, IMG submission 206714) | Soil microbial communities from Loxahatchee National Wildlife Refuge, Florida, United States - Lox_Sample_1.1 | ecosystem: Environmental > Terrestrial > Soil > Wetlands | place: USA... | reverse complement strand
CGCTCGTGGGCGGCTACCTGGCGGACCGGCTCATCGGCACGCGCCGCTCGATGGTGGCGGGGAGCGTGATCATCGCGCTCGGCCACTTCTGCCTGGCCCTGCCGAGCATGGCGGCGTTCTACCTCGGCCTCGCCTTCATCACCATCGGCACCGGCTTCTTCAAGCCCGCCTCGGCGACCATGGTCGGGCAGATGTACCGGCCCGGCGACTCGCGGCGCGACTCCGGCTTCACCATCTACTACATGGGCGTGAACCTGGGCGCGCTCCTCGGCCCGGTCTTCTGCGGGCCCCTGGCACAGCGGGTGGCCTGGCACGCCGGCTTCGCCCTGGCCGGCGTGGGCATGCTCATCGGGCTCATCGTCTACCTGGTGCTGCGCGAGCGCTACCTGCCCGGCATCGGCCTCATGCCCGACGGGGTGCTGCCGGCCGCCGCCCTGGCCGGGAAGGCGCACACCGACGCGAGGATGCTGGTGCACGGCACCCTGGGCGCGGTGGTGGGGGCGGCGGCGGCCTGGGGCCTGGGCGGGCTGTCCCTCTACCCCATGCTGCTCGGGGCGGCGGTGGGCGCGGCCATCCTCATCACCGTGCTGGGCACGCAGGGGGACGAGCGGAGGCGCGTCTTCGCCCTGTTCCTGGCCGCCTTCTTCGTGATCTTCTTCTGGACCGCCTACGAGCAGGCCGGCAGCTCCATGAACCTCTTCGCCGACCGGCACACCGACATGGGCCGGGTCCCGAGCTCCGTGTTCCAGTCCCTGAACCCGCTCATGATCCTGATCCTGGCGCCGGCCTTCGCCGCCCTGTGGGGCCTGCTGGGGAAGCGCGGCCGGGAGCCGACCACCGCCCTGAAGATGGTCCTGGGGCTGTTCCTGCTCGGGGTGGGGTTCCTGTTCCTGGTGGAGGGCGGGCGGCGCGCCGACGCGGGGGTGCTGGTCTCGCCCTGGTGGCTGACGCTCGCCTACCTCTTCCACACCCTGGGCGAGCTGTGCCTCTCGCCGGTGGGGCTCTCCTACGTGAGCCGGATCGCGCCGGCCCGCTTCGCCTCGCTGCTCATGGGGGCCTGGTACCTGGCCAACACCATCGCCAACAAGCTGGCCGGGGCGCTGGCCGGCCTGACGCCGCTGCCCGGGGAGGCCCCGCCGGCCCTGGAGGGCGGCCTGGTCGGCTACCTGCAGAGGCTCAGCCAGACCAACGGCGGCTTCTTCTCGATCTTCGTGGTGACGAGCTTCGCCGGCGCGGTGCTGATGCTGATCTTCGTCCCGCTCCTCAACCGCCTCACCCGCAGCGTGGACGGGAAGCGGCCGCAGGCCGCCTGACCCTCACCGCAGGTCGAGCGAGGCCCTCACCTTCCGCAGGACGTCGCTGGGCTGGAAGGGCTTCTCCAGCAGGTGGGGCGACCCGCGCAGGGCCGCCAGGTCGCCGAGGAGGTGGTCGGCGTAGCCGGAGGTGTACACCACCGGCAGCGAGCCCTTCTCGGACCGGAGCCGTGCGCCCAGCTCGCGCCCGTTCATCTCCCCGGGCATGACCACGTCGGTGAGGAGGAGGTCGACCCGGTCGCGGTGCATCGCCCATAGCGCCAGGGCCTGCGCGGCCGAGCCCGCGGCCAGCACCCGGTAGCCCTTCTGCTCCAGGATCCGCTGCACCATCTGCTGCAGGGGGGCGTCGTCCTCCACGAGCAGGATGGTCTCCCCGCCGCCGCGCGCCTCCCCGGCCCTGGCCGCCTCCGACGCCGCCCGGGCCGCCCTGCCCAGGTGGGGCAGGTAGACGGCGAAGCGGGAGCCCTCGGCCAGCTGGCTCTGCACCTCGACCCATCCCTCGTGCTGCTCCACGATGCCGAAGACCGCGGCCAGGCCCAGCCCGGTGCCGCGCCCGGCCTCCTTGGTGGTGAAGAACGGCTCGAAGAGGTGGGGGAGATGCTCGGGCGCGATCCCCTCCCCGGTGTCGGCCACGGAGAGCCGCACGAACCGGCCCGGGCGGGCCCCGGGGTAGGCGGCGGCGCGGTCGCCCCCGACCTCCACCACCTCGGTGCGGATGGCGAGGCGGCCGCCCCGGGGCATGGCGTCGCGGGCGTTGAGCGCCAGGTTGAGGAGGACCTGCTCCATCATCCCCTGGTCGGCGTGCACCGGCGCGCCGCCGGCCGCGTAGTCCGCGGTCAGGGCGATGTGCTCCCCGATGAGCCTCTGCAGCATGGCGGCCATGCTCCCCGCCACCTCGTTGAGGTCCAGGTCGGAGAGGCGCGCCGCCTGGCGACGGCTGAAGGCGAGCAGCTGCCGGGTGAGGCGGGCGGCGCGCTCGGCCGCCTCCCCGATCTGACCGAGGAGCTCGTCCCGCTCGGCGCGCGAGAGCCCGCTCTCGCGCAGCCCCGCCGCCCCCCCCTGGATCACCGTGAGCAGGTTGTTGAAGTCGTGGGCCACGCCGCCGGCCAGCCGGCCGATGGCCTCCATCTTCTGCATCTGCCGCAGGTTGTCCTCCAGCCGCCTGCGCTCGGTGATGTCCTCCTTCACCGCCAGGTAGTGGCCGATGGCGCCGGACTCGTCCAGGACCGGGGAGACCAGGGCCAGCTCCCAGAAGAGCTCGCCGTTCTTCTTGCGGTTGTGGAACTCGCCGCGCCAGGGCTTCCCGGCGACCAGGGCCTGCCACATCTGGCGGTAGTGCTCGGGCGGGGACTCGCCCGACTTGAGGATGCGCGGGTTCTGGCCCCTCACCTCCTCGGCCCGGTACCCGGTCACCTCGGTGAACTTCCGGTTCACGTACTCGATCCGGCCGGCCGTGTCGGTGATGACGATCGAGGCCGGGCTCTGCTCGACGGCCAGGGAGAGGAGGCGCAGCGACTCGGCCGCCCGCCGCCGATCGCTGACGTCGCGGGTGACGATGATGATGCTGCGGGGGGCGCCGTTCGCCCCGGGCACCAGCGAGACGTTGACCTCGGCGTCGAAGGTGGTGCCGTCGTCCCGCCGCAGCACGAAGTCCCGGGAGAGCGGCTGGCCGGTGGAGAGGAGGCTGGCCATGCTCTCGGCGGCGCGGGCCCTATCCGAGGGAGACACCCACTCGAAGAGGCTCCTCCCCAGCGCCCCTCCCCCGCCCACCGCGAACATCCGCAGGGCGGCGGCGGAGGCGAGGGTGATGCGGCCCTCGAGGTCCGTCTCGGTGATGGCGTCCGGGGAGGCGGCGACCAGGGTCCGGTACCGATCCTCGCTCTCGCGGAGCGCGTCCTCGGCCTGCTTCCGCGCGGTGAGGTCGCGCCCCACGGCCACGGCGCCCACGATCCGGCCGGCCTCGTCCCGGGCCGCGGCGAAGCGGATGTGGTGCAGTCGGGGCTCGCCGGCCTCGTCGGGGACGAGCCCCTCCATCTGCGCCGCCACGCCGGTGGCCATCACCTGCTCGAGCAGCGCCTGGTACCGGGCCGCCTCGGGGGAGCCGGGGGCGCTCTCCACCGGGGTCCTGCCCACCAGCGGGGCGACCTGCGGATGGATGCCGGTCCGCATGTTCTGGTTGACGTACCGGGCCCGGCACTCCCGGTCGTAGAGGATGATGTTGTCGGGGACGGTCTCGGCCAGGGCCCGGAACTCGCGCTCGCGGGCGGCGGCGGCCGCCTCCTCGGCCCGGCGCGCGGTGACGTCGTGCAGGGTCAGGAGCGCCGCCTCCACCGCGCCGCCCTCGCCCCCAAGCGGCGCCGCGTGCAGCTCCAGCCGCCGGCCGTCGGGCGGCCCGGCCAGCGCCACCTCCAGCGCCGCGGAGCCCCCGGCGAAGACCCGGTCGAGCAGGGCCTGCAGCGCGGCGCGGTGCTCCTCGGCCAGAAGCCGGCCGAGGGCCAGGTCCGCCGGCGCTCCGGGGGCGAGGCCCTCCAGGAGCCGGCGGGCGGCCGGGTTCAGCCGAAGGACCCGGCCGTCGGCTGTGAGGAGGGCTGCGCCGTCCGGGAGGCTCTCGAACACCGCTTCGTGCACAGGCGATCCAGCCTAACCGATCGGCACGCCAGGTCCGAGCCGTCGCTGCCTCCGGGCGCGTCGCCTCGGCGCGGGAGGGTCCGGCGGCACCCGGCCGGGTGGCGCGCCTTCTCGGCCCGGCAGGACCCGGGGTAGGGTGGGCCGGTGCTCCCCGACCCCACGCGGCTGGCGCTGTTCGCGGGGGCCTCCCTGGTCCTCCTGGTGATGCCGGGGCCGGCGGTGCTCTACATCACCGCCCGCAGCATGTCGGAGGGTCTCGAGGCCGGGCTCGTGTCGGTCCTGGCGGTGGAGACGGGGAACGCGCTCCTGGCCCTGGCGGCGGCCCTGGGCCTCGCCGCCCTGCTCTCGTCCTCGGCCCTTGCCTTCTCGGCGGTGAGGCTCCTGGGTGCGGCCTACCTCGTCTTCCTCGGCGTCCGCAAGATCGCCTCCCGCTCGCAGGACGGGCCGGCGGCGAGGTCGGGCCCGGCCCGGACCTCGCTGCAACGCGTCTACCTGCAGGGGGTGGTGGTGGCGGCGCTGAATCCCAAGACCGCCCTCTTCTTCCTGGCCTTCCTGCCGCAGTTCGCCGACCCCGCCCGCGGCCGGGTGACCGCCCAGATGCTCCTGCTGGGAGCCGCCTTCGTGGGCATGGCCCTGGTAAGCGACGGCGCCTACGCGCTGGTGGCGGGCACGGTCGGGCGGTGGCTGTGGCGGCACCCGCGCCTTCTGGGCGGCGAGCGGTACCTGAGCGGCGCGGTGTACGTGGGCCTGGGGGTGTTCGCCGCGCTCTCCGCGGCCGGAGCTCCCCGTCCGACCGCGCCGCCGTCCCCCTGAGCTCGCCGGCGTTGCGCTCGGTGGCCGGGGCGGCGAACATCCGGCCATGAGCGACCCGGCCTTCCTCCGCCGCGACGTGCCCGCCCTGGGCAAGCAGGGGCTCTTCCGCCTCGGCCTCTCCGGCTCCTTCGGCCTGGACGAGGCGGGGGCGGAGGAGGCGCTGGAGCGGGTCCAGTACGTGTTCTGGACGCCGCGCTCGCACCTGCTCCGACCGCTCCGGCGGGCGCTGGCCCGGGACCGGCAGCGCTACGTGGTGGCGTCCGGCCCGGCGCTCGCCTACCTGGCCGGCTCGGTGCGCCGGGCGGCGGAGAAGCGGCTGCGGGCCCTGGGCACCGACTACCTCGACGTGCTGCAGATCTACTGGATGGGCAAGATGTCGGCCTTCACCGGCGCGGTGCAGGAGGAGATGGCGCGGCTCAGGGCCGAGGGCAAGGTGCGGGCTTTGGGGGCCTCGATCCACGACCGACCGCGGGCCGGGCGGCTGGCGGAGGACTCCATCCTGGACCTGCTCATGATCCGCTACAACGCCGCCCACCCCGGCGCGGAGCGGGACATCTTCCCCCACCTCTCCCGGCGTCGGCCGGCGGTGGTGGCCTACACCGCGACCTCCTGGCGCAGGCTGCTCCGGGCGCCGTCGGGCTGGACCGACCGGGCGGCCACCGCCGGCCAGTGCTACCGGTTCTGCCTCACCAGCCCGGCCGTGGACGTGGTGCTCACCGGCCCGCGGACGCGGGAGGAGCTCCGGGAGAACCTGGCCGCGGTGGAGCAGGGGCCGCTCGGACCCGCCGAGCTGGAGTGGATGCGGGCCCTGGGAAGGGCCGTGCACGGCTGAGCCGCCGCCGCTTGTTGCCGCCCGGCCCGTCGGGGTGCAATGATGCCTCCTTCATGAGCAGGTACGCCGGGCGTCTGCGGAGGCGCGCTTGAGCGCCGCCGGCGCCACCTGGCCCGCCCCCAGGACCAACAAGTGGCTGGTGACCGTGTCGGTGACCTTCGGCACGCTCATGGGCACCATCGACGCCTCCATCGTGAACGTGGCCCTGCCGCACATCCGCGGCTCGGTCGGCGCCACCATCGAGGAGATCACCTGGATCACCACCGGGTTCGTGATCGCCACGGTGATCGTCATGCCGCTGACCGGCTTCCTGGGCCGGCTCTTCGGGCAGAAGCGCGTCTACCTGTCGGCCCTGGCGGTGTTCCTGGTCGGCTCGGCGCTGTGCGGGACGGCCCGCTCGCTGGGGGCGCTGGTGGCCTGGCGGGTGCTGCAGGGCCTGGGGGCGGGCGCGCTCCAGCCGACCGAGCAGGCCATCCTGCGCACCACCTTCCCGCCGCAGGAGCAGGGGATGGCCATGGCGGTGTTCGGGATGGCGGTGGTGCTCGGCCCGGCTCTCGGGCCCACCCTGGGCGGCTTCATCACCGACAGCTACTCCTGGCCCTGGATCTTCTACATCAACCTGCCGGTGGGGGTGCTGGGGATGTCCATGGTGGCCTCCTTCGTCCACGAGGACCAGGACGTGGTCCGCAAGAACCACTCCCTGGCGGTGGCCCAGCGGAGGAACGTGGACTGGGCCGGCATCGCCCTGATGGTGGTGGGCCTGGCCACGCTCCAGTACTTCCTGGAGGAGGGCGCACGCTACGACTGGTTCGACGACCGGGCCATCGCCACCTGCTTCTGGGTGGCGCTGGTGGCGCTGGGGGCCTTCGTCTGGCGCGAGCTGACCACGGAGGTGCCGGTCGTCAACCTGCGCCTCTTCCGCGACCGGACCTTCCTCTCCGGCACCCTCATCGGCTCGGTCATGTTCGCCATGCTCATGGCCAGCATGTTCCTCCTGCCCCTGTTCATGCAGGAGCTGCTGGGCTTCACCGCCACCCAGTCGGGCCTGGCGCTCATGCCGCGGGCGCTGGTGACGCTGGTGTGCACTCCCGTCATCGGCCGGATCTACAACGCCGTGTCGCCGCGGGTGGTGGTGGCCTGCGGGATCATCCTGGTCTCGGCGGGCGCCGTCCTGCAGTCGCGGTTCACGCTGGACACCTCGTTCCTGGGGGTGGTGGAGGGCACCGCCGTCCAGGGGGCGGGCTTCGCCTGCCTCTTCGTGCCCCTCACCACCGCGGCCCTCTCCGGCATCCGACGCCACCAGCTCTCCGACGCGGCCGGGCTCAACTCCCTCTTCCGCCAGGTGGGGGGCTCCATCGGCCTGGCGGTGTTCGCCACCGTCCTCACCCGCGGCGCCGCCCCGGCGCGGACGGCCATCGCTGCCCATCTCTCCGAGACCAACCCCATCGCCAGCTGGCGCCTGGCCCAGATCGCCCAGGGGATGGTGTCCCGCGGGTTCCACCCCGCCCAGGCGGCCGCCGCCGCACGCGGCGCGCTGTACGGGCTGCTGGTGCGGCAGTCGACGGTGATCGCCTTCGAGCGGGCCTTCCTGCTGCTGGGGATGATGTTCCTGTCGGTCCTGCCCCTCCTCTACTTCCTCCGCTCGGCCCACCACGGGCACGCGCCCTCACCCATACACCTGGAGTGACATGCTAGGAGACGCTCCATGAGCGACGGCAGCAGCGCGGAACAGGCCCGCCCCCCGACCCCGGCTCCGGTGGCGGCCCCGCCCCCCCGTGGCCGGCGCCGCCGGCCGGTCCTGGTCCTGGGGACCCTGGCCCTCCTGGCGGTGGCGGGGCTGGCCATCCACGCCCTGCTCACCGCTGGCCGGGAGGAGACCGACGACGCCCAGGTGGAGGCCGACGTGGTCCCGGTGGCGCCGCGCGTGCCCGGCCAGGTGCTGGTGGTGAACCTGGTCGAGAACCAGCCGGTCAAGCGCGGCGATCCCGTGCTGCAGCTCGATCCGGCGGACTACGAGGCCCGGCTGGCCCAGGCCGAGGCCGACCTGGCCACGGCCAAGGCCCAGGCGGCGGTCGCCGAGGCGCAGGAGGCGGTGGCCGCTGCCTCGGCCACCGGCGGCCTGGCCACGGCCGAGGCGGCCGTCTCCAGCTCCACCACGGCGGTCTCCAACGCCGAGGCACAGGTGCGGGCGTCGGAGGCGGCGGTGGAGCGCGCCCGGGCCGACGCCCGGAAGGCCGAGCTCGACCTCGCGCGCGCCCGCCGGCTGGGGGCGGAGAGCGCCGTGGCCCAGGAGACGGTGGACCACGCCGAGGTGGCGGCCGAGGCGGCGCGGGCCGCGCTGGCCCAGGCCGAGGCCGGGCTGGCCGGGGCGCAGGACGCGCGCCAGGCGGCGGTGTCGCGGGTGGCCGAGGCGCGCGGGCGGCTCCGGCAGTCGTCGCCGGTGGGCGCCGAGCTGGCCGCGGCCCACGCCGCGGCGGAGCTGGCCCGCGCCCGGGTGAAGGGCGCGGAGGCGTCGCTGCGGCTCTCCGGCCTGCAGCTCTCCTACACCCGCGTGACCGCGCCCGAGGACGGCGTCGTCTCCCGGCTCGGGGTGCACGAGGGGCAGAGCGTCCAGGGCGGGCAGCCGGTGATCGAGCTCGTCCCCTTGCGGACCTACCTGGTGGCGAACTTCAAGGAGACGCAGATCGGCGAGATGCGCCCCGGGCAGCGGGCCGAGATCCGCCTCGACGCCTTCCCCGGCCGGACCTTCCAGGGCACGGTGGAGAGCCGATCGGGCGGGACGGGGGCGCGCTTCGCCCTGGTCCCGCCCGACAACGCCTCGGGCAACTTCGTCAAGGTGGTGCAGCGGGTGCCGGTGCGGATCGCCTGGAATCCGCCACCCGACCTGCCGCTGACCGCTGGCCTGTCGGCGGTGGTGACCGTCTTCGTGCGCTGAGGGGCGCCAGCGCCGCGAGCGCGCCCAGGAGGCTGGGCGGCCCGACCTGGCCGCCGCCGCACCCCGCGTGGGAGGCGCCGTCCGAGGGACGCGCGTAGACCCGCACGTAGTCGACCTGGTAGCGCGCAGGGAAGGGGGTGGTGTCGTCGGGCGGGCCCGGCCAGTTCCCTCCGATGGCCAGGTTCAGGATGACGTACATCGGCACCTGGGGGACGCCCGGGCCGGTGTGGCGCTTGCGCTCGACCCCGTCGATGGTCCAGACCAGCGCGTCCTGGCTCCACTCCAGGCCGAAGACGTGGAAGTCGGCGGAGAAGTCGGGCCCCAGCCAGGAGGTGGCGTCCTGGCGGTGGCCGGTGCCGTAGTCGGTGCCCCAGTGCACCGAGAGGTTGGCCCGGCTCGGCTCGGACCCCAGGATCTCCTGGACGTCGATCTCGCTCACGCCGGGAGAGCCGGTCTTGCCCAGCAGCCAGAAGGCGGGCCACAGGCCCTGGCCTGCCGGGACCTTGAGGCGAGCCTCGAAGTAGCCGTACTTCTGCTCCAGCCGGGAGCAGAGCACGCCGGAGGCGTAGTCGAAGGTCTGCCCCGCGTAGGAGGCGCTGCGCCTCTCCCCGACGATGGAGAGGACCCCGTCCCTCACCTCGAAGGCGTCATCGACGTAGGCCTGCAGCTCGCCGTTGACCGGGGCCTCGCCCCACTTGTAGCGCTTGACCCATTGGGCGGTGTCGACGGTGCTGCCGTCGAACTCGTCGTGGAAGGTGAGCCGCCAGCCGGGCCGGTCCCACTCCGCGGCCGAAGCCGGTCGGGGGGGAGCGAGCAGGCAGGCGAGGCCCAGGGCCAGGAGCGGACGCATCCCGGCACTCTACCCTCGGGGGGCCGGGGGCGATCAACCGGCCGCCCGCAGGACGAGCCTTGCCGGGCCTACCGGCGGGTCGCTCCGCAGCCTCGCCGCCGCAGGGCGGGTCCGAGTGCCAGGAGCCCCAACGCCGCCAGCACGCCCGCGAGGAGGCACGAGGACCACAGCGCCGCCGGGCCGCGGCGGGCCATGAGCGCGGACCCGGCGGCCGGCGAGGCGACCACGCCCAGGCCGATGGCCAGGGTCCAGACGCCCTGGTAGCGGCCCCGCAGCGCCGCGGGCGAGAGCGTGGCCACCGTGGCCGCCGCCGTGGGCATGAACACGATCTCGCCCAGGCTCCACAGGCCGGTGGCGAGCGCGAACGCCGGCGCACCGTGGCAGAAGGCGTAGGCGCCGTAGCCGAGCCCGACCAGGAGCGCCCCGGAGGCCAGGACCCGGGCGGCATCGCGCCCGGCAGCCCAGGCCGCCGTCGACGGCTGCAGGAGCGTGATGAGCACCCCGTTCACGGCGAAGACGCGGCCGAAGGCGGCCGGCCCGTGGCCCTGGGCGGCCATGGCCGCCGGGAGCGACACCTGGAACTGCCAGAGCGGGAGGAGGAACCCGACCTGGAGGGCGATCAGGGCGACGAAGGTGCCATCCCGGAGCGGCGCGGCGCCCGCCGGGCCGGCCGGATCGGCCCGCCCCCCGGGACGCTCCGGGCGCGTCTCGGGGACGCGGGCCGCCACCACCAGCGCGAAGGCGAGGGTGGTGGCGGCGTCGATGAGGAAGAGCTTCCCGAAGCCCCAGGCGGCCAGGGCGCCGCCCAGCAGGGAGCTCACCGCCAGGCCGAGGTTGTTGCCCCAGCGGAGCATCCCGTAGGCGCGGGTGCGGGCGGCGGCAGGCACCACGTCGGCGATGAGGGCCTGGGAGGCGGATCGGTAGGCGGCCGCGCTCGCGCCGACGAGGAGCACCGCGCCCCCGATCGCCGCCGGCGAGGACGCGGAGGCGAGGAGGGCGGTGGCGGCGGCGGTGGCGGAGAGCGCCCCGATCATGGTCGGCCTCCGCCCCAGCCGGTCGGCCAGGCCCCCGGCCAGAGGGCTCGCGGCCAGCATGCCCACACCGTAGAGCGCCCCCACCCGGCCGGCGGCCTCCACCCCGAAGCCGAGCGAGCCCAGGTAGAGGGTGAGGAAGGGCAGGACGAAGGTGGCCAGCGCCGAGACGAAGGATCCGCCCCACAGCCACCAGAAGGTCGCGGGCGGCGCGCCGGTGAGGTGGTCGAGGCGTGTGCGCAGGCTCGGCACCGGGCGAGCCTGCCAGAGGCCCCGGGCCGCGGGAAGCGCCGGCCTCGGCTCCACCGGGGGCCGGCGCTCGTCGGCGGGGTCCGAGGACGCTTCCGCGGGCCGGTCCCGGAGGGCGGAGGACGGAGGGCGCCGGGGAAGGAGGAGGAAGGCGAGGGCACCGCGGCCGAGCCTCGGCCGCTGGCGTCCGGGCCCTCGGCGTCACCGGCTCCCCAGCCGGTCCAGCTCCGGGAACGACCGAGGGGGGAGCACCAGGGCCGGCGGGACCGCCTCGCCCTTCAGCGACCGGGCCACCAGCTCGACGCCGGCTCCGGCGGTGGTGGGCTTCACCACCGTGGCGGCGAGGAGGCCCTCGCGCACGTAGCGCTGGCCGCCGTTGACCAGCCCGTCGCACCCGGTGAGCGAGCCGGTCCACAGGGGCCGGCGGGCGGCCAGGGCGGCCCGGGCGCCCATGGCCATCTCGTCGTTCTGGGCGCCGAGGAGGTCGAAGGCCACCTCCGGCCCCTCCTCCAGGGCCAGGAAGGAGGAGACGGCCCACTCCGCCCCGCCGGCGGTCCAGTCGGCGGAGACGGTGCGGACGATGGAGACCGGCGTGCCCCTGAGCTCCTCCTCGGCCATGCGCCGGCGGAGGATGGTGGCCGAGGACATGCCGGGACCCTCCACGTAGAGCACCCGTCCGCCCCGGGGAAGCAGGGCCAGGAAGTGGCGGGCCTGGATGCGGCCGATCTCCCGGTCGTCGCTGGTGGCGGAGCAGACGAGCGCCGTGGGGAAGTCGCGCCGGAGGGCCTCCAGGTAGGGGGCACGCGAGGAGACCACCACCCAGCCGATCCCGGCCTCCAGGGCGCTGCGGGCGGTCCGCTCGAAGCCCACCGCCGCCACCGACTCCACCACGAAGGCGGCCGGGCGGTCGGCCGCGGCGACCGCGGTGTAGGGCTCGAGCTGCCGGATCTGGACGCCGGGGTCGTTCTCCGCGAACAGCACCTCCAGCTCCAGGCCGGCCCGCGCCGCCGCGGCGCGCGCGTCCTCCTCCTGCTGGCGCTGGAAGTCCTGCCGGGCAGTGAGCAGCGAGACCACCACCAGCTTGCGGCCGGCCATGCTCGCCTCCGGTCGGAAGAATGACACGGTCGCGGGCGCCGCGGGTCGACCGGACGGGGGGCGTGCCTCGCGCCGCCGCGTGCGCACGGCGGCGCGAGGCACGGTCCGACCGACCCCACCCTCCGGGTGACGGGGATGGGGCCTTCTCCCTCAGACGACGCAGTCCACCTCCACCACCGCCCCGGGCCGGGCCCAGGGGACCACCTCGCCCTCCAGCGCCCGGCCGTCGACGGTGAGCCGGGCCCGCCCCCCCCCTCCGGAGTTCCTGACGTGCACCAGGTAGGTGGCGCCGCGGCACCGCCGCGTCACCGTGAACTCCGGGATCTCGGCGGGGAGGCAGGGGCTCACCCGGAGCCCCTCGTGCTCGGGGCGGATCCCCAGCAGGTACTGGGAGACGGCCACGAAGCTCCAGGCGGCCGTGCCGGTCAGCCAGGCGTTCTTGGCCTCGCCGTGCCGCACCGCGTCCCGCCCGGCGATCATCTGCGCGTGGACGTAGGGCTCGGTGCGGTGGATCTCGGAGATGTCCTCCAGGTAGGCCGGCGCCAGCTTGCGGTAGTAGGCGAAGGCGCGGTCGGGCCGGCCGACCAGGGTCTCGGCGATCATGATCCAGGGGTTGCTGTGGCAGAAGATGCCGGCGTTCTCCTTGTAGCCGGGCGGATAGGAGGAGATCTCGCCCAGCTCCCGGTGGTAGGAGCGGTAGGCCGGCTGCTGCAGCAGGATGCCGTAGGGGGTGTCGAGGCGGGCCGCGACCGAGTCCAGGGCCTGCCGCGCCTGGCCGGTGCGCAGGCCCACGCCGCCCATGACGCACCAGCCCTGGCTCTCCACGAAGATCTGCCCCTCGGCGCACTGGCGGGAGCCCACCTTGCGGCCGTGGAAGTCGTAGGCGCGCAGGAACCACTCGCCGTCCCAGCCGTGCTCCAGGATGGCCCGCTCCATGCGCCGCACCGCCTCCAGGGCCTCGGCGGCCTCGGCCGGCCGGCCCTGGTGGGAGAGCAGCCGGGCCCACTCCGGGCCGATGGCGGCGAACATGCCGGCGATCATGACCGACTCGGCGGTGCGGCCGTCGCGGGTGCCGGTGGTCTGGTAGGGCTCGTCGGGGGTCTCGGAGAAGCAGTTCAGGTTGAGGCAGTCGTTCCAGTCGGCCCGGCCGATGAGCGGCAGGCCGTGGGGACCGAGGTTGGCCAGGACGTGCTCGAAGGAGCGCCGCAGGTGGTCGAGCAGCGGCGCCCGGGTCCGCTCGTCATTGTCGAAGGGGACCTGCTCGTCGAGGATGGCGTAGTCGCCGGTCTCCTTGGTGTAGGCGGCCACCGCCAGGATGAGCCAGAGCGGGTCGTCGTTGAAGCCGCTGCCCACGTCGTGGTTCCCGCGCCGGGTGAGGGGCTGGTACTGGTGGTAGGCGCTGCCGTCGGGGAACTGGGTGGCGGCCAGGTCGAGGATGCGCTGGCGGGCGCGGGTGGGGACCTGGTGGACGAAGCCGAGCAGGTCCTGGTTGGAGTCGCGGAACCCCATGCCCCGCCCGATGCCGCTCTCGAAGTACGAGGCGCTGCGCGAGACGTTGAAGGTGACCATGCACTGGTAGGGGTTCCAGACGTTCACCATCCGGTCGAGCCTCTCGTCGGGCGACCGCACCGTGAAGGCGGAGAGCAGGGCGTCCCAGTGGGCGCGGAGCGCGGCCATGGCCGCGTCCACCTGGGCGGCGGTGGAGAAGCGGGCGATCACCTCCCGGGCCGGCGCCTTGTTCACCTGGCCGGGCCGCTCCCACTTCCGGTCGCGGGGGTTCTCGGCGTAGCCCAGCACGAAGACCAGGGACCGCTCCTCGCCCGGCTCCAGCTCCACGTCGACGGCGTGCGAGCCGATGGGCTGCCAGCCGCTGGCCACCGAGTTGCGCGGCTCGCCCTCCACCACCACCTGTGGCTCGTGGAGCCCGTTGTAGAGCCCCAGGAAGCTCTCCCGGTCGGTGTCGAAGCCGGCCAGGGGAGCGTTCACGTGGTAGTACGCGTAGTGATTGCGCCGCTCCCGGTACTCGGTGACGTGGTAGAGGGTCGACCCCTCCACCTCGACCTCGCCGGTGGACCAGTTGCGCTGGAAGTTGGTCTGGTCGTCCAGGGCGTTCCAGAGGCAGAACTCCACCAGCGAGAAGAGCCGAAGCCGCTTGCGGGCCTTCCCCTCGTTGCGGAGGGTGATCCGGTGGAGCTCGGCGCTGGCCCCCAGGGGCACCAGGAAGAGGAGCTCGGCCCGGACCCCGCCGCGCGCGCCGGTGATGCGGGTGTAGCCCAGCCCGTGCCGGCACTGGTAGTGCTCCAGCTCCCGCTTCACCGGGGCCCAGGCCGGGGTCCAGTAGTCGTCACCGTCCTTCAGGTAGTAGGTGCGCCCCCCGGCGTCGGTGGGGACGCCGTTGTAGCGGTACCGGGTCAGGCGCCGGAGCCTGGCGTCGCGGTGGAAGCAGTACCCGCCGGCCAGGTGGGAGATGATCCCGTAGAACTCCTCGCAGCCGAGGTAGTTGATCCAAGGGTACGGGGTCCGGGGAGTGGTGATGACGTACTCCCGGGCGGCGTCGTCGAAGTGACCGAAGCGCATGGCCCGTGCAGTTATCCGGACTTTCCAGGGCCCTGCAACGCCTCCGTGGAGGAACAAACGCGGTGCCGGCGAACAAAGTGAGGGCGTGCGGCGGGCCCGCCTGCGCTGGTCGAGAGGCGATCGGCGGGGCCGGGGCGCCGGGCCCGCGGCCGGCGAACAAAGGGGCCCGGCCGCGGACAAACGGCGCCGGGTCCGCCGGCCGGAACCGGCCGCGCGGGAGGGTCCGGGAGCTCGAGCCCAGCTGCGCCTCGAGGAGGGCGGAGGGCGCGCCGGCCTCGGATCGGAGCTGGCAGGCGGCTTCGAGGCCAGGGGCGAGAAGCTGAGGCGCCCGTCGGCGAGGGCTTCCAGTGGGTGGCGCGGACCGGCGGCTGTGCCCGGGCCGCGCGCGCCTTCCCCTGCCCCATCACCGCCCCAGCGCCGGCAGCGCGAGCTGCAGCTCCGGGCCCTGGCCTTGCAAGGAGTGGAGCCGTCGCGGCTCGTGGGGCGGGCTCGGCCGACACCATCCTCTCGCTGGTCGCGGCCGGGCTGGGGTTCTCGCTGGTGCCGGCGCTGCCCGGCGGCCCCCGCCACCCCGGCGTGGCCGCCTGGCCCTTCCGCGAGCCGGCGACCGAGTTCCCGGTCCTGGCCATGTGGCGCGAGACCGCCTCCGACCATCCCCTGGTGGCGGCCTTCCTGGTGGCAGCGCCGCGGGAGCGGCGCTGAGCCTGGTCACAGCACGCTGCGGATGGTCTCGCGGAGCGTGTAGCGGGGCGACCAGCCCGCCTCGCGGGCGAAGCGGGAGCCGTCCACCACGCACAGGTACTGGATGTGGTCGACCTCCTCCGGCGGGAAGCTGGTGAGCCGGGCCTGGAAGGCGCGGCGCACCAGCGCCCGGAGGAGAGGCTGGGGCACGGGCAGCGGCCGCCGCCCCAGCTCGCGCAGCACCACCGAGAGCGGCACCTCGCCCGGACCGGTGACGTTGAACACGCCCCGCAGGCCGGGGCGGAGCGCCAGGACGAGCGCGCGGCAGGCGTCCTCCTCGTGGATCAGCTGGAGCATGGGGTCGAAGCCCATCACGGTGATGGGCACCTCCAGCCGCAGGTAGTTGGAGGGGGCGTTGCGCACGGTCGGGCCGACGATGTTCACCGGCCGCACGATCACCGTCTCGACCTCCGGGTGCTTCCACATGAACGACTGCGCGTACATGTCCAGCTCGATGAGGTCGCGCACGTCGCTGAAGCGGTCCGCCGCCATGAGCGGCGTCTCCTCCTCGAGGAAGTTGGAGTTGTCCGGCCGCGGGCCGTAGACGCTGGCCGAGGAGAGCACCACCACCTTCTTCACCCCGTGGCGCACGCACAGCTCCAGGATCCGCTGCGTGCCCACCAGGTTGAAGCTGTGGGCCTCGCTGAAGGGCATGTGGGGGTCATGCATGATGCCCATGTGGATGACGGCCTCCACCGGCCGGTGCCGGAAGGCCTCCTCCACCCGCGCCTTGCGCAGGTCGATCTGGTGGTGCTCGATGTCCTTGGGCTTGCCAGCGAAGGGGCGGCGATCCACCCCCACCACCCGCGTCTCGGCGTGGAGCTGCTTGGCCAGCGCCCGCCCCAGGTTGCCGGAGATGCCGGTGACCAGCACCGAGCCGGGGATGACGGGAGAGCCCGGCGCGTCGCCGGGCGGGGAGGGGAGGGGCGCGCTCACCAGAAGACGTGCCTCCGCTCCCGGAGCCCCCGGTCGAGCAGGGCGCGCACCGCCGCCTCGACCTCGGCCACCTTGCGCTCGAGCTGCTCGTCGTCCTCGTCGGGCGAGCCGTGGAAGGTGAGGGGCTCGCCGAAGTGGAGGTGGTAGCGGGCGGGGAGCGGCAGCGGCAGCAGGGTGGGGGTGACCGGCCAGGCCGGGAAGGAGAGCAGCCTGGCCAGGGGCTTCAGGTCGAGGAGGGCCGGGGCCTGCTCCTCGGCCCCCACCACCGCCACCGGAATGACCGGCGCCCCGCTTTCCAGGGCCAGCCGCATGAAGCCCAGGCCGAAGCGCTGCAGCTTGTAGCGCTCGCGGAAGGGCTTGTTGAGCCCGCGGGTGCCCTCGGGGAACACGAGGAGCGCCTCGTCGGCGGCCAGGAGCCGGCGGCAGTTCTCGGGGGTCCCGACCACCTGGCCGCAGCGGGCCATGAAGGTGGAGACGAACGGCAAGGTGGGGACCCAGGTGTCCATGAGGGCGCGGATGGCCCGCGGCGGATCGCGGTCCAGGAGGAAGGCCACGTCGATCATGGCGCCGTCGAAGGGCAGCTGGCCCGAGTGGTTCGCGACCAGGAGCGCGCGCCCCTCCGACGGCACGTGCTCGATCCCGTGCACCTGCACGCGGAAGTACTTCCGGTAGAGCCAGAAGAGCGGCGCCACCGCCGCCACCATGTACTCGGTGTCGAAGCCGTAGGGGTCGACGCCGTACTCGTTGCGGGGCGGGGTGAGCTTGTCGAGGCGCTCCCGCGTGCCCGGTCCGCCCAGGGAGTAGGTCCATTCCCGCAAGCGGCCCTTCACGGCCTCGGAGAGGTCGAGCGCCATGACCGGGACCTGTAGCACGGCCCGCCGGGTGGCGCGGGTGCGGTCCTTACTTTGTCCGTGGGCCGGATCCCCGATCGGCCCGGGCCTCCCCCCTCGGCGGGATACGCGGCTTGTCCCCTCGCGAAGCGGGATGGTATCGTGCCGCAAGACTTGCTGTTTTCCGGAGCGGGGGTTCTCGGCCCAGCCCATGCCACAGGACCTTTCCGCCGCCGCCATCTACGGACGGGACTTCCCGGCCGGGGCCGTCGTCTTCGAGGAAGGCGACCCCGGCAGCCGGATGTACGTCATCCTCTCGGGGTCGGTCCGCATCCAGAAGCGGGTGGGCCCGCGGGCTTTGACCCTGGCGCTGCTCGGGCCGGGCGAGGCCTTCGGGGAGATGGCGCTGCTCGAGGACGCGCCCCGGTCGGCGGCGGCAGTGGTGGAGCAGGCGGCGCGCATCCTGGAGATCGACGAGGCGGCCTTCGAGGACCTGGTGCGGAACAACGGCGAGGTGGCGCTCCGCCTCCTGCGCCGGCTCTCGGCGCGGCTTCGCGAGTCGAACCGCCAGATCCAGAACTTCCTCTCCGCCGACGCCATGAGCCGGGCGGTCGAGGTCCTCAGGGCCCTTTCCGGGCCGCCGGGCGAGGACGGCTTCCGCGCGGTGCCGCCCGAGGTGGGGCCGGCGCGGATCGAGGAGCGCATCACCCCGCTGCGCGACGGCCCGGCGCTGTGGGAGCGGCTGCGCCGGGCGCGCCTGGTGCGCGAGGTGGGCGAGCGCGCCGAGCTGGCGCCGGCGGAGGTGGTGGACACCTACCTGCGCTACGTGGAGCTGCGGGCACGCTTCCAGGCGCTGGCGGCCCGCGAGGCCGCCGAGGCGGGGGGGACGGCCGGCCCCGGCCCGGATGCGACCGCGGATCTGCTGCGGGCCCGGCTGCGCCCGCAGGGCGGCAACCACGAGGCGGCCGAGCTGCGCGACCTGGCTGACTACCTGGATCTCGCGCGCCGGTTCGATCCGGAGGAAGGGGCAAGGAGCCCGCCATGAGGGTCGTGTGCCCGCATTGCAACGCCGCCTACCAGCTCAACGACGCGCGCGTGCCCGAGCGAGGCGCCAACGTCCGGTGCACGAAGTGCCGCCAGACCTTCCCGGTGAGGAAGGCTCCAGCAGGTGGCGAGCCCGCGGCGGTGCCGCTGCCCGCCGCGGCCCCGGCCGCCGGGGCCGGCATCCCGCTCCCGCCCCCGCTCCCGCCCAACCCCTTCCAGGCCACCCCGCCCGCCCCGGCGGCCGCGGGCGGCATCCCGCTCCCGCCGCCGCCGGTGGCCTCGCCCTTCGACGCCGCGCCCGTGGCCTCGCCCTTCGCCGCCGTCCCCGGGGCCGCCGCGCCCCCGTCCTCGCCCTTCGACGCCGCGCCCTTGGCCCCGCCCCTCGCCGCCGTCCCCGCCCCGTCCGTGGCCTCGCCCTTCGAGATGGCCCCGCCCGCCGGGCCGGCCTCGCCCTTCGGCGGCGGTCCGTTCGCGGTCACCGAGTCCCCCTTCGCCGCCGAGGGCGGCGCTGCGGCCGTGCCCGAACTGCCGCCCTTCGGCGCGCCCTCGGTGGCGGCCGCGGCCCCGGTCCCGCCGCCGCCGCTCACCTTCGGGGAGGTGGACCTGGGCAGCGACCTGCCCGATCACCCCCTGCCCACGCCCGGCGAGGCTCCGGCCCCGCCCGCCGAGGCCGATCCCTTCGCGGTGGCCGCCCGGGCTGCGCCGCCTGCCCCGCCCCCCCCGGCCGCGGCGCCCTCGCCCGCCTCGGCCTCCGACGCCGCCGAGCTGGAGATGCTGTTCGGCGACGCACCCCGGCCGGCGGCGCCCGCCCCGGCCGCCTCCGAGGCCGGCGGCTACCGGGTCCGGCGGCGCTCGGGGAAGGTCTTCGGCCCCTTCGACGAGGGGCAGATCGTGGAGATGCTGTCGAAGGGCGAGCTGCTCGGCAACGAGGACGTGTCCGCCGACGGCTCGAACTACTCGCCCATCGGCGCGGTGCCCGCCTTCGGGGCCGCGCTCCGCAAGGCCGCGGCCGCCGAGCCCGCCCCGACCAAGCCGGCGGTGCCGGCCACGTTCGGCGACCGGATGGCCGGCATCAAGGTGGCGGAGGGATCGGCGCGCCTGCCCCTTCCTCCCTGGGTGAAGCTGGCGGCTCCGGCCGCGGTCCTGCTCCTCCTGATCCTGGCCGGCGTGGGCGCGGGGTTCACCCGCTACGGCTTGTTCTTCACCCGCGCGCTCCGCCGCGGCAACCCGGCGGCGCTGGTCGGGCTCCTCGGCCAGGCGCGCACGGCGTTGGCCAGGGGCGACTTCGCCTCGGAGCGCGCGGGCCTGGAGCAGGCGGCCCGGGCGGTGGCGCTCGACGCCGGGTCCGGCGAGGCGGCCATGGTCCACGCCGCGGCGGTGGCGGCCCTGGGGCTCGAGCACGGAGCGCCGCCCGAGGCGCTGGCCCAGGCGCGGAAGGCCGCGGACCTCCTGGAGCG
>Ga0335069_10005092_pt1 | contig 19332 bp, 16 predicted proteins | sample Lox_Sample_11_FD_206714 | JGI IMG/M metagenome (GOLD analysis project Ga0335069, IMG submission 206714) | Soil microbial communities from Loxahatchee National Wildlife Refuge, Florida, United States - Lox_Sample_1.1 | ecosystem: Environmental > Terrestrial > Soil > Wetlands | place: USA... | reverse complement strand
TCGATTCGACCTTCGTACTTCGTCCTTAATGTGACGCGCTTTCGAAGTCGATGGTGTCGTTGCGGGGTTCGCGATGGCGTTGCCACGCCGCCTGGATGAAGCTGCGGAAGATGGCCTTCGACATCTCATCGTTCTCGTAGCCGCGCTCCGGATGCCACTGTATTCCCAGGACAAAATGGTCGGGCGAATTGGACTCGACGGCCTCAACGACGCCATCGTCTCCGCGCGCGACCACCTGCAGGCCGTCGCCGGCCCGCTCGACCGACTGGTGATGGCTGGAGTTCACCCAGCCGCGCAATTCGCCCGATGCCAGTTGCTTCCAGTTCCAAACCTCGTCGCGTCCGTGGCTCATTAGCTGGCAAACTGGCGCCGCAATGCGGCCCAGAATCGCCGATTTCGCGTCAATATTTACCGTGTGGGCGTGTTCGACCGCCTTTCCGGCCTCGTGGTTGATGCCGAACTTCGACTCGATGTGCTGCACCAGCGATCCCGTACGCCAGACGTTGAGCGACTGCACGCCGTAGCAGATTCCCAAAATGGGCTTCTTCATGTTGTAGGCGTCTTGCAGCAGCAGTTCGTCGGCGTTGTCGCGTGCCGGATCGGCCGCCGCCGTTTGCGGGTGGCGTTCGCTCGCGCCGAATTTTTCCGGCTCGACGTCGGCCGGGCTTCCCGGCAAGCAGATGCCGTCGCACTGCGTTGCTGCCCGCGCGATCTCCACGTTCGTCCAGCTCAAGTCGATAACCATCGGCTCGCCGCCCGCATGCTGAATGGCGAGCAAATATTGCGGCAGACTGCGCTGGTTGTATTCCGGATCGTTCGACTTCGGCAGCGGGATGGCGATCTTGGGGTGCACGCGAGCTAGTTTAGCTTTTTCGTGGTCGCTTCACGAGTCTTGGGCGGTGGTTGAGGGGTGCGGCTCTACCAGGAAAATTCTTCTTACGCATGATTCAAACTAAAGGACTTAGCTGAGCTCATGTTTGAAAACAAAGGGCTTATTCCAATAATTTTTCTTGATGATTCATAACAAAGGACTTAGCTGTGAATAGGCGCATTACACCATGCTGGCACGTTCCTCCGACTCGCGCCGGCTGTAGTACATCTCCTCGATCGCAGCTTTTACCTTCTCCGCCAGCTTGTCCATCTCGCGCGTTGAGAATTCATCGGTGGCGATGGGTTTCCCGACAACTAGCTGCAGTCGGCCCGGGTGGATGACGAACGTATTCATCTTCAGCAGTTCGAAGGCGCCCACGATCGCCATGGGAACGACCGGCACGCCGGCCTTGATCGCCATGAAGAACGCGCCGCTGTGGAAGGGCTTGATCTGGCCGTCGGGAGTGCGGCCGCCCTCGGGGAAGACCATCAGCGACATGCCGTCCTTCAGCGTGCGGACAGCTTTCTTCACGCCGGCGAGGTTCATCTCTTTCTCGTCGATCGGGATCTGCCCGGAGCGCGACAGGTGCCACCCCATGAACGGGTAACGGAAAAGTTCGATTTTGGCCATGACACGAAACTGCATCGGCAGCGTGGTGTAGACCAGCGGAATATCCATGGCCGAAGAGTGATTCGCTGCGTACACCGCCGGCTCGTCGGGAATGTTCTCGCGCCCGATCACCTCGACAGGCGAAAAGATCGTCTTCAGGATCAGCCACGACCAGGTGCGGGCGAACCAGTGCTGCACGCGGCCTGCACGATCGAAGAGCGATGACAGCAGCGACAGGGTGCCGAGAACGATGGTGTAGAGATAAATTAGCGGGTCAAAGAGGAGAAAGGAACACAGCGCGTCAAAGAAGTGCCTGGATTGGGATCGCTGGTTCACGTTGATGAAGTAAGCGTATCAAACGTGCGTATCAGGGCACGAGTTTACCGTGCGTCGCAAATCTTGCGCCGCTCCGCGGCTTTGAACTCCAGCCTACGCAGACCCACGGCTTACACCGTGGGCTACCATCTTCCGCTGCTGCCGCAGCGACAAACAAGAAACTCGTTTCATTTCACCCTCTGCCGATTCATCTTCTGCCGATGAGCAGTTACACTGCTCCGATGCCCGACGCCCTCACCACCATCGACGCTATCATCCACCTCAGCTACTCCCTCATCTCCGGGCCTGCCGGACAGCCCCGCGACTGGGAGCGCTTTCGCTCGCTTTACCTCCCGGGTGCGCGACTGATGCCCGTGATCGGCGGAGCGCAGCCACATGTGCGCGTGCTCTCGCCGGAGGATTACATCCGACGAGTAGAGCCCATTTTTGCTGTCGAGAGCTTCTACGAGCGCGAAACGTCGCGCGAGCAGCAGGTGATCGGGCGGTTCGCTCATGTACTCAGCCATTACGAATCGCTGCGCGATCTCAACTCGGAACCGTTCGAGCACGGCACCAATTCCATGCAGCTTTTCTTCGACGACAAGCGCTGGTGGTTCGTCAGCGTGATGTGGAATACGCCGCGGAACGCGTGAGCGCCACCGTGAAAGCCATGTCGTCCCTGACGGGACTCGGTGAGACCTGTTCTCTTTGCGAGGACCCGACTCTTACGAGTCGGGTTATGGAATAGCGTCCGCTGCGCGGACTTGCGGACAAAGAGTGTCCACGCCACACGAACATCTGCGGAGCTTCGCTCCGCTTGAACGGGCGAGGGCGCCGGTTCCCACAAAATCCCAAGCTCAGCTCTGCCTGGTCGCGGGCTTGCGCAGCTTGCTGTTGGGTGGGCGCGTGGTTGACGGCGCTTCTTTCGGCGTCACCCCCAGTTGCCACCACAGGAAGCTGATCTCGTCGGTGGTGTCGTCGATAATCTTCTTTACCGCTTGTCCTTCGGAGTGGCCGGCTTTGGTGTCGTAGTGCAGCAGGATGGGGGCGTCCCCGCCTTGTGCCCACTGCAGCATCGCCGCCATCTTGCGCGCGTGTAGCGGCGCAACACGGGTGTCGGAGTCGCCGGTAACGAAGATGGTCGCCGGGTATTTCGTGTCTTTGTGGATGTTGTGGTAGGGCGAGTACTTCAGGATGTACTGGAACTGGTCAGCGTTTTCCGACGAACCGTACTCGGGAACCCAGAACTTGGCGACGAGAAAGTCCTGGTAGCGGATCATGTCGAGCAGCGGGTAGCCGCAGTCCACGGCCTTGAACAGCTCCGGATGCTGCGTCAACGCCGCGCCCATGAGCAAGCCGCCGTTACTGCGACCGGAGATCGCGAAGTGCTCCGGGCTGGTGTACTTCTTGTCGATCAGGTATTCGGCGGCGCCGATGAAGTCGTCGAAGACGTTTTGCTTCTTCTCCATCATGCCCGCCTGGTGCCAGCTTTCTCCGAACTCGCCGCCACCGCGCAGGTTGGGCAACGCAAACACGCCGCCACTTTCCGCCCAGAGCACAGCGACCGCCGAAAACTGTGGCGTATACGAGACGTTGAAGCCGCCATATCCCGTCATGTAGGTCGGGTTCGCGCCGTTCAGTTCCAAACCTTTGCGGGCGAGGATGAACATCGGAATCTTCGTCTTGTCTTTCGACTCGTACCAGACCTGCTTGAGTTCCAGTTCCGCCGAATTAACCGGGGCGTTCACGCGCGCGAATACAGTCTTTGCCTTGGTCTCGGTGTTGTAGCGATAGATCGTTTTAGGGATGTGGAACGAGCTGAAGGCGAAGTGTGCGACCTTGCTCTTCCAGTGGCCGCTGAACTCGGCGACCGTGCCCATGGCGGGGAAGCTCACTTCGCCCGCCGGAACTCCGTTGGGGGTAAAGAAGTTGATGTGCGAGGTGACATCCTTCAGGTAGGTGATGACCACGTTGCCGCCCGCCAGGCGCATGTTCTCGATGACCGCGTCTGGCTTCTCGGAGAGGATCTGGAACCAGTGCGGGCGATCGGGATGCTTCAGGTCGATGTCGAGCACGCGACCGTTAGGCGCGCGCCAGTTGGTGTGCACGAAGAAATGGTCGCCGCCGATCTCACCGAAGAAGCGTGCGTCAATATCGTGGATGAGCGGCTTCATCTCCCCCTTGGCTTCGCGGTCGAGAAAGAAAACTTCGGTCTTATCGGCCGACGAGCCATAGAGGACAGTCGAAAGCAGCCAGCGACCGTCTTCGCTTAGCTGGCTGCCGATGATTTTCTCCGGGCCGTAACCCTTGCCGAAGATTTCGACGTCGTCGTTCACATCGGTGCCCAGCTTGTGCCAGCGGACGCGCGGGCCTTCGGCGGTCATTACGTCGTAGTAGCAGCCGGACTTGTCGGGGACGATCTGCAGACCGAAATAGCGTGCGGCGGGAAGGTGATCGTCAAGCTCCTTCTTCGTATCCACGTTCAGGAAGTGGATTTCGACCTCGTCGGCACCGCCCTTGCGGATTTCGTACGCGACGAGCGTACCGTCTTCCGAGACGTCTTTGAATGTGACGCTGGTGCTGTGGTCGGGGCTCAGCGGGTGCGGATCAACGAGCACCACCGGGGCTGCCGCTGCTGACTTTCGCATCAGCAACACAAACTGGTCCTGGTCGGCTTTACGCTCGGCGTAGAAGGTGCGTCCGCCCTGCTCGAAGGCCTGCTTGTAGTTATCAACCTTTAACAACTCGCCGAGGCGTTTTTCGATGTACGGGCGCGTGGGCAGATTGCCGATCAGCGATTGCGTGTACGTGTTCTCGGCGTCGATCCAAGCGCGGGTGTCGGGGCTGTTCTGGTCTTCGAGCCAGCGGTAGGGATCTTCGACGGTGACGCCGTGCAACGTCTCCTTAACATCGTCGCGGCGGGCAATCGGCGGACCTTGCTTTTCCTGAGTGAAAACGATCTGGACCATGGCAAACAGGCTGGCTATGACGAGCAGCAGCACTCTTCCTCGCATTGTGACCTCGTTGAATGACGGCAGAAAAGACGCATAGTGGCGGGAGCCGATTATACGCTGCGGCTGCAGGCTTTTCGAAGCGAGCCAGGGCCATAAACCAAAGTCACCCGCGCCCTCTCGCCGACACTTGTCAGGGGGCGTTCCATCCCTTCTACTATTTGTATCCCCCTAAGCGTTATGCTGGATGTCAGGCACATCACCAAAATAGTAGTTTTGCTGCAGGCAGAGATGAGCGCGCTTCGTTACACTCCGGCCCTGATCGGCGGCATTGCCGCCTTGACGCTCAGCGCCGGCTACATGCTGCGCCGTCGCCGCAAGACGCCCGAGCAGTTCGAGCGCGAGCGCCGCCAGCGGATCAGCGTGCACGGGCGCATCATTGACGGCACCGTCATCGACGCGCAGGAGATGGCCGAAGGCGACAGCACCGTGCAGTTGCTGATCTACCGCTACGACGTGGGCGGCGTCAGCTACGAGGCCTCGCAGGACATCACGCACCTGCGCCAGTTCGTCGACATCCACACCTGCAAGGTCGGCCTGCCGTCGTCGGTGAAGTACGATCCGCAGAATCCGGGCGATTCTATTGTGATCTCGGAGCAGTGGAGCGGCCTGCGGCTGAACCCGATCGTGAACCGGTGGAAGCGGCAGTAGGGCCCGCAACTTCCAACAAAATCATCAAAAGATCTCACCCTTCGGGCGCATAATTTGAATCGATATGCGGCGCATGGTGGCTGTCCTCTTTCTCACTGGATTTATCGCCTTTGCGATTGCACAGGAGCAGAGTCCTACTCCGGCCATGAGTCCTCGTGACGTGCACGATGTCGTGCTCCCGATCACGCTTCTCGCTCAACTCGAAAAAGCGAAGGACATCAGGGAGACATTGGCCTTATCGCCGGATGTTTCTGCGGTGGCTTACGATACGATTCGCACGAGTACCGATAATGCGGACTGGATGGACAACCATCCGCACGTAGCCGTCTTTCGCGCCGGAAGGCTCGCAGCCGACCTGGACGTCACAGAATTCGCAATCCATTTGAGTGGCCCAATACGATTCACCGATATGAACATCGTGCGTTCCCGGTCCGATAATCCGATCCTGATAGCGGCATTCGCTTTGGCGGTCGATGGTTCCGGCACTTTCTTCGTCTTTATTGGTCAGCAAGGAAACAGTTACAAAGTTCTTGCAACTCTTCATGGCGCACAGGCCCAGCTTCGATTCAACCATAGCGCTCCAGACCGCGTTGAGCTGTGGACTGCCGACAAGAGCGTCGGTCATTCGTTCGAAGACAGCTGTGTTTGGTGTCCCAAGTACTACCGCAAGAAGGTGTACGCGTGGCGCAATGGCAGGTTGAAGCTCGTATCTAATTCACTAGACGAAGAAGCACATAGTCCTGGGGACTTCGACGAGCATCGATTCATTATCCAGTAACTCATTCTGCCGGAACTTCTCAGAACCCGAACGGCAGCGTCAATCTCCACTGCCCGGCAATCTTCTTCAGAGGAATTGTCTCCGCACTCACGCTGCTGGTGTTTCCATTCGGCAGGGTCACTTCGTTGCTGGTGAACACCGGTTGGCCGTCGCTGCGCAGCACCACGACGATGGCTCCCTTGGGAACCAGCTGCAGTCCTGCCGGCTCGAACGGCTTCATTTCGAAGCCGTTGATGGCGACCATGTCGGCCATGCGGTTGAGTTGAGCTTGCGCGAAGTCGGCGCCTTCCGGGTAAAGAACGCGCGCGTCGGTCAATGCGGGGGCGAACAGCGCCAGCACTTGCTTGCCGTCGCGCTTCGCCAGCGCGTTGTAGAACGTTCGCACCATCTGCTGGATGGCGATGCGGTCGGTGTCGTTCAGTTGCAGCGGCGGAAGGCCCTTTGGGTGGGCGATGAAATGCACCTGCTTGTTCACCGCAGCAGGCGAAGCCGCGGGATCGGAGTGAAACGTTGCCAGCACCTGGTGCTGGGCCTCGTGAGGAAACCGCTCATCGATGGTCATCTCGAGCGGCGAACTGCCCGTCGTAAATGTCACGTCCAGGGTGTTGCCGCCGTCGAGCAGCAGGGCGGAAATGTAAATCGGCAGGTCGCGGACGTAGCTGTTGTGAAACAGGACCTGGTCATTCAGCTTGATGGACAGCTCGCCCTGCCCTGCGTCGCCATGAATGGTGATGAAGTGGGCCGGAACAATGTCGCCCGGGGCGGCCAACGGTGGCATCACTCCAGGTTTGAAGTTCGCCAACTCCTCGGCTTCCTTGCGGGCGCGCACCTGCCGCGCGACGTCGCCCAGCGGAGCTTCCTGCGCCGCTGCGATCGCCGTCAGCAACGAAAACGCTATGGCTAACCGCCACATGATGCCGAGTGTACCCATCTTGTCTAATACAAACCATATCCCGAAGGGATGAAATCGGGTTTACAACCAAGGTTCAAAATGGGAAACACCAAGGTAGCGGACGGTTTCATGACCTCCGTCACTTGGCGCGGGCAAGCGAACAGTCCTACGCTTACTATCATGCCGCCGCTTCTGAAGTTTGGGCCCATTTTTGAAGGTTCTAACGTTCGCCGTCTTTTCGTTCCTGGATGCATCCTGCTGGCGGCAATGGCGTTTGCGCTGAAGTCCGGCGCCGTCGAGAGAGCCTGGCAAGCGATAGCTGGCAACCGGCTTCCCGTTGATTCGCCGGCTCCAGTTGCCGCCGCGAAGCCTGTGCTTTCCGAGCACCAGCGTGAGTGGCTCGATCATCAGCCGCCACAGACGCAAGCGGAAGAGCTGATGCGTTCCGCCGTCAATCATGAAGAAGGCGCGACCGAGATGATCGTGCGCAAGCTGCCTTCGTGGCACGGACGCCTGCGCGAGAGCAAAAGCTGGACCGACCTGCTGATGACGGCGCTGTACTCGAACGACCTGCGGGTGCGTGCCGCAGCCATCGAAATCAATCTCGAGGTCAACCACCTCGACAAGACACCGGCCACGGTTGACCACATCATCAGCAGCTCCGAAGATAATCCGCAGCGGCGCCCGTGGGCCGCGTGGATGCTCGGCATGCTGGCCAATCGCGGAGTTTCGACCGATCGCGTGGTCGCGCAACTGGAAGACTGGGCGCATGCTCCGGATGAAGAAACACGCATCTGGGCGATCGAAGGGTTGGCAAACGTCGGTACGGACAACACGGTGAACGACTTCATCGCGATTATGCGCAGCGACGAATCGATGACCGTCCGCGAGCGCGCCGGATGCAGCCTGGCGAAATCGGGCATGTTGACCAGGGTGCAGCGGATGAACGCCGTCCCGGGGTTGATCGACCTTGCCGACGACACCACCCTCAACGATCAAACCCGCAACTGGGTCTACCAGGCGCTGCGCGAAATCACCGAGCAAAACCTGTCTAACACCTCCAGCGCATGGCGCGACTGGTACCTGGAGCACGGCCAGGAAACCATCCAAAAATTCGCCAGGGCCGACGCGAATAACGTTCTCGGGAATAGCTAAAGTCAAAGATGGGCAGTGGTCGGTGGACGGTGGACCGTAAACCGGTTGCGCCAGCGACAGCTTACTGTCCACCGTCCAAGGTTTCTTGTAACCTCGGCACCCGTCCCGCATCTCTTCTGTAGCACCCTTAAGTTGCTAGAATAACGATCAATGTCGCTCGAACACCTGCCGATCCCGCTGGCCGCATTCTTGGCCGGAATTGTTTCGTTTTTGTCGCCGTGCGTGTTGCCGCTGGTGCCGGGATACGTGTCGCTGATCTCCGGTACGAGCGCGGCGGCGGCGGAATCGAACCAGCAGCGGCTGTTCGGCAAGGTGATGCTGAACTCGCTGATGTTCATTCTCGGTTTCAGCGTGGTGTTCGTGACCGCCGGAGCCGGAGCCACCGCCCTGGGCCAGTTGACCCTGCAGTACCGCCGCGAGCTATCGTGGATAGCCGGCCTCGTGATCATTGTTTTCGGCCTGCATCTCACCGGGCTGCTGAAGATCAAGTACCTGTACGCCGACAAGCGCATGCACAGCGTGCAGGGATCGAGTTCCATTTTCGGTTCGTTCGCCGTCGGTTTTGCGTTTGCCTTTGGGTGGACGCCGTGCATCGGCCCGATCCTGACGGCGGTGCTGGCGATGGCGGCCTCGGAAGGCACGGTGATGAAAGGCATCATCCTGCTGGCGATATATTCCGCCGGGCTGGCGATTCCGTTCCTGCTGACCTCGCTGGGCATCGATGCCTTCATGGCTTTCTATACGAAGTTTCGCCGGCACCTGCATACGGTCGAAGTCATCAGCGGCGTGTTCCTGATCGCGATCGGCATCCTGGTGCTGACGCGCCGGCTGACCTTGCTGTCGGGATATTTCTCTTTCCTTAATCGTTTTTCGCTGTAAAGGACTCTCGTGAAGCGCGATAACCTGGTTTTAGTACTTGTCATCGTTGTTGTCATTGCCATGGTGTTCTTCGCCGGACGTCACCGGCGCGCCGGCGCCACTGGCCCCGCCTTGCAGGGCGACGGCATCGGCGCCCAAGCTCCCGACTTCACGCTGCCCACGCTCGATGGCAAGCAGGTGAAGCTGTCGAGTTATCGCGGCAAGGCCGTGCTGCTGAATTTCTGGGCGACGTGGTGTGGCCCGTGCAAGATCGAGATCCCATGGTTCATGGATTACGAGAAGCAATATGGGTCCCAAGGCCTGGTGGTGGTTGGCGTTGCCATGGATGATGGCGGCCAGAAAGACGTCATCCAGTTCGCCAAGGATATGAAGATTGACTACACCGTGCTGATTGGGAACGATGCGGTCGCCGACCAGTACGGCGGCGTTGCCGGCCTGCCGACGACGTTTTACGTCGATCGCGACGGCAAGATCGTGAAGAAGGTGCAGGGCCTGACCGGTCACAGTGAGATCGAGGAAGGCATCAAAGCCGCGCTTGCGAACAAGGGTGCCGTGGAGCAAACGGAAGCGTCACCGGCCCCGGCGACTAGTGACTCGGCAAAGAAGTAATCGTCAGAACATGATGATCAAACACATTCTTACTATTGTGTTCCTGGGTGGTGTGGCTTTCGGGCAGAGCACCGCACCGAAGGTTACCGCCGCTCCGGTTGGGACCGTCACCGTTCGACAGGGATCGAAGGCGAAACTCGAGATGAACTTCCGCGTCGCGCCCGGCTTCCACATCAACTCCAACAAGCCGACGTCGGATCTCTACATTCCGACTGCGGTCAAGCTGGACGTGCCTACCGACCTTTCCATCGTAAAGCTCGAGTATCCCCAGGGCGAGTTGATCAGCTTTCCCTTCGACCCCGATACCAAGCTCAGCGTCTACACCGGAGACATCGCGGTAAAGGGCACCGTGGTCGCTTTGAAGACCACAGGACGCGGAACTTTTCGTGTGCACGGCAACCTGCGCTACCAGGCCTGCGACAATCGCGCCTGCTATCCGCCGACAACGGTGCCGGTTACGTTCGACGTCAAAGTGGAAAAAGCTGCCAGCACCACGGTTCGCCACAATCCTCCCCAGAGCCCCCACGCGCATAACTGAAGCGTTAGTGCCGCCGGCAAAAGCTCGTTCGGCTATTTGCCTTCGTGGACGTCGAAGACGTCCTCCTCCTGGCGTTCGACCTTGGCCAGAATTTTCGTTCGCTGCTCGTCTGTGGGAGTGAGTTGGAAGTGGTATTCGAGCACGTTCTGCAAGCCCAGCTCGTACTTTCCTTCCGGCGATCCCACCAGCCAGACCTCGTAGTACTCGGCGCCCGAGCGCTGATTGGCGCTGCGCCGGACGGCAAGAGTGTCGTCGATGAAGGCGGTGTCAGCCACTCTTTTCGAAACGTGAAACACCACGATGTGAGGAAGCTTGTCTTCCGGAAGATTCCACTCCCGGGCGAGGCGGTACAGGCAGCGATTGAGACGTTCGGCGGAGAGGGCCCCGGGGGCATCGTGAGAAGCGACGAGAGCGACTCTAGGTTCCGCTTGTGCCACCAGCAGCGTGGGAGCGAGCAGAAGCAGGGCGACCAGACAGACGATCGATTTCATGCGTACCGCGGTTCACCAAAAGTATGAGTTTTGAAATGCCTCCCTTGCAGTGACGGCGCGCACGCTCGGTGCGTTCAAATCCAGGCTGGTGCCAAATCGGGAATGGGATGACAAGGTTCGCGAAAAGCAAAAGGCGGAAGCTTCGCCGCTTCCGCCTGAGATCGCGCTGGAACCCTACTCGCGCGCGAAGGTATAGCGCAGGCCACCGGCGAACGTGGGGTGGTAGTACTCGCGCTGCACGACGTACTTCGGGCTGCCGTTGTAGAAGCCGAAGACCTCGTTGTTGAGGTTGAGGCCGTATCCATACAACTGGAAGCCTTTGTACACCTTATAGCTCCCCTGCAGGTCAACCTGGAAGTGGGCGTAAAGGTAGTTGTCGCCGGCCGGACCATGGATGCCGACGTTGTCCGCGCCGTCGGTCCATTGGTAGGCGTAGATCATGGCATCGTTGTAGGTCATGCCGAGGCGCATGGAGAAGCGCTTGGTATCGAAGGTTGGGCTGATGTTCCAGGTGTTGGGTGCCTGGCGCAGCAGCGCGGGGCAATCGGAGCGGCCATCGAGCACCTTGCAGGCCTTCGACTGCGTGTAGCTGTAATTGGCCGAGAGGCCCATGTACCGCATCACGCTGGGGAGGAAGCTCAGTCGTTGCTGGTACCCGATTTCGAAGCCGGTCACGTGCGCATCGCCGGCGTTAACCGGTTGGGTGACCTGGAAACCGGTGTAAGGTCCCGATTGCGCGATGAACTGCTGGTAGACGATGGGATCGGTCAGGCGCTTATAAAAGAAGCCGGCGGTGATGATGCCCACCGGATTGAGCGAACGCTGGTAGAGGACGTCGAAGTTGTCGGCATGCTCGGCCTTCAGGTTCGGGTTGCCAAAGCTCGCGACCTCCGGAGTCTGGGTGTTGTCAAAAGTCGCGGGCTGCGCGATGTCTTGCGGGTTCGGACGAGCCAGGCCGCGACCGTAGGAGAGACGGAGGTTTGAGTTCTGATCGAGGCCGATGCGAAGCGATACGCTCGGCAGAACATCGAGGTAATCGCCGCCCGGCTTGAAGACGCCGGTAATGTTGCCGTCCGGATCGAGGATGAAACTCTGGGTGCTGAGGTGAGTGGCCTCGAACCGAACGCCCGCGTTAAGCCGCAGGCGTGAATTCAGGTCGATAGTGTTCATCAGGTAACCGGCGGTCACGCGCTCGATGAAGTCGTAGTCGCCATCCTTTCCATCGAGGCTATGGTCAAAATTCGGGCTGTTCAGAACAAACGAGCGAACACTACGCCAATCCGGCGTCGCTCCGATCTGGTAGCTCTTGTCGTAGTAGTCGTTGTTGGTGAAGTTGTTGAGGAACTGCGACATGAGCACCGTGGGAGTGCCTTTCATCGGTGTGTAAACGTCCTGGAAGGTATCGTCGAACTTGTGGCCGTTGCGGATTTTGAAGCCAGCCTCGAAGATGCCGTAGTGCGAGCCGGTATGGTAATTCTTCGCGTACGACGCGGAGCCTTGGAGGTTCAACTGGGCGCTGAGCCCGTTCGGCGGCAGCGTGAACTGCGACAACTTGTAGTTATTGGGATCGAGCGCACTTCCGGTCGCCGTCGAGAAACACGACGCGGACCACTGCGGACGATACACGCTAACCGCCAATGACTGATCGTTGTAACAGGTCGCGCTGACGTCGGGCCCCGCCCATTTGTACTTCGCTCCGCCTGAGCCGTTCAGGCTGCGCGAGCGGGCCACCGAGAGATCCCACGAAAAGAGGGATGATGTCATCTGATGTCTTCCACCCATCACGATGTTTCCGATCGCAAAATCGGGACGCCGCCAGTCCTGGCTCGCCTTCGGATTGTCCATGTCGTTCAACGTCCAGACCCACTTGTTGCCCCAGTTCTGAAATGTAGAGTACAGGCCGCGGATATAGACGTTGGAGCCTTGGCCCAGTCGGTAGTCGGCGCTGCCGGAGAGTCCCCAGCGCGTGCGGTAATAGATGTATTCCCGTAAGTCGAGGCTGTCGTAATGCGGAACGGCGGAACCAAAAGTCGGCGATGGCTCGATATCGTCGATGCCGCGTCCGTTGTAATCCCACGTACCGCCGAAGAGGACTCCCAGTTTCTTCTGTGCGCCAAAGCGCTCGCCGGCGGTACCACCGGCTTGGAACACGTTGCGTCCACCGATAATGGGCGTATACCCGCCGTTCGTATAGGCCGTGAGTGTCGGCGTGTCGTCGGCGGTCTTGGTGCGGAGGTTCACGGAGCCGCCAATGCCGTCGGCATCCATGTTCGCCTGCAGGGTCTTGTTGATCTCGACCGACTCGACCAGATCGGAGGCAAGCACGTCGAGCTTGATCTGGCGGATACCGCTCTCCGGCGACGGAACGTTGATGCCGTCGATGGTGACGTTGGTGAGGCGCGGTTCGGTGCCGCGGATCTGCACGTATTTGCCTTCGCCTTCATCGCGTTCGATGGTCACCGAGGGCAGGCGGCCGAGAGCGTCGGCGATATTCGCGTTCGGTAGCGAGGTGATCACTTCTGACGGCAGCACCTGCAGAATGTTGTCGGCGGAGATCATGCGGTTGACGACTTCCGCCTCTCCGCGCGGACGCTCGGCCACCACCAGCAACTGCTCGTTCACCGACGCGACTTTTAGTGCCACATCAACATGTTTGAACTGTCCGGCTTCGAGATTGACAGCCACTTCGGTGGTGCCGAAGCCAACATAAGAAGCCTTGACGGTGTAAGTGCCGTTGGTGAGCCCGGAAAAAGTGAACTGGCCTTCGGCGTCGGTGACCGTGGAGAGGCCGATCGGTTGGAGTTCAATGCGCGCGCCGCGCAAAACGGCGCCAGCACTGTCGGTTACGGTGCCGGTCAGCACGGTTTTGGATTGCGCCACAGCCGCGCCCGACAAACAGGCGGCCACTACGAGAGCAAGCGACAGATATGAAAGGAAGCGGTGTTTCAAGGTGACATCTCCTGCGGTGTTCAAGGATGTTGGCAAAATACGCATGCTGTCCGGCCCCACTCGCGGCCGCCAGGATGGAGCGCAAAAAGCCGCGAGTATTCGCCAGTTTGCGGTTTGTTCCTCACAGATGAATGACAGAAGCGTTAACGGCAGATGAATTGTCGTTTTCCCAAAAAGGGAATTGAATATCTGGAAAATTAATCTAAGGGTGCAGTTCTTTTAGCTAGAATCGCCCGATGAGATCCGCAATCGTAGCCCTCTTTGTGCTGCTGTGTTCGTTGCCTCTCTTTGCCCAGTCGCAGCCGCCGGAGCTTATTGCAGACGTCAAGCCGCCGTTCCGTTTTGTCGCCTATGGCGACACGCGGTTCACCGATCCCGCAAACACCAAACCGGCGGATCCGGCGTTGAGGCAGGAGATCGTGCGCAAGATCGCGGAAGAGCAGCCGGCATTCATCTCGATCGGCGGAGACATCAGCTACAACGGCTACGACAAGAAGGACTGGGAGCAATACGACAAGGAAACATCAGCCTGGCGCGAGAAGAAGATCGCAGTGTACCCGGCGCTGGGGAATCACGATTTGCATGGTCCGGAAGACGTGGCGCTGGCTAACTACTTCCAGCGCTACCCGGACCTGCACAACAGCCGGTACTACTCGGTGCGCGCCGGCAACACGCTGATGCTGGTGCTCGACAGCTCGCAGGATGAAGTCGCGGGAGCTCAGGGCGAATGGTTGAAGAGCAAAGTCGTCGCGTTGCCGAAGGAAGTAGAGTTTGTCTTTTTCGTGTTGCACCATCCCCCTTACACCAGCGCCAAGGATGAGGGGCACGTCGCGCGGGCGCGGGAGCAGGCGCTGGCCGCCTACCTGGAAGACCAACAGAAGCACGCCGCGGTCCGGTTCGTCGTCTTTTCCGGGCACGTGCACAACTACGAGCACAAGGAGCACGGAGGCGTGCTCTACCTCGTGACTGGGGGCGGAGGTGCGCGTCCGCATCCACTCGAACGCCAGGCCGATGACTTGTTCAAGAGCTATGACGTGAACTTTCACTTCGTCACGATTGACGTGGAGAAGGACAAGCTGAAGGCCGTGATGCACCGCGTGGAAATGAAAGATGGAAAGGCGGTGTGGACGGAACCGGAAAGCATGACCCTCGCGAGTGCCGCAAAGAGCGCGGCGGCAGCGGGCGTGGGGAAATAGGTCAGTACTCGAAGGGCTGCACGATGGCGAATCCGCCGGAGTGGCTCACATAAACGTTCTTCAGCAACGACTCGGGCAACAGGCCATCGAAGCAAGTCCTGTCGCGCCGCTCGTCCATCAGCAGGAAATTGACAGACGAAAAGGATTTTTGCCCGACGGTGACCTGGACGCTTACGAGTTTGGCCTCACTCGAACCGGAATCGTTGATGGCGCGATAGGAAACTCCGCCCAACATTTCCGCGCGTGCCTTCGCCTCGCGCGAAAATACCGCGCCGATGCGCGTGCCGCTGTCCAGCTTCAGCCGCAGTTTTGCCGGCAAGGTGTTGCCGTGTGACTGCACGGTAATTTCCAGCACATCGGAATCGTCGCCGCAGTCGTGGCGCAGCGGCAGGCGTGCGCCTTCCAGCATCTCCGTCCTGCTGTGGTCGAGATCAACCAGGATTTGCCGGTAGCGATAATCGAACTGGTAATCGAACCGCGAAAGAAAATTCGCACCCAGCACGCCGCGGATCTGCGGGTCTATCTCATGCATCTCACGCATCGCCTGGACCGCGACCTGCAGTCCCCTGACACCCACGAAACCGGTCTTCACCAGCGGCAGCTCCGCCAGTTCGACTTTCGTCGTGCCCGCCGGCGTCTGCATCGCTGTACGATCGCTGCCGCGCAGCTTCAGTTCCCTGGCCAGCTGGGAATCGATGATCGAAACGTTCGCTCCGGTGTCGACCACGAACCGGTACGGCCCGCTGGTGCCGATGTGCACCTGCACCACCACGAGAAATTGGTTCACGAGTTGAAACGGGATGACCGCGTCGGAGACCGCAGCCGGTTCGGCCGCGCAGATTCCAACCCAGAGCCCCAACAAGCTCATGGCCCCAACCAGTCTTCGTGACATGCCAACTCCAGACGCCGGGCAGAACGGCTGTGGTCCTGCAGGCCAGGGCGGTTTTTACCGTCTCAGGCAATGGCGCTGGGTGCATTATGGGCCCTTTTTCCGATTTGTAAATGCCAGGTTACAGCTTCAACATCGCAGTCTGGCCGCCCTTTTTGGGACGGCCCGCGGAACTATCGTCACCAGTTTTGGTTCTGAAACGTTGCTGGCCGGTGTCTAAAGCCCTAGCATCATCATTTCTGGCCATGGTTCGCGCCCAACTACAGCGTCATCTCGTCGGTTTCGCAGTATTGGCGACGTTGAGCCTTCCGTCCGCGACGCTAGGGCAGGATGGCTTGCCCAGTTTGCCAGTAGCGCCAACGCTGAAATGTCCGGAGGAATGCCCTTACTCGCTCACCGGCGTGGTGGTGAACGCCGCGACCGCCGAACCCGTAGCACGAGCGCTGGTGGTGGCCACTGGGCCGGTGATGGCGGGTTCGCTCACAGACGCCAAGGGCGCGTTCACCCTCGAGCAACTGCCGGCGGGACCCTACCAGATTGTGGCAGGGCGGCCGGGATACCTGTCGAGCCCCGTCGCGCATCATCCTCTCGCCACGCGGGCCGTATACGCGACAGCAGGCCCGGACTCATCGCCCTTAACGCTCCGCCTGGTTCCGCAAGCGCTTATTCATGGCGTTGTGACGGATGCCGACGGCATTCCGCTCGAAGGCGCCAGCGTCCACATCCTGAAGGTTGCCAACGCCGCCGGCAGGCCACGCTGGCAGGAGGTGGGGCAGTCTGTTACCGACGGGCTCGGACGATATCGCGCCGCCGACCTGGCAGAGGGACAGTACTGTGTGATGGCGAACGCCCCGAGTTACCCCGGGCTGGCGCCTCCAGGGCACGTGAGCAAGGAGGCTTGGGGATATCCTCCGGTTTCGGCGCCCTGCAACGGAACGCAATCGGTGGACGGCGGTCTGGAACTGAAGGCGGGCGAAGAGCGAGCGCAGAACCTGAGCGTGCGCCTGTCGCGATTTCGCACGGTCTCGGGAAGAGTGGATCTGTGCGACGCGAAGCAGGGCGGACAAGCCAGCCTGTACCTGGTGCCGGTGATCTCGCCGGATGTCTTGCAGTCGGTGACGGTGGATCCGGACGGCAAGTTTCATTCCGCCGCTGTGGCGCCTGGCGATTACGTTCTGACCGCGATGTGCCGTGGCGTAGCCTCGATGAGCGCGCAGATTCCGCTGACCGTGGCGGAAGACGTCACCGGCATCCGCCTGAAACTGGAACCGTTGATGAGCATCCCGATTTCGGTGGTCGCGGATGAGGTGCCTGCGGACGTGGGCTTGGCAACGCCGGCGAACTTTCAGCAGGGTTCGGCGAACCGGCCGGTGGTGAGTATAAACATGATGCGTTCCGACTACGTGTCGGGGATGGCATCGGGGATCGCCAGCCGCTCGGGTGGCGTGCTGGCGCCGGTGGCCCCCGGCGTGTATGTCCCGACCATCTCGGCGATGGGGCCGTGGTACATCGAGTCGGCTACCCATGCAGGAACCGACTTGCTGCGCGACGACTGGACCGTTTCGCCGGGAGCGGATCGCGAGCCCATCTTCATCGTGCTGCGTTCCGGCTGTGGCAGCGTAAAGGGAACGTTACAAGGCGAGGTTGATTCACTCACGTCGGTGACCGCTGTGCCGGATAACGGAAAACGCGCCTACTACCAGACCGCGCGCGCGATCGGCAGCCCCGAGTTCACCATGACCTGCATGGCCCCCGGCGACTACACGCTGGTTGCTACACAGAACGGGCCGGACCAGGACAGTGGGCCGGAGACGGTAGCTCCTTACCTGGCGCAGGGAACAAGAGTGACGGTGACTGCGGGGCAGGAGTCGTCGGTGACACTCAAGGTTGCAACGCGAGGAGAGCGATGAACAGGCTGCGCTGGTTAGCCATCTCGGTACTGTTCAGCGTCGTGGCCCGCGGTCAGACAACTGCCTCGCGGCCGACGGTGGCGGCGGCCACCTACGAGATCAGCGGCATCGCCGTGGACGCCGTGCGTAACCAGCCGCTCGCGCACGCCGACATCCAGATTCTATCGGCCCAGGGCGGCGACCCGCTGCAGCGCATGGTGACCGCTTCCGATGGTCGCTTTCGCTTCGTGGGTTTGCCAGCGGAGAAATATCAACTGATTGGCGAGGCCCACGGCTACCTGCGGCAGGGCCTCGACCAACACGAGGGCTACTTCACCGGCGTCGTCACCGGGCCGGGGCAGGTCTCGACCGGCATCCTGTTGCGCCTGCCACCGGAGGCCTCGATAAGCGGGCGCGTGGCCGATACGTTTGGCGATCCGGTGCCGGACGCCGACGTCACGCTCTTTCATCGCGGACTAATTAACGGCTCCGTTACGACCTCTTATTACGCCGACACCCGCGCCAACGACCTCGGCGAATACCGTTTCGGCAAGCTGATTCCGGGGACGTACTTCGTTGCGGTGACGGCCAAACCCTGGTATGCGATGCACTTTCCCAGGGTGGGCGGGTCTTCCCGTGGCGACGAACTGAACGTGGCCTACCCTACGACGTTTTACGACAATATCGCGCAGCCCGAGGCGGCCTTGCCGATTGCCTTGCGCGCCGGCGATGAAGCCATCACCAATTTCACGCTGAGCGCCGAGCGCGCGACCCGCATCGTGCTGCACACGGCGGATGCTTCCGTCGGCGTTGTCCAAACCCTGCTCGGCGGATACGAGAACGCGATGAACGGCCAGTTCGAAGAGCGGCGCATCGACGAGCACACCACCGAAATAGCTGGGCTGCCGGCGGGCCAGTTCCGGGTAGACGTGACTCCGTATGGTGAGAGGAACGAGGGTGCGCGTTCGCTGAATTTCGACATGCGCGGCGACGTTGTCGTCGACGCCGGGGACGTGTCGCAAGCTCCCGCAATCCGGGTACTAAGAGGAACCGTAAAGGATGAAACCGTAGCAGGTAACCTGACCGTTACACTGCGCGAGCGCAGCTCCGGAGACGGCTACTCCGCCGGCGTGCAGCCGGACGGCACCTTCTTCCTCTCGAACCTTCCGGCGGGGCTCTACGATGTCGCGACCTTCGGCTCGGATGCGTATGTCAGCAGAATCAGCGCCACTGGCGCGGAAATGGACGGGCAGAGTGTGGAGATCGCGGACGCCGGTGATGTCCGGTTGACGCTGGAGCTCAAGCACGATCCGGCCGAGATTCCCGGCACGGTCTTGGATGGCGATAAGCCGGTGGCAGGGACAATGGTTCTCTTGATCTCTGATCAATTTCCGCGCGACACCGGCCTGATGCGCCGCGACCAGAGCGATAGCGATGGCACCTTCACGTTGCGCGGCGTAGTGCCCGGGCGCTATACGATCATGGCCATCAAGGGCGGCTGGGACCTGGAATGGCTTAACCCGGAAGTGATCAAGCCATATCTCGCAGAGGCTCAACACATCGAGGTGCTGCCCAAAGGGAAGAGAGAAGTGAAGGTGAAGATGCAATGG
>Ga0335069_10005091_pt1 | contig 19335 bp, 22 predicted proteins | sample Lox_Sample_11_FD_206714 | JGI IMG/M metagenome (GOLD analysis project Ga0335069, IMG submission 206714) | Soil microbial communities from Loxahatchee National Wildlife Refuge, Florida, United States - Lox_Sample_1.1 | ecosystem: Environmental > Terrestrial > Soil > Wetlands | place: USA... | reverse complement strand
CTCTTGGCAATGCCAATCGTCGCTATACCAGACCTGCGTGACCACCATGATGATATAGGCTTTCAGCTCTTGGCCCCGTTCGCCGACGACGCCAATCATTCCGCCGCGCTTGTCGAAATGCAGATTGACGATTTCCCTGACCTTGTTTTCGTTGTAGGAATGCTGGTCATCTTCGCCGCACGCCAAACGGGTCAAGCGCATGATTTCATCGGCGTCTCGCGGCGTCGCAATGCGCACGTCAGGGCAATCATCGAACTTCATCGTCAGTCCCGCGCTGGGCCCGGAAGCTTGTTCAATTTCTTGACGAGCTTCTTGCGATGCGCCTTCACGAACTCATCCAGAACCGCATGTCCGCGCTCCATGTCGCCGTCGCCGATCTGCCGCACGACATCGGGATGCACGACGTATTCGCCGCCGGCCACCATAACGGGAACCGCATGGTGATCATGCGTCCGGCCTCCACGCGCCCGTGCGATGTTGGAACTATAAGGACCGACCTTGCCGGAGAACATCGTTTGCAGAATCTTTTGACCTGCTAAGGTATTGCCTTCGCCGAGGCCCGATACGATGTCCGCCGGGAGGACATAAGAACCGCTCAGCACATGGATGGGAAGCCGATCGGTGCGGCCAGGAACCGCAGCGTTGATCGGTCCCGTGTGCGTCATTTCCTGCGCCTGACGCTTCTCATACCAGGGCGCAGCCTCGCCGCCATCGGCATAGGACTTGCGCGCCGTGTTGAGCGCCGCGGCAATGGCTTGCTCGCGCGGATGGCCATGCTTTTCCATCTCGGCGATGTTATGGCCGATATTGCTCTTGCCCGGTAGAAGCGGCATGTCAGATTCCGTAATAGGGGACTTTGGCCGGCGTTCCGTTCGGAAGCGTGATCAAAAGATAGCCGACGACTTGCGCCGGAACATCGCCATTGGTTCCGGCGCTCGCGCTTGTCGCCGTGGACTGCACTACCGGCAACACCTGCTTGAGCGTCGTATTCAGCGTCCCAAGCGCGATCACGGCGTTCTGCGCCGCAGTAACAAGCGCTGTGTCAGACATTATCGTCTCCCATCCTTGGCCCACCGATACCTAAATGAACCCAAGCGCCAGAAACTGCCGACATCGTTCCCCGAGATCATGATCTGCATATAGCGACCGCGAAACCTCGGCTCGATGTATTCGACGCCTTGCGAGATCGAAAACGGCCCATAGGCCACCGGCGTATCGCCGGGATAATCCGTGACGTTGAACGTGACCGAGAGAACCGCCGTTTGCGACGCCCCATACTGGCCCCAACGCATGTCTGGAATGGCCCAGTCAACAAACGCGAAATCCTCGCCATTGGAGATCGAGAAATATCCCGTCGAGAACGACGTTGACATGGCCTGTCCTGCCGCGTCGTTCGACGTTTCATGCTGGTAGATATAGCCGCTGCTATCGGTCCCTATGGGAGGGCCGAGGACGGACTGATCGATCCACGAGCTGCGATTGATCGCTCCGCAGTCCCATTCCTGATAGAGCGAATTATAACTGACGTAGCTGTCGTTTTCGCCCGACGTGGATGCCTTGGATGGGAAATACCAGACCGCCTCGTTGAACTGCGAATTTGCGCCCGCGCGAATGTTGCTTACATAGGCCGTGTTGAGGTTCTGAAACACGAAGTCCCATACGCTGCACGGGATCGGCTGCACCGGCGCACCTGCCGAGGTCATGAAGAACTGCTTCTGACTCATCCACAGGATCATCGAACCAAGTTGGATGACTGCCTTTGGTGCAATGAGACCGCATCCCGTTGCGATCTTGTTGAATCCCCAGACGAAGGGCTGACCGATATACTGCGCGACGTAGAGATCGATATCGGTGAACCAATAGGTTTGATTCGGCCCCTGCAAGCCTCTGACGATTTGGCTTCCCGTGGGAATGCGATAGGAGCCGGCTTGGTTCGTCACCGCCGCTGTCCAGTCAGTGTAGTCACTGACGTCGCACCACTTAATCAGCAGCGGGTCAGAGATGCCGGTGTTCGTCGAGCCCCATGCCATGATCTGCTGCTGCGGCATCGCCACGAACATGCCCGCGTTGGTCAACGGCGCTTGGGGGATGATCGCGACGTTGCTGTAGCCATTGTCCGACGACCACGTGAAGATCGGCCCTCCCGCCGGACAGGAGACGAGAATTTCTCCCCAGTTGTCGAGCCAATAGTCCGTCGCCGTGATTTCGGTTCCGCCGCCCGAAGGCGGCGTCTGCCCTGTGCCATAGCCGCCAGCGCCATAGGCGCCGACGCCATAGCCGGAACCAGAAATCGTCGGCCCCAGCGCGATGTAATAGAGCAGCGAGAGATTGCCGCCGTTCATCGAAAACGTCGTGCTGGCCGTCGCTGACGTGTTGGCGTTGATCGTGAACGTATCGGCGCTCGGCACCGACGTTACCAAATATTGACCGAAGATCGTGACGCCGGCGCCCGAGGTCGAAACCGGAAACGCCACCTCTTCGCCGATCACATAGGGATGATTGTCCAGTGTGACCGTGATTTGAGACTGACCGTTCGTCGTCGTGAACGTCGCCACCGCGCCAGCATTTGAAACTGCCGATGTCGCCGGCATCGCCGCATTGATATAGTAGTCGTCGGTTCCGGCTGTCTCGACGATCTGATAGGCGCCAAAGAGCGTGATGCCGCCGATCGACGCTTGTGTGTTGAAGACGACCGTGTTGTAGATCGTGGCGTCGCGTCCAGGATCATGCACCTCAACGAGGGTTGATCCCATCGTCGTCGTGAGGTCGCAGGTGATGCTCGCCGCAACGGTTTGCGCGGTGATGTCCTTGAGACTTCCCTGGTAGAGGACATCCAGTTGCGCTGTCGTGCCGATCGCCAGTCGCTTATCGACGTTGAGACCCTGCCAAGCGTGCAATTCGCGCGGAATGCCGCTGACTTGCCCGTTGTAAAAATACGACCAACCGCCGCGCTTCTCGGGGATGCTATCACGCCACCGAATGAAGCTTGAGGCCACCAGTCCGGCTTGCACGTCGGAAGGCGTATGCTCAAGGTTAACATTTGGAACGATTTTCAGCGTCTCGAAAGGCATGTCTTATCGAACCGGCGGCGTCGCTAGATCGGACAAAGTTGTCCAACCGGGACCGGAGCATTTTTTACGCAATTCCTCCGCCGCAGCAGAGGCGAGCAACTTCCCATATAGCTGCTCCCACGACATGCCCTGTTGCGGATCGTCCACCTGCGCGCCATAGTTCTTCATATATCCAGACGCGAAGATCATGCTGGCGGCGATGAACAGGTCCGGGACATATTGCGTAAGGATCGTGTTGGCGTTCGTCTGCGAGAGCGGCGTCGGGCGCACCGTGCCGATAATTTCCGCCGTGTAGTTTTGATCCGGCCATGGCCCGACGATGATGGTGAACGAGCCAACCTGTGCTTGTCCTTGGCCGATAACGCTGTAGAACTGCGGAATGGTTGATCCGCTGGCGCTGTTCCACACATAGTCGAGATAATCCCGACTGACGCGCTGCAACTCGTTGCGCGTGCCGAGTTCCGGGTTCGTCGTCGTGTATGGGGTAACGATGTTCACGCCCTGCACGACGACAAAGGTTCCGATGGAATTCGGCAGCGTGAAGTTTCTGTTTCCCGCCACCAGTGTTGACGAAGAATCCCGCACCACGGTGTCGAGGAAATCAAGGTCGCGATAGAGACGCTGCTCGGCATTATCGATACATCCTGGCAGCATAGTTTGAAACTGCGTAGTGCTAGACTGGACAGACATAAGATTGCTCAACTGAGCAACATATGTGCTATAATTTATGCTCATCGGACGCGCCTCGCCCCGATGAACCCATAGGCGGTTCCGGTTCCTGAGCCGAATTGAGCAAGACAGCTCAGATAGACCGTCGTTGACCCCGAAACATTTATCCTGATTTTACCCGTCGGCGAACAAAAATCATTCACGTTGCTCGTGTTGGGGAAAAATCTAAAATAGGCGCCGCTATTTGGGGCTCCTGGATCGGTGGCGCTCGTCGTGCTGATCCAGCCCCGCGCGTCGAACATATTCGTTCCCGAATTTGCGATGAATACGCTGCCATTGATATCCCAATCGCCCGCCGTCAGGGAGATCGAAGTGACATCTTTCGCTGTATTCGTTGTCAGCGACACCGCCGAACCCGAGGCGACGTTTGAGCTAATATATTCGCCGACTTGTCCCGCCGTGGCGTTGCTGGCGTTTGTGACGCCGACAATGCCTTGCGTCAGGGAGAGCGCGCCCGCTGCCGTGATTTGCGCCAGAAGCGTATTGGCGACGCCGCCGTTGTAGAAATTGATCGTATCCGCCGCACCAACGCTGATGCGTCCTGCTCCGCTCGAATAGTCGGCGACTATGCCATCCGAATAGGAGCCGCCATAGGTGCTCGTCGAGACAAAACCGTTGCTAACGACGACGCTCGTTCCTGTCGCCGCGCCGATGTTTGGCGTCGTTAGCGTCGGCGTGCCAGCAAGAACGATCGATCCCGATCCCGTCGTGCTATTGCCAAGCGCTGTCACCGTGCCGCTGGTTGGCAAGGTGAGAGAAGTTCCCCCCGTGACCGTGAGCGTCGTGGTGAACGCGCCCGAGAGCGTCAGCGAGCCGCCTAACGTGATCGTGCTGGAGCCATTGTTGACGCCGGTTCCGCCATAGGTCGCGCCGATGACGGTCCCCTGCCAGACGCCCGTGCCGATCGTGCCGATGCTGGAAAGGCTCGAGAGCGTCGTGACGTTCGTATAGACGACCGTTCCGCCGGTTCCAAAGGCGATGGAGCTATTGTCCGTCCCCGTAAACGTCAGCGTGTTGCTGATCGTCGCCGTCTTGCCGTCAGCCACCGCCAACGTCGAACCTGTCGCCGGCGCGGTAATCGCCATCTTGTTGATGGAAGTGGCCGCCGCCACGCCCAGCGTCGGCGTAACGAGAGTTGGACTCGTCGCCAGCACGATCGAGCCTGATCCCGTGGTCGCATTGCCGAGCGCGGTGACAGTCCCGCTCGTCGGCAGTGTGAGGCTCGTCGAGGCCGTCGCCGTCAACGTGATCGGAAATGCCCCAGAGGTCGTGAACGCCCCCGCCGTGGTGAAGGCGCCAGCGGTGCTGAATGCGCCACCTAGGCTTATCGTCTGGCCGCCGATGCTGCCCACCGTCGCGGCGAGACTACCTGTCGCCGATGTTCCAGTGACATCGCCTGTCAGTGTCAGCGTCGGATCGCCACGCTGCGTCCAATAGGTCGAACCATCGCAGGCAATGCGGCAACCGCAGCCGGTGGTCAGAACAAGCGTGCCTGAGCCATCGATATTGGCCGCAGCGGTGATCGTGACCGTCCCTGCGGCGGTATTTTGGACGTCAACCCACCAGTTCGCCGAAAACAGCGGCAGGGTGACGGCGACTGCGCCCGAATTGGCGATAGAGACTAATTTCGCTTGATCGCCAGAGACGAAGGTGTAACTTGATCCCGTCTGCCGATTGACGACCTCGATTGAACTGATCGTGCCCGAGGCTGTGATCGGGCCGCCCGCGAGACCCGCTCCCGTATCGACTTCCGTCACCGTGCCGACGCCGGTCGTGGGCGTCCAAACGGGATTGGCGCCAGGTCCTCTGGTTTGCAGCGCCTGACCCGAAACGCCCGGCGGCAGGACTGTCCATCCGAGCGACCCGCGATAGAGCACATCGCCCCAGGTCGAGCCGAGCGTGTCGAGGATTTGCGAGATCGAATAATCGCCAGGCGTCGCCGGGATCGCCGTCGTGTTCGCCTTGACCGTGTAAGCCGCCATATTGGCGAGCATCGTATTGGTCACGGTCATCGGCGGAATCTGCGTGGCGATCTGCGCCGAAGTCACTCGCACGGTCGCGCCAGCTTGGACCGCCTCTAGCTGCTCCGAGCCATTGAGCGCTGTCGCCGGATTGAGATTTGGGATTTGGGCCAGCGACACTTAGCGGCGTCCCATCATGTCAGCGGCCCCGTTTCTGGAGGTTCATCATTGCCGGGCGGCAGTCCGGGATCGGAACTGCCCGGCACATTTCCTGCAGGATCGATGCCCGGCGTTTGATTGACGCCGCCGGGCGCCTCGCCTGTCTGCTGCGTAACGCGCGTTGCGCTAACGCCGCCGGGGTTGGTCAGATTAAAGTCGGGACTAAAGTTTCCAGAGAAATCCCCCGGAACCATATCTGTCGTGACGCGCGTGTCGCCCCCCGGAATCGGTATTCCCGTGACCGGATCAACCGTATTGCCCTGCGTCGTGCGCTCGTCGGTCTCGTCGATGAAAAACGTCTCAAGGCGAGCATTCTTGATCGGCGGCGGATCGAGCGTGATGACGACAGGCTTTAGCTGCGGCTGCGGCTCATCATAGCAGATGTCGCAGACAAGAATGCGCAGGTTAGCTAGACCGTAACCACGGTAATCATATTGCCAGCGCAAGTTATGATGCTGAACCCAAAATCCGCAGCGATCACACGTAGCTTGGGCGCGCGGCGCTTCAGGATTGACCTGAACGCGCTTGCCGTGCGGTCTCAACTAAAGTAACTCCGCATCTGCGCCTGAATAGAGAGAGGCACATTTTCAGTGCCTACGGCTAAGGCACGTTGCCATGCTTTTTGGGCCTTCGCTTCGAGCATTGCGGCTCTGTCTGGAGCATACATCAAGGCGAGGCGCGCCGCGAGGTTATATCCGAATGAGTCCAAATAGTACCACGGCAGTTCCGGCTGAGTTCCATTAGCGAGCGCGTTATCCTGCGCCTGCCGCATGTAGTAATACGTCATCGTGTAATAGTTTGACTGGTCCGGAACTGGCCATAGATAGAGGTTTGGATCGATAAGCCGATCATACCAGAAGCTCGTGGAGGCACCCTGATCCGTCTTATAGGCGAGCGACACATAGTCGCTGCGGCTAATCGGGAAGATGATGCGATCGATCGGCGCTGTGCCGCTCGGATTCGTCGTAATGTAGACATCGAGGATGAACACGACGTTCGACGGGATCGGATAGATGTATTGCCCTTGGACGAGGGGGATCGTCGTGCTCTCGACCTGCCAGAGATTGATGCCGTCGCCAACCCAATCGACCATGACCATGTTGGCTTCGAAATTGGCGTCGGCCAGATGCTGCGTCGTCAGCTCTGTGCGCCTTATGCCGCAACGCGCAAAGGCGTTGATGACCAGCTCGCCGATCGATGGCGCAAAGGTGAATGTGCCGCTGGTCGCCATCAGATGTGGACGTTTTCAGATTGGATAACCGTCGCCACGACGTAGTTACCCGCAGATTGCGTGCTGCTGTTGAGCAAGATGCGGATGTAGCGCGGCGCGAAGGTGTAATTCGTCTGGATCGACGCGGTTTGAGCGACCGCGTTCGTGTCGTTCGTGCTCACCCAGGTCATGCCGGCGATCGTGGTCGCGTTCGACGGATCGTTGGGATCGTCGAGCGACGATTGCACCGTGTAGTTCACCGTTCCCGTGGCGTTGCACTGGATGGCGATGTGCGGATCGGCGTATTCGTCCATACGCATATAGGCGCTTGAGGCGACGCCATTCGTGCCGAAGGTGATTGTCGAAGCCGATGCGCCAGAGGCGACGATTTGCGTGATCGTCAGGAAGTCCTGCGCGGTATAGACAGTTGACGATGACGTGCCGGTCAGCGTCTCGGTGATCGGAATGCCGCTGCGATCGGTTCCCTTGATCGTGAAGGTAATGCCCGTATCCACGCCGCCATCGGTCAACAGCACGCGGCGCGGCGTGTCGAGTGTGGCGACCCCATTCGTTCCCGCGCTCACATTGCCAGCGGAGGCGCTGGAGAGCGAGATGCTGAGCACCTGACAGAACAAGTTCTTAGTCGAGACGCGGCTCGTATTGGCGGCAGCGACGGTCTCGACGACGCTCGTATAGTTGTCCGGACCAAGACCTTTGACGGTCCAAGTCTTCGTGCTGTCATTGCCGGCGGAGACGAGCACGACCGGCTGCGGCGGGAACAACAGGGCGACGCCATTGCTCACCTTGGAGCCGTTGAGCGTCACCGCCGTCGTGCCGGAGCCGTTGCCGGTCGTGGTAGCGATATTGGTCGCGCTATAGCCCGAGGACTTGCCGCCATCGATCGCGAGCGCCGTGGCGTCCGGAACGACTTGGGAGGCGCACACAGCGGTAGCGGAGGCGGTGGCCAGCGGCCCCACCTGAGAAACAATAGCGCGCATTTAGGGTATCCTATCCTCTGCCGCGGGGCTTGCGGTCCAGGCGTGGCGACGGCTTGCCGCCATCGATTTTTCCGCCGAACTTCTTGTGCAAGCTCTTGAGCGTCTTGGCGAGATTCGCCCGCTTGGCCATCGTCGGATTTGTCGAGTGAGACGCCTTGTCGAGCTTGCCGCTCGGGATCGTCTCGCCCATCGGCACATGGAGCGCTTTGTGGAGCGCTCCAGGGTGCTTTATGGCCTTCTGTATCCACTTACCGGCCATGGCCGCCTCCGTTAGTGGACGCCGCCGCCGCGCTTCTCATACATGCTGGCCGGCTCCATGGCGCCGCCGGGACGATTGGTCACGGCATGGGCCGCCGAAAGCGGTTTCATTTCCGCGCCGACGCGGCCACCCGACTTGCGCGGCGCGCGATCAAGGCGCTTCTCGGCCTTCATGCCGTCCACCGAGCCGCCGCGCTTCTTGCACATGCCGCCCTTCTTGCGCGCTTCGGCTTCCTTGACCACATTGGAGCCTGCGCCCGCATAGGTTTCGGAAGGCGTCTTTTCCTTCGCCGCCGTATCGTCGCCTTCCTCGACGCCGCCTCCCTTTTTCTTGCCATGATGATGCATGACATGGCCCTTGTGCTCGTGCTTCACATGGCCGGTGTGCTGAATGCCCTTGCCTTTCATTGTCCTGTTCCTTCAGTTAGCCATGTTAGACGTAAGGATGGATCGGAACGCCGGTCGAAGACGCCGTGGCGTTCGAAACCGGACCACCGCCGTCAACCCACATTTGTCCAGAGGTCGTCGTGTCGCCGGATGCGAATGTCCCCGTTGCGCCGAGGAACGAACAATCCTTGAACAGCATTTGGCCGCCAGCCGACGCGCCGATCTTGACGACGCCGGTTTGCGCGACGCCAGACGAGAAAGTCGAAGCGTTGAGGAAGCAGCAGCGATCGAACTTCGTAAAGCGGTCGATGGAGCTCGATCCAGCCGTATAGACGGAAACCGTTCCAGCCGCCGCCGTGGCAAGATCAAGCGGAAAGTCGCATTCGATGAAGCGATTGCGCGGCGTGCCGCCGGCAAGCTCCATGGTCTGCGTGGCGTTGGTCACACGCTGCACCGTATCTGTGCCGATCGTGCATCGTTCGAAGATGTTATCGCCGGACGTGCCAGTGATAAGCAGCGTTCGGCTCGACGTGCTCGCCGTTCCCGTTCCCGCAGCAGAAGCTGCGTCCGCCTGACCCTGAAACGCAACGGCGTAATAGTAGTTTTCGCCGCCCGAATCGAGCCAAGTGATGAACGATGTGTTGCCCGTCGAAAACCCGCCAAAGACGGTGAAGTTATGGAAGATGCAGCCATGCGCCGTGACGTTAACGAGCGGATTCGACGCCGCCGCCTGACCGTTGAGGAATGTCGCCGCCGTATAGGTTCCGCTCGGTGGCGCTAGACGCGCGCGAGCAAAGGTCTGACACGGAGCCGTCAGTCCGATGATGTGGCAGGCATTCTTGGCCCAGGTCAACGTGCCCGAGGTCGCCGCCGGATTGATCGTCTGCGCGTTGGCCAGCGATAGCCGCTGCGTGCCGTTCGAAAGCGACGTGCTCAGCGGCGCCGGCACGATCAGCGCCACGTCGTTGTGACCATCCTGCATCAGGTTCTGCGCCTGATACAGCGTCTGCAACGGCGAGTCCGCAGCCCCGGTGTTGCCATCCGAGCCACGGTAGTAGTCGACGAAGTACCAGTTCCCTGTGAAAGGGAGAAGACCCCCGGTTCCCATCGTGGGAATGCCAGCGACCTCAAGGCCGCTGAGATGCGTAATTCCCATTTTCGTTTCCCTTCTGCAAACCCGTTCGGCTGTCCGACAGACAGTGAACGAGTTCTGATCCCAGTCTTTAGAGAAATCCATTCGAACAACCTCTAGGGCGCCCGAAGGGATTCCGACGCATTACGCAGTGTGCTTGTCGAGGTAGGCAGCGGCCTTACGGAGGATTTCAGCGTCGTCCTTCAATAAGCCGATACCTTTGTTACACGCCCCGCATAAAAGACCGCGGACCTTGCCAGTTTCGTGGTCATGATCCACAGCGAGAGCGCGGAGCTTCCCTCTACGTTTATCTGTTTCCTCAGAGCCACAAATAGCGCATTTGTTCCCCTGAAGCGCGATCATAGCTGAATACTCAGCTAGGCCCATATCGAATGATCGCTTTAGACGAGATATCCTTTTAACATGCGGATTTTCGCGATGGTGAGCACTGTGATACTCAGACTTTGTCGAGAACGGCCCCTTGACGGTGTGACGCAAGAAAAGGTTATCAAGCGCCAAATTCACCGCATTGCCGTCTTTGACGCCAACTTGTTGAGGCGGCCATTCACCATGCCCGAGAAGCCAAGCAAGTCTGGCGCCTTGGATATGCCCACCTTTATACCCGACATAGCGATAGGCCCCGCCAGCACATTTGCGCACCACAGAAATGCCGCCCGCTTCATCGCCTATTTTTGTGTTCCGACTTGCGATACGCCACGTGATCTTTCCAGTCTTTGGATCATACGCGAAGACCTTTGATAGGTCTTCAAATGTGAACTGGTCTTCCTTGCGCATAATAGCACCTCCGTTTGTAGACGGATGTTACTACCATAGCGAAGTAGACCAGTCAACATTTTTGTAATATCCAAACAACGCATTGACACAAAACGTCGTTTTCAGTTAGCTCGTAGGAAACGACCCCCACAGGCTTCGCCAATTGTAGTACCCGAACGAATATCTCTCGTACCCTTTGACAAGGAGGTTGTCCGTAGTGAAGTCCACCTGCATATCCATCTCGTAGGGGACGCGCTCCATGTACACGAGGCCCTTGATATTGGTGAGCAGGAACCACGCGAAGTTCGAGGTCAAGAAGTCCATGACCATGTAGCCTTCGGGGAGACCGCCGGCGGTGGTATGGATCGCGTTGACATCGTTGTCTGCCGTGCCGGGGCGCAGTTCCGTCTTGGTGAGACGGATGGCGACGGGCTCCAACGTCGGCGGGATTATGAGCTTGCGACCACGCGCAAACACTTTGAGGCCGGCGATGTCGCGGAAGTTCTGGCGGATGGCGATCATCGCGTTAAGCAATGACGCCTCGTTGAGATCAACCTGGACCGTCGGCTCGTTGGCGATCGTTCCGCCATCGATCGGATGCGCTGTGGAGCAGAGCGCCTGCCCGTCGCCGTTGACCGCGGAGTTATAGGTCGTCGCCGTATTGAGGATGTTCGCGCCGTAGATTTCCTTAGTCTGAGCAAAGCTCTCGATCAGGCCAAGGTTTGTCGGCGTGAATTGGGTCTTGTAGAGATTGTCGTCGATGGCCTTGCGAGTGATCGCGTAGCCGAGGCCAATTTCATAGTGCTCTTGGTTATAGACGTAGCGCTCGCCGGCACCGTTGTCGAAGTTGACTGCGCCTCCTTCGGTCTTGATGTTGGCAAGACCAAGATAGCGCATTTCGGCGGTGCGCTCCAATGCCATGTTGGACTTCGTGGTCTCGAAGACCTTGTTCCACTGCATTGGAATTTGAGGATATTTTCCCTCGACCCCGCGCAAGCCCGGCAGGAGGAGGTCTTTGATGGCAGCAAGATTGACGGCCATGGTTCCCTACTCCCCTTAGCTGATGCCGGTGACGGCGGAGTTCCCGCGCAGCCACTCGTTGTTGAAGCCGACGATGAGGTAGTTGTAGTTCGTCGTCGGATCGGTTCCGTTGACCCCAGGAGGGTCTTGAACCATGTCAACAACAATGAAGGGGAAGGTGTTGGTCGTGCCGACGCTTGAGAGATAGGCGCCGGAAAGACCCGTGCTCGTCGATCCCGTGCCGATGGTGAACTGCGCGAGCTGACCAACAGGACTGGATGTCCACGTCGTCGTGGTTCCCGTCACCACCATGTTCGAGCCATTGGCCTGAACCTGGAAGCGCGCATTGGGATCGTCGATGACATAGGCGATCACGTCGCCGTTGGCGTCCGATCCCGGCCAATAGTTCGACCAAATCGTCCGCTTCTGCGAGACGCTCACATATTTGCAGCCCCAGAAGATGCCCGCGAGTTGCACCGTGTCTGAGTTGCCGGCCTGGGTGATATAGCCGTTCGCCGTGCTGGTGACGGGAACAACAGGATCTTGCTTGTAGATTGGAGTGGCGTTTCCGGACGCAATACGTCGCGTGGAAATGCGCCAATTCATCGGGCCGTTGCTGGTGCTAACCGGCTGAAACCCGAAGTAACCTTGGGTGTTTGCCATGACCGCCCTCAATCGGGTGGTTCCGTGGCTAGAAGCGCTCTATACCGTGGAGAGTGGATTTGGCCTTGCCCAGCGCGGGCCGGCTATTCTGACCTTGCGAATCACAAGGATTGGAAATCTATTACCGATGCGGTAGCAGATTGCCGTAGTCGTGTCAACTATTCCCCGTCGGGAATAGCAATAGCTTCTCGGCTCTTGGAGAAGTCCGTCACCCGGCGCTCGCCGAGATCACCCTTGCGCGTGGCGCGCAACTGGGCTTCTTTCGTCAGAACCGCCTCGCGCGCCGCGCGGTTCTCGCGGAGACGCGCTTCCTGCGTCAGCACCATCGGGCGCTCCATGAGAACTTGGCCCTCGACCTCGATCGTCTCGCCTTTCCAACCGCGCGGCATCATTTCGGGATGACGCGAGAGCGGAACAGGCTCCCAGCCCTGACGGATCAGTTCGACCTGATAGGACGGATCTTCTTGATTGTAGATCGTGCGCCGACGCCATTGATAGTCAAAGCCATCCGGCGGCGATGGCGCCCAGAATTTATCGCGGTTATCGCCGCCTTCGGGCATACCCTTGCGAATCTCGCGCAAGCGCGCCTCGGCGCGCGCCAGACTCGCGCTCTTATCATCGCCGCTTTTGCTCTGCTCCCGCAAAGCGCGGCCCTCACGGGTGCGCATGTCGATGTTTGAAGTTTCCAGAGTTGTCATGCGGAAAGTTTTCCTTCTTGAATCAATCTCGCCTTAGAGACGGCGTAAACTTTGAGGGCTTCATCTCTCGGCAGATTCGGTTCCAGCGCCATCGCCATCTCCACTTCGGCGGCGGAGAGCGTCATCGAGCTTCCGCCGCGCGATCCAGACCCATTCGACGATCCGGAACTGACCGGGATCGACCCCAACGGCGCTTTCTGCTGTGTCCGAGGCGCTTCTTTCTTGCCACCGATCAATTCGCCCTCGATAAAGGCGAAATACTCCGGGCTCTCGACCGGAATTCCCTTGATTTCCGTCGCATATTGGTGCGCCGCCGCCAATTTGTTGACTTGTGTGGCGAAAGACGGGTGCGCGCGCAGCCAGTCGGCGCTTTTCGGCGTCAAACGCGACGCCAACGCCTCAACCGGGTCTTGCGGCGGCTCGACCTTGCCGATTTCCGGCTGTTTATCGGCGACGCGACCCTCAGTGGTTCGCGTTTGCGCGCGTTCTTCGAGCGCCGCCTTGCCATTCCGGAGCTGAAGGAGTTGCGCTTCGGCCTGAGCCATGCTGCGCTGAGCTTTGGCCGCAGCAGCCGCGTCGCCAGCCGAGAAAGCGTCGGAATAAGCCCGTTCCGCCGCCGCCGCAGCCTGCTCTGTCGCGTCGATCGCGTTGAGAATCACCCGCAGATTGCTGTCTTGGACCTCGCTGCGGGCGGTTTTGGCCTCTTCCTCGCGCTCTTTGGCTAGCTGTTCCGCTTGCGCGCGCGCCACACGCTCGCGCTCGGCATAGGCTTTCTGCTCCTCGAGCTTCTGGCGCAGTTCATTGAGCGCCAGTTCGCGCTCGTCGGTCTTCTCATCCCTCTTTTCGACGCTCTTTTCGACGCTCTTTCCGCCGTCAAGCGGCTTATCGATCTCGACTTTGACCGGGTCTTCGTCGGGAATAGCGATGGAAACGCCGTTGTCGTCTTCGAGTTCAGACATTGGCGCCCTCCAAAATGCGTATGAAATAGGATACGGCTATCTTGGCGTCGATATAAAAATCGCACCATGCCGGACGCACTGGAGCCGAATTGAGAATGTGTCTACCAGCCGTATTCTGAGCGGGAGGATAAAGGAGAACTATCTCGTCAGGATTGCAGTTTCTTGAACGGCAAATCTCTCTGGCGAGAGTTTCAAGCGACGCCGCGCTATAAAGCCGATCAGCGAGTTTTTCTATCTCATCTACGTGCATCGACACTATTTCCCGCGCCAGCGCGGCGCGCCTCTGGTTAGAGCAACAGTCCGGCAAAGGCCCTCAAGGGTATCGAGGGCAAGCGCCTCACGTATCGCATACCTCGTCAATCCGCGAACGCTTAAACAGCAAGCCCGCGCGTTTCTGCGATGGAGGAAGAGCTATGTCAAAAGTCTTTAGAACCCTCGTCATGATTGCTGACGACGGTTCTCTATCGGCACATGCGATACAATCGAGCACGAAGGGAAGCTTTGGCTTGTGCCAGAGTGGCTAAAAGGGCCAGCCGAAGGGACTCAAACGCCAGCGCGAATAATATGCCTCGACGATCTGCCAACGCAGAAACCGGGAGATGCATATCGTTCTCAAGTTGACCTAATCTTATCAACTCCACTGAGCAAAGACGCCCTCGCAGGACGAGCAATGCAAGGCCTTCACGTGATTGAGAGACCGTGGACAATCCTGATCGATATCTCGGAAATAGGGCCGGTTTCTCATTGATCATATCAATCCCAATAGCTTTGCGTTGCCATGGTGCGCCGAGCGTATGTACGCTCTACTCAGCTACGAAACTTCACCCTTTTCCTTCGCCGGATGCCCCCGCTTTTTCGGAGCCGCCGCAGCGTTACCAGCGCTTCGACGGCTCGCATTCATTACCATATTTGGTCCGGATGATCAATTCTCATCCGGATTGTCGCATCCTGCGCAATTCGGCAAAGAATCGTATCATCTTTTGATATTGCTGATTTTTTCAGCGTGTTTAGAGTAACGAGTTGCCCGTCAGACGGCCGCAGAACAACCCAATCCCCCGCTTTTATATCTCTGAATTGCTTCCCTTCATCATCAATGAAGGCCGTTGGCCCCATCTTGAGGACTAGATGGGTCTTCCCCTGCCATTTATCCTCATCTCTATATCTATCCGTTAATATAATACCACTAGATGTCTTACTCGGTCTCTGATAGACAGCCAACAATATGTCTGCTCCAAAAACTTCGATCCCATCTAAGTTTCCGACCCTCTCCAAAATTTCCTGCTTCGGATCAATCTCATGCTGCATTGACATTGCAGGCATCATCATTCTTTCCTTTCAATGCCCAGGACGCGCGCCTGGGCTTCACGGGCGGCTTTCAGGGCGTCTGAAAGACCGCGCAACTTGCCGACGCGGAAGCGATAGTCGGCAAAATCCACTGCCTTGCCGGTGACAATCTCCGCCGCGAGCTGTTCTTGACGCTCGCCAAGGTCTTTTGTGATTTCCCGAAGGAGTTCGAGATCAAGCGACGCCATGCTCAGTAATTGTCCTTACTGGCATATTTCTTTTCCGCCGCGCCTTCGCTCTTGATCTTGGCCAGGCGCCCCAATCCGCCGCCGCCGCCGAATTTTCCCGCCGCCGGCTTGGAGTAGTTCTCGCCGCCTGCCTGCTTGCCGAAGGTCGAAGCATTCTCGGGACCATGGCAGTAGTCGTTCTCGAACACGCCGACGCGGCCACCGCGCTTACGGCCCATCATCCCCGGAGGTGGCATAGCGGGACCTCCCATCGGGGAAGGACCACCAATAGGAGGCGCTGGAGGCGCGCCAGCGCCGGCCCCCCCCGGCACAGGAACAGGAACGGGAACGCGCTGAGGCGGCATGGGAGCTTGCTGGACGCCCTGCGGCGACACGACCACATTGACCACGGTCTTTCCCTTGCCGACCCGGCCGCCCGACGCGCGCTCATGGCGCTTGTCATCGGCCTTGATCATCTTCGAGATGAGCTTTTTGTCGGCGGCTTCATCCGGATGCGTCTTGCTGCGGGGGGCCTTATCAAGCCGCTTCTCACTCTTGGCGCCGTCCACGCGACCGCCGGCTTTGCGCGTCGGCACGCGCTGCATGTCATAGACCTTGCCGCTGTCCACGGGCGGCACACCGTCCCACGATCCCTTGTCGGTGAAGTGATCGCCTTTGCTGCGGCCGCCATAGGAGGCGAGCTTTTTGCTGTGGCCGTCTTTGGCCTCTTTGCTATAGGGATGCGTCATTGCTGCGCTTTCTCTGATGTTTGTAGTCCCGCCTGACGATCCTGCTGCGCCAGCTTCTCGTGTTCGAGGCCCATCGTGTCCTGATGCACCCGTTGCTGATGACCAAGCTTGCCGGCCTCGATCATGCGCTCGCGCTCCAAGCGCATCTGCTCAATCTGCAATTGAGCTTGCCGATCCGCCGCGCGGTTCTGATTGTCGGCTTGGCTGTCCATCGCGCTCGTCTGCGCCATTTGCGCCTTCACCTGCGTTTCGGCGCCCTTGAGCTGCAAATCCTTGCCAGCAGACTGCGCCTTAAGCGCGACATCTTGTTGTTTGGCCTGAGCTGCCACCATCGCGGCCTGCGCCTGCAACTGCTTGGCCTGATCCTGTCCCTGCGCGGGCGGCGGCGTCTTGGCGAACAGCGATTGCGCGTCCTCCACGCCGATCATGGAGAAGATGCGATCGTAAACCGCCGTCTGATCAAAATAGGTCGGGTTCTCCTTGGCCAGCGTGTAAATCGCAATCGCCTTCTGAATGCGCATGCTCTGACTGGATGTATTCGGATCGGCCTTCGGCACGATGTCGCGATTGTCCAGCGCAGCTTTGAGCTTTTCCGCGTCCTTGGCGAAGCCCGGTTGATTGTTGCCGCGCCATAGGCTTTCAGGGTCTTTGCGGAACAGCTTCTTGAGCAGCCCGAACTCTTTGCACTGTGCTTGGTGCATGCGCTTATGCACCGCGTTCAACACCTTCGTCGCCTGCTCGATCAGCGCAATAGTCGTGCCGACCGGCGCATCTTGCCGTCCTTCGCCGACCGAAATCTCCGCCGTTCCACCGACGCGGGCCGAAGTCTCGGCGACATCCTTGACGATCCCCAAAAACCCCGGCGTCACGTCGCGATAGGGCAGCGGCATGATCACGTCGGATAGCTTCTGCGCGCCTTCGACATCTACAGGCGCGAGCGATCCTGGAGGGACGCGGATGTTGGTGGTTTGCTGCTTGCCCGCAGACCGAGCCACAAGACCACCAGGAAAATTTGCAAACATCCCATTGTCAAGAGCGATACGCCAAGCCGCAGTGAGAGCGCGTGTGGAGTTGCCCAATATATGCAGAAGACCTAGATTGACCCCAGGGAAAGCAGGAACAAACACATATTCGATGAAAACTTCCTTGCGCGTGAAGGTCTCATCGCCGTCTTCCCACCACCGCCTGATTTCCAAGACCTGACGGCTCTCCTTGTCCATTGTCACGCGATAGGGCAGCGCGAGACCCGTTGCCGCGCCATCTTCCTTATGCTCGAAGCCTTGCAGATCCAGTTCGCAGTAGCACTCATAAATCTCGCGGTCCATTTCCTCCGGTTCGATCGATGTCTTCGGCGCTACGCCCGCGATGTTGGCGAGTTTGTTATCCACCGAGTTGTCGTTCGGCATGCCGATTTGGCTCAGCGACACGTCGCGCCAGAAGCCCGTAATCATCATGCGCTTGACATCGCTCGGTTTCATTTTTGAGCGATGGGTGACGCGCCCGCACGCCTCAAGCGACACCGCGCCCTCGGACAGGATCAAATCCTTGCGATCGATCGTCTCGCTGACCGGGCGGCGCTTGATCGGATGAAAATAGACTTTCTTATACGCCTCGCCGCCAAAGCCAAGCGAGAAGAACATCCGATCGGTGTCCGGGTAATATTCCGGCGCGCCCGTCGTCAGATAGTGGTTCATGTCCTTTTCGAGCGCAGCGGCATCTTCGTCAATGTCCTCCGTGCCATCGCCGTCATTCGCGACTTTGACCGGGCCATCCGCCGGCAGAAGCTCGCCGCGGGCATTGGCCTGAAAGCGCAGATTGGCCTCAAGCAACAGCGGGTGATCGACGACCGAAATCCCCTCTTCTCCCGGCTCGGTGCGCGGCTCCTTGAGCTTGATGCCCAAGATGTCCATGCCCTTGACGATATCGCGCAGCCGTTGGTCCTGCCGGCGGATGTCATCCTCTATCAGGCGCAGCAGATTGTCGGCGACATTGGCCAGGACGCCAGAATCGACATGCTTGGCGAGATTTTCCTCGTGCTTGTCGGCGTCTTCAGCGTCCGGCGGATTGAGCAGCGGCGCAAGATTGATGTTGACGGTTCCGTCCGGGAGATCGATGACCACGACATTGCGCTTAGGATCGATGAGCGCGCCGAGGTCTCCTTCCGCCGTCAGGTCAATCGTCTCCGCTCCGGGAAGATCAGGTTGAGGCTGAACTTGCCGGAGGGCAGAAGGAGCGAGAGGCATTAAATTTCCTCAATGTGAGGATAGAAGCGAAGGCGCACTTCGCAGTCCCGATCCGGGAAAGGCATCAGGCTAACCTCATTATCGAGGCGATTGAAATAGATGTAGCGCGGGACAGCTTCAATGTCTTTAAACTTCGCCTTCATGTATTCAAATGCTTCGGCGTCAATCGGAGCGAGTTGATAGGACAGTCCATCCTCATACATCAGGATAGCCGCGATGAACTCGCCGATGCGCGCGAGTGCCGGATCGCGCAAAACTTTCTGGCCGCGCGCGAATTTCATCTTTCCACGAATCCATCGCCGAAACACTTATTTGACGCCTGCGCTTGATAGAGCTGAGCAGCGGTCCCCTGCTGATTTTGCATAGCTGCATATTGATGCCCATTAACCCAGCCAGACTGAAATGGACTTAGAGGAGTTTGCATCCCCATACACCCCGACAGAGCCTGCCAATATTGGCGCTTGGCGATGTCTCTATCCTGTTCCGCTTTTTTCTCCTGCCACTCGCGGAGGCGGCGGATCATGTAGCTCGTCCGCATGATGTCGAGAAGGGGATTAGTCATGCAGCAATTCTTTCTTTCACACGTCGGCGCGTTGGTTCCACGTCTCGATTAGTTAGCCCAGGAATGAAAGCGATAAGTGTCTCTTCTGCTCTTCGCGCTTGATCGAAAGTGTAAAATAATCCGAGCGAAACCATATTCGGCCTTCTACCAGAAGCTACCATCCATTGATAAACGGCGCTCTCAGGGCTGGA
>Ga0335069_10005089_pt1 | contig 19337 bp, 37 predicted proteins | sample Lox_Sample_11_FD_206714 | JGI IMG/M metagenome (GOLD analysis project Ga0335069, IMG submission 206714) | Soil microbial communities from Loxahatchee National Wildlife Refuge, Florida, United States - Lox_Sample_1.1 | ecosystem: Environmental > Terrestrial > Soil > Wetlands | place: USA... | reverse complement strand
CATCTCATCCTCTGTTGCTGTCGGTCCTTCAAAATTCAAGGACGCTCAGAACATTAATATGTTCCCAGTGGGTGGGTATAGCTGGCGCAATGGCTACACCAAGCTGAATAGCTCTCCGGTCGACACTCCCGCTTGTAATGGCCTTCATATGGCTCGTTATACCAACGGCAATGTCGCTGTGTTGGTGTGCGGTACCAAAATCTATTCCATGCCTTCCAACTTAAACGGAACATGGACCGACCGGACCAACGGAACCACCATTTCGGCTGGTAACACCGTCACAGCCAACTTCGCTTTCTTGAATGACTACTTAGTAATGGCTAATGACACGGACACCTGCTTACAAATGAACAATGCTTTAACGGTGGCTACTCTTGCCGGGAGCCCTGTTTTCACCTCAGCCAAGTTCTGCCTTGAGCATTTAGGGTATATGTTCTACGGGCAGACGGTGGAAAGTGCTACGCGATACTATGATAGGTTTCGATTCTCCGATATTAACGCTCCTAATAGCTTTACGTCCCTTGGTTCCAACAATTACATTGATGTTGCCACGAAAACAGCGGGAGATTTAAGGGGAGCTGTCAGTTTTAACGGCAATTTATATGCCTTCAAACGCCATGGTATCTATTTAATTACGTTTCAGCCGACCCAAGTCAATAGTTCCGGGGTTATTTTCCCTTTTACGAACTACCCGATAGCTATTGTTCCTGGTGTAGGCACACAAAGTCATAAATCCATTGTCAAATTCACCACCCCCATCACCAATGTGAAGCAAAGTGGGGTAGAATTGGTGTTTTTTGTGGATCAATTTGGTATGCCACGTATTTTTGACGGTACCACTACCTTGCAGATTGGTTATCCCATACAAAAGAGCCGCGATACGACGGTGACAACGCTTTCCAGCATGGATAATTCTATGTTGCCTTATGTTTGGGCTGTAAATTACCCCGACCGTAACCAAATATGGTGTTTTATGTCCTCCGGGTCAAGTTTACTCGATACTTGTTGGGTAATGGACTATACCGTAGGGTTTGCATGGCACAGGCACAGTTTTGCAGATAATTTTCGCTGTGGAGCTTTATTTGAAAAGAGTAATGGTAAGTGGCAGGTTTTCACGGGAGATTATGCAGGGACCGTCTACAATCAAGACTCCGGCACGAACGATAATGGGACGGCAATTAGCTCTTACGTAATTCATGGAGATGCTTTTAACACCTCTCCTACTATTCGTTCCAACTGGCTCACGCTTGAGATGAAGGGAACCACAGGGAACAATCTCCAATATATCAACGTAGATTTCTATAAGGACGGAGAGGATATTTCGTCCATCTCTTTAGCCAACATTGCTTTAGCGACTGTTCAAACCACCTGGGGGACAACCGGAGTGGGGGGAACAATGACATGGGGCACTAGTCTGTGGGCCAGAGCAGGTCTTTCCACGGTGCAGAAAGAAATCGGAATGGATGCTAAAACTATTCGTGTAGAAATCTCAAACTCCACACTCGATAACACAATGTCTTTGGAAGGATTCAGTTTAATGAGTAAACCCCTAGGAGTGAGTCAAGCCTAATGTCTCTCATAACACGTACTTATAGCTTCACAGATGGCACGACGGCCTACGGCTCTCAGGTCGATGCTGAGATTGCAAACATCGTAAACACCATTAACAGTTTGGATTCCGCTGGTACGTCGTGGACCAACGTGAAGGTGACGACTCTAACCCCCTTAGCCAACATCAATATGGGAGGATATAAGATAACAAATCTGGCTAACGGTACTGCTTCGGGACAAGCCGTTAATTATGACCAATTATCAGCTCTTTCAACGGCTGTTACTGGTTCTCTTCTTATGTATCCTGTCAAAACAGCTCCTACTGGATATTTATATTGTAATGGGGCAGCGGTTAGTCGTGGAACGTATGCCACTCTGTTTGGTATTGTAGGCACTACGTTTGGTCAAGGGGATGGAAGCACCACCTTCAATCTTCCTGATTATCGAGGTAAATTTATTCGTGGTGTAGATGATGGTGCAGGAAATGATCCTGATGCGGCTTCCCGTACCCATCAGACTACAGGCGGTAATACAGGAGATAAGGCAGGTACGTGCCAAACTGCACAACAATCTAAGGCCCATACTCACCCTATACCCCATCAACATGATACGACGACTTGTATAACAAATGGGGGAGCGACATTGATTGTCGATAATACTAATCCCTATGGAACAACGAGTTACTCACATAATTATTCTCAAGTTGGAACAGCCGCTATCTCTGCAAATTCACAACCTTATCAGAAAACATCAGATACCTTGACAGCTAATTCCAGTACGAATAACAGCTATACGGATGGATTAGAAGTACGTCCAATCAACACCAGTATTTATTTTCACATTAAAATCTAGGACTAATCAATGAGTCAATTTAACCGGACATATACATTCACGGACGGCACGATAGCATATGGCTCCCAGGTAGAGTCAGAGATTGCAAACATTGTTAGAGTATTAAACAGCCTAGATGCGGGTACAACGAATTGGGGACACGTCGCTGTGCTTCATGGCACAGACGTGCCATTAGTGGCTGATTGTTCCTCTGGTTCTCAGCACATCGCCAATTTCAATAATAACAGTGTCATTAAAACCAGTATTGACAGCACAGGGCTTATAACGGCTACTGGGGTAGCTTTCAGTCCTACAACAGGCGGAATTGTAGGAACAACAACAAACGATAATGCTTCAGCAGGAAAGGTTGGTGAATATATTGAATCTGTAATTACTTCTTCTACCAATGCTGTTACTTCGGCACAATATGGAGATTTAACCTCTATTTCTTTAACAGCAGGTGATTGGGATGTTATGTTAGAGGGTCGTTGGAACCAAAATAGCTCTACATGGACTGAAGTTTTTATGGGAATTGGTACCACTTCGGGAAATAGCAGTACAGGAACTTCAATAGCTAATTCTGAAGATTGGAATTTTACATCAGCTTCCATTGGATCTGTAAATATTGGGATATCTCCTTTTAGAGTTTCTTTGTCAGGTACTACTACATATTATTTAAAGTATTTAGCTACTTATTCCGCAGGAACACCACAAGCTAGAGGACGAATTTCAGCAAGGAGGGTACGTTAATGCCTATCTATGTTAAATGCGTACGAGCGGGAAATGTGTGCTATATGAGTTGGCAAGGACAGACGCAGGATGTTGTTGTAAATCTCTTATCTGGTCTTGAAGCCTCCGACGTTGAATTTATTGACCAAGCCACATATGAGGCTGCTGCACAAGAGAACTAATGTCATCCAATTCCAGACTTTACACATTCACTAATGATAAGGTTGTTAGTCCAGTCAAGTTGGAGATTGAACTAAATAATCTGCTGATGTTCTGGAATAACCATGAGCAAGGATTACAACAGCACACCATCGTTTCAACAGCCGTTCTAAGACTTGGTGTGTCTGTGAAAACCGATTCTGGCAATTACGACGTGACGAGTACGGATTCTACGATTGTGATTAACAAAGCCTCCGGCGCAGCTACGCAGGTGAATTTACCTTCCATTCCTAATACCGGACGTGTGTTGATTGTGAAAGATGGTAAGGGAGATGCAGGGTCCAACAACATTACAGTCTCAGGTAATGGCACGAACATAGACGGTTCAAGTACGAATGTTATCAGTACAAATTATCAAGCAAGAATATACACATACAATGGGACACAATGGAATGTCCTATCTGGCTCTTAAGGAATAATATATGACTGGCGATACCGTTTCTTCTCTCCCATCTGCAACTAATCAGCCTTATAATTTACAGAGTGACCCAAATTTATATAACTCTGTAATTCAACATTACAAAACGGATGTGCAAGTGCCGTGGGCTTGGACCCCTAATCAGGCTAACTTTGACCAATACTCCGGGCAGATTAGTAGCCAAGTCACTAATTTCCAATCTCAGTTTGAGAACTTAGTTGGTCGGGCACCTACTGCCGACGAAACAAAACAATATATCAATCAGTTTGTTATTCCTAATACAAATAACATTGCCACCAAGCCAGCTAACTTTGATGTAAACAACCAGACCCAACAGTTTATTGGACAGAATTTTCAAAAGGCTGCCCAGGACTATGCGACACAACAGCTACAGCAACAACAGGCAGGATGGCAGAGTTTGGCCGATACAGCTTTATCCAAAGGCACTGACGCTATTAATGCCACACAGCAAAGCCTCTTGGATTACCAATCACAGCTTTTTGACAAACTTAGACCCAACCTGCTTACGTCCTTAAAAGCGCAAGGACTCCTAGATACGGGTGGTATGAATGAGGCTATTGCTGGTGTTCAAGGTGATTTAGCTAACAATGCTTCGCAATACATTGCAGGGCTGCAATTACAGAACGCCCAAAATGCTAATAACATAGCGTTGACAGGGCAAGCAGCTCCTTTGCAATATGAACAGCAAACAACCACAGGGCAGCCCTCCTACTTACAAGGGGTGGGAAGCAACGCTACCAACTTCAATAACAGCACGTTTATGAGTAACCTAGACTATCAACACCAGTTGGGCCTTATCCAGGCTCAAGCCTCAGCTAATGCCAGTCTACAGCCTAGTTTTATGAGAACCTTTGGACAATCCGCAGCACAAGGAGCAGGATCAGCATTATCACAATGGGCCAGTCCAAGTGCTTATGCGTCGGGGTCAGGAGGGACGAGCGGGGCCTCAGGTGTGAAGTCTCTCTTTCTATAAGGTGATTATATGAGCGAACAACAGGACAGTTCAATTTCTCAAGATCAACAAATGTCTCTCATAGAGGCATTAGTAAAAAGCGGAGCCTTAACGCCCGAAGCTCTACAGTCTCATGTGCAGGATAACTACGGGGACCAACCCCCTCCTTCACAAATAGACCCTTCCTTGCTGCACAGCATTGTTAGACACGCCATAAATCCAAACTCCGTCCCAATGCAGGAAGGAGATCAAGTGCATCCGATGGATGCTATACAACAAATAGGGCAGAAAATGTTTGGTCCGGCAAAACCTTCCAGTATTGAATTGACTGGGGGACCTCAAATACAAAACAATAATGGTCAATTAACGGCTCAGGTCCATTCCTCCGGCTCTCCGGTACAAAATCTGTTAGGGCTATTTGGCAAGAAAATGAATATACCTGTCAATACCCCTAATTATTACGAGGCAGCTAAAGCCGCTGGCATTGATAAGTTATTGCCTTCTGGTTTGCCTCAAATGCCAGACGGAACCCCGTTTGTTGGTCCAGAAACTTTTACTAAGGCTCTCACAGCCCAACGTACTACAGAGAACCCCAATAATCCTCCTGTCTCAATGCAAGATGCTGTGACGTTAGGGATTATTCGTCCAGACCAATACAATAAATTAATTGCTCAAGGTGTCCAACCTACAGACACAAAACCTGCTACAGTGTGGAGACTTGCAACCGCTGGCCGTATGAGCGGAGCCAGGGAAGGTTTGGTGGCTCTTGGAAACAACAAGATGGAACAAGGCATGATTGAAAACATGGTCGATCATATATCGGATGCTACAGCCAAAGGCCCTGCCGCTATCCAAGCCAATACCTTGAATTGGGCTGTCCATGGCAGACAAATTGCCTCCGGTGCATATGATCCTCAGACGGGACAATACAATCTCAAGCCTCAGCAAATTGCAGAACTCACAATGGATTTGAACCGGATTATGACAGGTTCAAGTCAGGTGGCAGAATCCGCTAGAGCCGACATTAACGCTGCTACGGCTGAGGGTAGTTTAGCTAAGCTGGCTCAATATGCTGGTATCAATAATTTCAACGGCACTACCCAAGATCTAGCCAAAATGTATATCTCCATGTTGGATAGGCAGGGAAGTACGTCCAATGACTTGTTGAACGCTACACTTGCACGTCAAATTCCACAAGGATTACTGCTGAAGAAAATCAATCCGACGGCTTATCAAGCCGTGTTGGATAACTCCTTTGGAACACATGACTATAGGCAGTTCTTACAGTCCTTGCCGGATGCACAACAAACACAGGTGCCCCCTCCTGTGCAGTTAGGTGGAAGAGGTGCTATGCCTCCTGTCCCTCGATCTAGGGGAACAGGAGCATGGCGGGTGATTCGCTAATGCAATATCACGTTCAAGACCCTCAAGGAAATGACCGCATCATCGAAGGGCCGGATGGTGCGAGTGATGAAGAGATTATATCCCAGGCTCAGAAGTTATTTGGACACTCAGGTGCTTTACCCCCAACCGGAATAGACCAGATTCGTAATGCTATTGTTCCGTCTCGTCCAGATCCGATGGCTACGACGTTCCAGCAAGATGTTAATCAAGCTCCTGGTGCTTCTAATCCTATAGAGCAAAGATTGCTACAAAATGCCAATACTGCCGCTGCCGGATATGATACGGGGCAGTTAGCTTCTTGGTTAGCAGCGAAAGCCTTACCAGGAGCCGCAAACGTCGGAACGAAGGTTCTGGACTATCTCCAATCTATAAAACAAGGAGCTAGTGGGGCCGCTGAAGCTGCCGCACCTGCTCAATCATCTCTGGAAGCGGGACTAAATGCCAAGGATGCGTTGTCCGGAACTATTGCTGCCAATAAAGCAACCGCTCAAGATTTATACAGCGCAATACCCAAGGATGTGAAAGTGCCTTTAACGACGGCTCAGGATACGGCGGACTCTGTTATCAATCAAATCAAAGACCTGCCTAAAAGTTTCCAAACAGCGAAGATTAGAGCCTTAGCCGGAGATATTCAAAACCTCGATTCCGCTAATGTGGGAGCGATTCAAGCCATGCGTTCCACCTTGGGAGACATTGCTGTAAACGGCGAAGGGGTAGAGAAAGTTTATGCCGCTCAATTAGGAAAAGCCTTAGCGAAGGACTTAGACTCCTTTGGTCAAACCTCTGTCTTGCCCTTATCTCAAGGACCATCATTGGAAGCTCAAGACTTACGGGCAGCATGGGGCAGAAATGCTATGGCTCAGAGCGGTACACCAGCGGATACCGTGGCCCCGTATGTCAAACCTGAAGTGTTCCAAAATCCCGTACCCAGGTCGGCCTATACCAATCAGGATATTGTGAATAATCTCAATAAGGCCAATAGCTATTACTCAGATATGGCAGAGTTGCACAACAATCCGTTAGTCAAAGCAATGCAACGGGCGAATCCCGAGCAATTACCCGCCGTGGTCTTTCGGAAAGGAAATGTGGGGGACGTGAATGTGGCAAAAGCGGTTCTTGGGGACGGATATAGTCAGCTTCAAGGACAGTTTTACCAACAGCTTCTAAATGCTAAAAATGTGGGAACCGCGTTAGGTAAATACTCAGATGACTTTCTGCAAGCGGCCCTTACACCCCAACAAATTGTCAACCTTCAAAATGTAGCTAAGTTTAACTCCCTAGTATCCAAGGCTAAGATTGGCGCAGGTATTATAGTGGGGGGTACGGCTGTGGGTGGGGCAATAAAAGCGGGAAGTAAACTCTGGCCTTAGTTGTTGGTACTATCCAAGTAGTATTTTATTCTCTTCTGTGCTTTTATCACAATCTCTCGATTGTAAGGTGTCAAAAATTTTCGTGCCTTGCGGTCTGCTCGCGGAATAAAAAACTGCTTTAGGACCACAAGAACGAAGATATCTAGTACCAAGAACCATAACATAATCTGCATAAAGAGATTCAAGTAGTCCATACAGATAGTATAGCAGGAAAACCCAAGGAAGTCAACCTATGAACAACTCAGAGATGTTATCCAGGTTGGAAGCCGTTGAAAAGCGTGTGGATGAGCATATCCATGACGGAATACAGGTCTGGAAATCTATCGAGGAAGTGAAAACCGACCTGAATTGGATTAAGAGGGGTCTTTGGTGTGTTGTTGGAATGATGATTACGTATGGTATCCAGTCCTTTTTTAGATGAAAACCTGTTTTCGTTGTAAAATAAATAAGAATTTAACTGATTTTCACAAAGGGAATAGTCTCTGCAAAGTATGTTACAAGATATACTGGGATCAGTATTATAAGACTCATAAAGATGAAAAGTTAGCTAAAAATAGAGCTTATTATAAGAAAGACCCTGTAAAACATCGCCTCAGAGAACGACTTAAACGTAGATTAGAGTTGGGTTTAGAAATACTGCCTGAACCCGAAAACTGCGAGATTTGTCACCGTATTACAGTCAAAGCTCTGGCCTTAGATCATGATCATGTTACGGGAAAAAGTCGTGGATATTTATGTAATACCTGCAACACGGGGTTAGGATTATTTCGTGATAGTGAGGAATTACTTATGCAAGCAATACAGTATCTTAAACGAACTACAGTTGCACAAGTGAGTCAGTAGGCATGGGTAATTACAATGGAGAAGTATTACAAGGATGATAAGTGCCAGAAGTGCGGCAGGACGCTAAAACCCATAAAAATCCTTGAAAAAGACAAAAAGACAGGAAAGAAGTTCTACGTTATAACCTGCTCTAAATGTGACTACAAATATGACGTTGAGGAAGTGAAATAATGTTCTCCCTCCTAGCTGTTTATGCTGTTACCATCCACATCTCTTCCACCTTCCCTACCCCACAAGATCCTAAAAATTATGATATTGGTTCCTGTTCTGGCGTATTCATTTCAGGCAACGAAATCCTTACGGCAGCTCATTGTTTCTCTGCCAGTCGTAATCACCAATGGGTAAAGACGGATGATGATAAATCCTATGAGGCTAAGGTAGAGTCTATAGACTTCTTGGACGATTTAGCTGTTGTGGTGGTTCCCAAGATAAAGGATCACCCTTATGTGAGGCTAGGGAAACGAGTAGGACGTGGTGACCATGTTTACACGGTGAACTCAGGAGATGATATCAAAGACACCTACAACGAGGGAGTTGTAAATAACCTCATCTTGGACCCTGATACGAACGTGCCAGAGATTATGCACAGCGCAAGCATTGACTTTGGAGCTAGTGGAAGTGGGTTATTTGATAAGAAGGGTAGACTGGTGGGGATAAACACCATGAAAAGGGGGCCTTTCGGCTATGCCGTGGACATCGCTCCAATAAGGGATTTCTTGAACACCAGGGATATACTACCATGAACATAAAAATTATTCGTGTAGACGTTACGGATCACGGCATTTACGGACATCTCTCTTGTGACTTTGACCCCTTTAACTGTGTAACATTAGAAAACCACACCTTGAACATCCCGGCAGGGACATACGGAATTGATATGTACCAATCACCAGAGCATGGGTTGGTTCCGATTGTAGTGGGAGTCCCCAACAGATATTACATCGAACTCCATGAAGGTAATTTTGAGTCAAATTCCAAGGGCTGTATTTTGGTGGGGGAACATCGTTCAACAATTCTTGGTCAAGATGCGATAGACCACAGTAAAGACACGCTTGCAAAGTTGGTCGCCCTCCTCAAGGATAAAAAAGACGTGGGACTGACGATTATTTAGTCATCCACACAAAGAGAATAGACCCACATCCCACCAACACCGTATATTCTTTGGGGACGACGAAAGCCAGACTAAAGAACCCGCCTGCCATCACCGCATATAGGTATTTCATCAATATCTCCCGTCCTCGTTATTTAGCACGTCGTCACAAGTACGTAATCCCTTCTTATACCCCTGCTTTTGCCCAATGGACTGACAATCCATACACACCCCGTCCATAGCGGCAGGAAGGACTTTCTCTACTTTCTTCTGCTCATATCTCCGTCCAAGCACAAACCCGCCAAAAGAAAGCATCACCACGACAAATCCTACCCACCCAACCAATATGTACTCCGTCATATCCTCTAAGTTCATAGGTATCTCCTGTACTTCCAGGCTAACCGGAGTAATAGAAGAAATCCGGCTGTTTTGAACACAAAGTCTGGTACAAGCACTAAAGTAGTCATTTCTTTACCTTCCTCCCGTTCATAGCTTCCCGTACCTCATAAAACGTGGGGGTATGGCCTAACTGCTTTGTGAGATTTTGAAGGAGTCGCTTCAATTTCTTTCCATTGATAGCAGCCATTATTTGCCCTCCCCTAGAGTAATGTTTTCTGTAATAAAAACCATATCCTTTTTATTACGCCTTTTCGTCCTACGTGCCCTGTTGTTCCACCAAGCGTCATACCAGAACTCCACCAGGAGAATAAATATGATTACAGCCTCAGATACTAGACTTAGAATCTCGTAGGTTGTCACATACCCTCCGGCAAGCCTCTACATAATGCTGCCAAGCAATACCCATATTCATAGTCATATGATTGGTAGCAACGATATGCTCAGGATTAGCCTTCCTCATGCTCTCAGCCATGTGACGTATGGCCTGCTCTCTGTCTAATCTTGCTTCTACCGCTTCAGGTCGTTTTCTCATTTAATGCACCTCACTTGTAGTGCCAAAACATCCCCTACAATTACTGTCTCGATTAAAACTCAACTTGCGACACTCCTTACATAATCCAACTATATAAACGATACGATCATCCTCGTTCAAATGGACATGACCGGACCAACTTATGGCTTTTTTGGAGGCGTGAAATAAACAATTTCTAAAGTGCATTACAGTCTCACCGATAGGATGAAATGCACAGCGTTACCCCCATATCCGAAGGTAGCCCGGAGGTTGTCATACACGGTGTAGGAGAAGCTTAATCCTGCCCTGCACATCAAGCTTTTATCCTCTGATAGGAATACTCCGGTGTCGAACCTCTTGAAGTAGAACCAATCTACACCTAAGTACAGCCTCGGATGCTCAGAGAAGCCAAGGCCAGCATAAGGCCGTAGTTCTGTGCCCCATTGGGGTGACGTTAGCCTAGTCTCTCCCTCTTTGTTAATCTCAATACTGGACGGTCTATCTGGCAGGAAAAGTGTTTCTGTCTTAGTGGGTGTCACAATAGTTACTGTATGTTTTACAGGATTGATTATGACCTTCTGCACCACCCCCGGGTTTAGCCCCTCGGAGGACGTTTTGGTATCCTTCTTCTTATCACAGCTACGGAACTTCAAGAAAGCAAACAAAGCTACAAGGACTATCCCTGCCAGGACAGCATATTTCTTTAATCGCTCTTTCATTGGCTTTTACCCCCGATTAACAGAATTGCAGCAAGCACTGGACCCACAATAGCCAGATCATTTCGCACCAGGAATAATCAAGCCGGAGGCCGATTCTTTCTTGATCTCACTCCCCAACTTGTCTAATAGAGGCTTCATAGCCGCTTGATAGGCTTCTATGTCTCCGTTCTCACGGCATTGGACAGCCCTATGCAGCCGAATAATCCTTTGATAGAACTCGTCATAACACAGACGACAGGCAGTATAAACCTCGTCAATCGTGAACCTATCAGCGAATGTAGAACGTAGGTTTTGCACCAGGAGGGAGTGCTTAGGATCAACCACCAGTTCCTTTGTGATTTGAGCTATCGTTTCATCTGTCGGTTGTTGGTTCCACATGGAAAGGACGAACACTGTCAGCTCATAAGCCAGGTCAGATACGGTTTGGACGGCTAAGGCTGATTCATCCATCTTTTTACGCTGCTCTTTTAGGATGTACATTATGATTTCACCTCAGCGGGTGTGACAACAACGTCGGATTGTGGCTTCTCAACGCAATAGACGTGGGAGGCAATGGTTTGCGACATCACTTCCAGATCATAAGACTTTGAATCCTTGATCTTGAATTTAGCCAACAGCAGGGCAACAACAATATCGTCTGTCTTTATCTCTTGTCCACACACTCCACATTTCTTCATCTAGGCCTCCGAATCTGTCTCATAGCTAGGTAACAGGGGTTACAAATTCTCACGTTAAAGAGATTCATATGTTTCCACTTCCTACAGCGATTACAAACACTCGTCATTAAAATCTCTCTATTTCCATCGGTTCCGATTCAGCTAGGGTGTGAGCCATTTCTACCGTCGCTGCCTGTTGTTCATTACATTTCACACACCGAGCCAATTCAAACATGGTTTCGTGCCAACGATATTTTTCACAAGCCTTACAATACATCCGCTTAAGCCCGACGATCATAAGTTCTCCTTTCTGACCCGCAAGACCTTCTTATTCTTGAGTACCCTTTGAACGTCCTGGTCATTTAATCGAATCACCTTTTGTTCACTGACAATCTCTTCCAGTATTTTAAGGCGTTCCTTCTCCGTCACGGCTTCCCTAGCAACACAACGCTGAAAGAACTCCAACGCTATATCTGCCGTCATCTGATAACCCTTCATAGCTTCCCCCCGACACTCCACTTGCCACAACTCATACACTGATAACGTTGAAACCGACCTCTGGCATTAATACGGTATCCTCTTTTCTCAAGCCTATTCTCCCCGCAGGTTCCGCATTTCTCCGCAGACGGGTGATAAGCTTCCGGGGCAGACTTCTTAGCCCAACCACGGGTATTCAGATATAGTTCTTCCGTCGATAATACATCCCAGTTGTTGTACTTCTGCATCTCCGCCCAGGCTTTGTTGTTATTCTTTCGGCACTCTTTCCACAGGGACAGCCCAGGAAAGTTCTTATGTTTTAGCTTCTTATACTTGATACAGAACTTATCGGTCAGATAGTCCAAGCTGTGTGATGTGAACTCCTTATCCTTATTCTGTAGGAATGTGTCGTGATGCTCAAACGGCTTGTAAGGCTTCATTCCGGTCAACATCATTCTGGCCTTGATCCGTGGTTCATCAAACTTCTTACCATTCTGTGTAATCACAATATCAGCCTTGTTTAGCAGCTCCCATAATTTCTTGAGTAGGGGAGTATCATCGCCATTCCTGGTTTCCATGTAGATAATCTTGGAAGCAGGCTCATTCAGCCATTTAGCTGAGAATGCAAGGATATGCCAATCCTCCAATACTTGATCCTTCGTCACGTATTGCTTACCTAGATTCCACACCATTGTGATGAGCGGAGCGGTTTCTATATCGACAATCAAAACCTGCTTGTCCATTAAGCAACCTGCTTTTCACGTTTTACAAATACGCCCTCTCTCGCCTTTCTCATAAACATTTCCCACAGCAACCCTGTAACCAGATCTTGTGCGGAAAGTCCTAGCCGTTTAGCTTCCTCTTTAACTCTCTGCTCATCTTTACCCGTGAGATAGATTTTATTACCTTTAACGTTAATCATTGGATCTCCTTTTCAATCAACAGATAACTTATTAACTTTGAGGCTGAGTGAATATCGTGCCGACCGACGATAAACTTGTTGCAGCGGTAACATAACAGACCTCGGATTTGTCCGGTCTTGTGATTATGGTCAAGATTCAATCTACGCTTAAACATCCGTTGATGCTTGCCACAAATCGCACAACAGCCTTTTTGAAGTTTGAAGAACTCTGCTCTTTCCTTCTCGTAATCCTTGCTCGTCCACTTCTTTTTCATTAATGAACCACGTAGACGACAAATGACACATACAAACCTACGACAGCAATTAAGGCTGAAATGTAAACCAATTCCTCAATCCAATTCATTTATGTTCCCCCAAATTAAAATCTTCGTCCTCTTCCTCAGCCAACACTTCCAATAGCATCTGTGCCGCTACAAGCATCTCGTATAGGGTTTCCAGGGCTCCGAGGTATCCCACATCCTTGTATAAATCTCTCATTTCGTGCTTCATGGCCGCTTTATCAAGTTCTGTTATCAATGTAATTCTCCCCAGGTTCTACCAATGGTTGCATCCACCGTCAGAGGTACATCCAACTCCATAGCGTTTTCCATTTGGTACACCACTTCGTGTATATCGTTTTCCATATTAGGCGACTCACATAGCAACTCGTCATAAACCTGTACTAATAGGTGAAAGTCTTTCAATTCAGTTTTTGCTATGCCAATCATGGCTCGTTTCATAATCTCTGCCGCTGAGCCTTGAGTGATGTTATTGATTAACTGGCGTTCTGCCCCTTCCCGTCGCCATTCGTTACTGGTCTGCAAGGCTTCAATCTTAATTCTCCGGCCCAGGAGGGTTGTGCAATAGCCAGACTGACGGGACTCATGGATTAACCGCTGTTGCCAATCATAGAGGTGGGGAAACAAGGACCACCATTGCTCAATCTGTTGCTCTGCGTCCCGCCAGGAACATTTCAACTGTTGGGATACACTCTTGTAGGTTGCGCGGTAGCCTACGGATAAATTAAGTACTTTGGCCCGGTCGCGGGAGATTGATAATCTCTCTGCCGTAAATGTATGGAAATCCACCCCATTGTTAAACATCTCACACAGTACGGGGTCTTTTGAGAGGTGAGCAAGAACCCTTGGCTCGATTTGACCAAAGTCGCAATCTCCAAACAGTTGTCCACTACGGGCCACGAACATTCTCCGCACAAGTTTTCCATTGTCTGTCCTTCTCGGTATTTGTAGGAGGTTGGGATTAGCGCAGCTAGGCCGACCTGTCCTGGTGCCGCATTGATTGAATCTTGGATGAACGACTATTGTTGCTTCATTACCTTGGGCTCGTTCCAGATACGGATAAACGAAGGAGCTAAGCAAAGTGCTAAGTTCACTATATTTGAGCAATCCTGACACAAGGAGGTGGTTTTTAAGAGGTTCAAGAGCGCGCTTATCGGTACTTGGTTTTCCTTTGAGGGTCGGTTGAATTTGCTTCGCATTTAAGGCCTCCAAAAGCTGTTTTGGGCTATTCAGGTTCACATTTCCTAATTCGTTCAAAATAGGCAGCTTTACGGCCATAATTTGAGCTTCCAGGGTGTCTTTTAAATCCCGAAGGTAGGCTAAATCAACTGTAATGCCTTTTTGCTCCATCCCATAGAAAATAGGCTGTACGGGCTTCTCCAATTTCTGGTAGTAGGTGGTGTCCAATATGTCAGTGTCTTTAGTTAGTTGTTTTACCTGGGATTCATACAGCTTGTAGGTGGCATAACAATCCATGGCGTTATACTCTGCAACCAACTCGGAAGGTACATCCTTCAGAGTAACGTGGGACTTCCCTTTCCCTGTAATGTCCTGGTAGCTAGGATATTCAATTCCTAACTGATTTTTTGCTAACGCCTTAAGGCCATACTGCTTAAGACTAGAGTCAATCACGTGGGCAATTAATTGAGTGTCCCAAAGCAACCATGATTCATCTATTTTAAATCCCCAGGCTTGTAACTTTCGCAGGTCGGTAATACCGTTATGTGCCACGAAATGGGGGATAGTAAGTAGCTTCGCCACTTCCCAATCACTCCAATACCAGCACACTTCACCATCAAATAATCCAATACCTACAAAATTACCCTGTTCATCATCTTCTACGTCCAAACTACAACCGTCCTTAAATGATTTTCCGCAAGGATCATTAACAATCAATGTCACCCCATACTTGGTGACAGACCAAGCGGAGATAGGTTCCACCTCAAACTTTTTTGTTTTAGTTTTGAGTGTCATTACATTCCTCTTCCATGTTTTTGAAAAGCTGTATGTTAATGAACTTGCTAACTGCCCAATAGACAATAAATGGAATGAGACAGATAATCCCGACCACTAGCCACGTTGCTATCAACCCCTGCTTAATGGTTTTCATGGTAGCGGTCGTCCATTTCTTTATGATGTATACTGTAGTCGAGTAACATCAATGCGTCATAACAAAGGTGGGCCAGGTGTGGCAGCCCTGATTCTTTATCTAAATCCTCACCCCGGATAAAGGAGGCTAGATGCCTACTCAAAGATCCCGCCAGTTTCATCCATGGCATACCCTTTTTGTAATTCCATTGGTCATATTTCTTTGCTCCAAACTCCCCGACACGACTTACACTATCTAAGCCTTCCATAGCTAAAACGTACTGTAAGGCCACTTTGCCCTCATCCGTGTGTCCGGCCACCGGCTTTGGGTCGTTCATACATTCCTCCAAACACAGAATACAGTCATTACTCTCCATCTTCATCTACCTCGCCACATCCCCCGCATAATTCACAAATCTCTTCTGTCTCATTTCCACCATAGCCATGCCACCAACCCCCGCTACCCTTACACTTCTGGCACTCATCATTCATCGGTAATGTCTCCTTCTCCCTCACATTCGTAGCAAGGTTCTGTGACTCGCAAAGGGCCATGGCCTACATGAATTACGCCGGACCCCAAACACACAGGACAAGTGTCAATAAACATCGCCGTTCGCTATTACCTTTCCATGTTCATAATCTGCCACTCTACGGCGATACAATTCCAGCTTACAGGCTTCTAGGGCTCCTATACAGTCGTTATACGTTTGGTAAGACTCTCCCTTACTTTTTACATAAAGAAGGAGAATCTCTGTGAATAGATAATTGAGCTGTCCGGCCTTATCGAATTTTGTCATTACCAATTCGCAGACAGCTCGGTCAAACTGTTTTCTATCTGTGGCAGGTAAATAAGGCATTAGGAACACCTCCCTTTGTGTTCACACGTATCACCAAGCACCCATTCAAGAGTTTTAATAACAGACACAATATCAATAACCTCATCATAACTATGAGACTTCATCATGGCTTTCACCAATCCGGGCAGCCGTTTTAATTCCGTCTCCAACTCTTTTCGACATAGCATTATCGTGTTACCTCCATCACAAGGATGTAGAACCAGTAAACCAGGTAATCTAATACGTCCATCTTTCTCTTTATCGCCATGCTAACACCTGCAAATATAGCCACCTGGGGAGTGAACGAGTGAGCATCTTAACCCTCCATATCCAGCGTTGATAGCGGGTGCCCCACCGATTGACAATCTCTTGCGCTGCATGATGGACGGAATAGAAAATTTCATCGTCCTCGAATTGCGCTACACTCAGGGGTGTTCCGGCTGGCACTAACATTACGGTCGGCTTCCAGAGGGTGTAGCGATTAAACCCAAGCTCTCTTTCCATGCCGAAGCTCTTGTGCTGCCCTTGGTCCATAAAGACAACGTGAGCCAGCTTTGCAATTATTTCCTTATCTCTTTTCCAAAATCCTCTGAGCTGGTCCTTATCGTGGTTCACCAGCTTCCCATGTTCCGGCTTTACATTTTCTTCCAATACGGGGCTAATGAATGTTATGCCATACTCTTCCATAATCTCCTTTACACGGAGTTGACGGGCTACCAACTGAGCCTTATCTACTCCGGTCATACGACAAGCTCCATAAACCACCACGTCAATGTCAAACACTAATACTCGCCTCGCTGCATCGATGCCTCTGCCAGGACTGACAGATTACGGAGAATTACTGATAGATTAGCGTTAATAAAATACGTAGCAACGTAAAATGTCAACGTAAACATACATATCAAAATGACAGCGATTGTTAACTTAGTCCCCATCCGGTTCTCCGTTTTTTGGATAATTGCAGTTCACGTGAAAAACATCCAGACAATCGGTAGGACGTTCCAAGGCATAGGTTACTTTGGATTTCAACGGCACAAATCGAGTGACTATAAGGGCTTTGACTAAATCCCCACCCTCAAATAGTCGGTTACAGTTTTGACATCTTTGGTCTGCCATTTAACCCTCCCGTAACAATTATAGCGGATACAGCATTATCCTGCAAGATTATAGGTGTAAATTATCTGTAACGATTATGTATTTATATTAGGTGTGAAAGAAACCTGTACTTTTATCAACATGAATCTCTAACTTGATACCTGACACTCCGTAGCGGTTTTTACAGATTTCCAGTTCCACAGGTTGAACATCTGTCTTTGTCTCGTAGATGTTATTCATCATCATAAAAATAGCTGAAAGAAAGATGATTTCTTGGCTACCTCGAATATCACCACGGACAGAGTTTCCTACAGAACCGTTTGATCCTCTTGGTGGCTCGTTTAATTGCGAGGCTAAAATCGTCACCAGGCCCTTTTGGGTTGTAAGCTCTTTTAACGCTCTCACAAACTGGGCAACGTACTCCCAATGGGTTCCCGATTGTGTGGCGTGATCAAATATGAGAATATCTGGTTTGTGCTGTTCCACCAGTTCTCTTACCTGCTCTATTTTTGGGCTGAACTCGTCACATATAATTACAGGGGAGTGTAGTAGCTCTTGTTGGTACTGCCGGATTCTGGTCCCTTCCTCCTCCGTAAGATCCTTCTCAATGAGTTTTTGCATTGGGATACCACACCGGATAGCCACGAACTTATGGAGGATGTACTCCGTAGACATTTCCGTGGAAAAATAGAGCACAAGTTTTCCTCGTTTTCGTAAGCTCTCAGCCACGGTGCATCCAAAGGAGGATTTACCAAAACCACTTCTGGCCGCGATGGTTGTGATTTCGCCGCGAGGCAACGCTCGTAGACAGTGGTCAACAGATTCAATTCCTGTAGTGATAGCTGACTCAGATCCGCTATCGGTGCAAAATAATCCATCAAAGTAATCATCCCGACTGAGGCTAACCCTTCGTTCACCAGTTCCGACCACTCGATTGTTTTCAGCCCAGTACTTGAGCGTGCCGAGTGTGACTTGCGGGGTTTCGTCGAATGATGCCCACTTCTTTTCGCAGATGCCTTCTTCATATTTATCACTCTCCTTACTCCAATTTCTCCACAATGTGAGGCCGGACACACCAAATTCCTTCAATGCCATCCCGACGGTAAGCCACTTCGTATAATCATTGCAATACTCACCATTCAAACGGCCTAAGACTTCCTTCGCTTCCGTAATCCTTTGGACCGGATCACCTTCAAATTTTTCACTAATTGGTTGTACGGGACTGGTAGGGAGGGATCGTATCTCATCGCTGATACTAACCCCGCCAGGACGTGCAGCAACATAATGCAGGATTCTAGAGAGACGATGATATGCTTTATCGCCTTTTGTGCTGACAGTTCCCAAGAGTTTGATGACAGCATTTTTGTAGCTTGTCGGGTCGATTTTGACATTTAAATCCTCCACCAACTGATTAAGTCTCTCAATGAAAATCTTTTCTTTCTGATAAAATAATTCCAGCTCATCTCTTCCAGTGTGACCAGGAAAAATAAGAAGGCAACCGTTACCGCTAGAACAGAGATATCCGTTACCATAATTTTCCAGAATTCTACGTCCCGCAGTAATGGCATTATCGTGTTGAGCATCGGTAGCCGCCTCCCCTTTTGGCCTTACAGGATCGCAATCAAAAGTAATACAATGGGAACTGTTAATAGACCCGTCTTGATTCCGAGGATTACGACTGATAAAAAGGTTTCGCTGTCCATTCCATCTCCTTGCGTAGTCAATTACTTCTTCGACACCATGTAGTAATTTATCTTCATATTTATGACTTGTACAGTCCAGGCTACCAACCCGACTCCAATAATCGCTATGACCAAGCAACGAATACAACTTGCGAATATAACTTTCATTCACCTAGCCCCTCCTTGACGTACCTCGCCACATCCAAACAACTCTTAAACACAGGCCAATACTTGTCTAAATCCTTG
>Ga0335069_10005088_pt1 | contig 19339 bp, 45 predicted proteins | sample Lox_Sample_11_FD_206714 | JGI IMG/M metagenome (GOLD analysis project Ga0335069, IMG submission 206714) | Soil microbial communities from Loxahatchee National Wildlife Refuge, Florida, United States - Lox_Sample_1.1 | ecosystem: Environmental > Terrestrial > Soil > Wetlands | place: USA... | reverse complement strand
TGCCGATTCTGCCCGTTCTGCCTGGTTGTAGCAATCCTAATGTTTAGCGGACCGAACAAACTTGAGTTGTCAAGACCGTTTCCGTTGATGTGATCGGTCTCCATGCCATCTGGAGTATTAAGAAGCAATCTGTGCATCCGAACTCCCCTCCAATTCACCGCATAATAGGTTCTGCCTTGCTTATAGGCGTGCCAAGTATGCCGTTCGATTCGCGATAGACTAGCGGTGTCTATCAGTGCGCTTTTGCCTTGTGTTAGTTTGATACAAGTTATTCCAGTCGCTACTTCATAGAAGTCATTTTTCATAATGCGCATTCCTTGTATGCCACATTTTTAGCGGCGTTGACTCGACGGTGAACCACAGCGCCGCAATGGCTGCATTTGCACATGGAATCGGGCCTGTAAGCGAAATCCTCGGTATTCTTCCTACCGCATCGCGAGCAGGTCACGGAGATATCGGAGCACTCCACCGCTCGCACACGATCACCGTACCGTTCCTTCAGCAGCCTCGGCCCCAGGCGCATCACCGATTTCTGCTGACTTGCTTTGTCATCCCAATCATGCGGAAGAAATCCGACGTATTGGTCGGAGTCCTCTACCTTGATTGTTTCGATTGTTGCCAATGGCTTGACCAACTCATTGTACAAGATATGCCTCGCAAGTCGAGCAGCCTTCTGATGCAGCCTACCTATGCTTGTGCCACGCATCGATCCGGGTTTCGTGATTGATTCCAGCGCCTGCAGTTCCCGGATTTTTCGGGCCAACTCATGGTTTCTTGGGTTGTCAATAATTCTCCCATCCGACATGGCAGCCATCACATCGAGGCCCATGCTAACCCCAATGACACTGCCTGGAACTGCTGCCGGTAGCACACGCTTTGGCACGAGCTGCTTGACGGACGCGTACCAACCATCTGCCTGTCGCGAGATTGCGACGCCCTGCAACACACGCCCCATTGGCTTGCGTCCTGGTAACTTACCAAGAAACTTCATACCCTCGAAACTGATTTGGCAGTCATAGCTCCGATGTTGGCCCGGCTTATCGTAGTGCGGCGTGAAGTTGCCTATTTTCAGGCAGTCATCGCTTCGGGTGACCAATGGCATGTCATCATCATGACGACGAAACTTCTTTCGTCGCTGATTCTTCGCTCGACCTTTGCCATCCTTTGCGCGGCCGCTAAAATAGTTGTGCACGAGACCTTGCAGTAGGTGAGCACTGGGAATTGCGCTAGGCGGCGACTCGAGATTTCCAAGCACAACCTCACGCAACAGTTGGTAGTCTTGCTTCAGCGGGCGTGTGTCGCATGAATAGAGCGCGATCATATCCTTCAGTTTTGGGCGCCAACTGCAGCAATCGAGTTTGTTGGTTGCCTCAAAGACTCGCCGCTGCCATTCGGCGCAAGCGTTGTGATGCTCGACCTTGGCTGCCTTTGCCTCGCTAGTTGACATGCTGTCATAGTCCGGACGGCATGGGCGCGGACCAACCAAGTCATGCCTAATGGCATATGCGGCGCGTGCGTCGATGACTTCCTGTGTCTGTTTCACGAGCCAGTTCCAGCACGTTCTAAGCGCAGACTGCAACGCTTCGAGTCGCTCGACTTGCTCGCGCGTTGGATAGATGCGAATCACTTCGCCCCGTATTTCGTGACCTTCTGGAACTTCGAATTTCTTCATCCTACCACCTCAAACCTCATTCTTGCCACGCTTGGGCCCTGCTGCGTTTGTTCGTTCGCGTTGGCGTCTCATTGCTTTGCTCATCGGCTTCGCGTCGCTTGCGTTCCTGCTCTGCGCGCTGATGGGCCTCGTGTTGCTCAGTGGATCGCCTGGCGCGCTCCCATTCGCGTGTCCCGAGATGGAACCACAGGGCAGCCAAAGAGCTTGCCTGCTCGCGGTCTCTGATGCCCCTGAGGTCGTCGAGCTCCTCGGCACTTCCGGGGAACGGGCGATGCTGCCTCGTGAGCAGGTGGGCACGCCAGCGCGAGTCGTACGGATACTTCGCGTCGACCCACAGTCGCCATTGCTCGGACGTCGCCTTGTGCGGATCCGGATACTCGCCCGAAGCAATCATGTCGATTCGGTCTGGGTGATCAATCATCATCACGCGACGCCTCGCTCATCGGCTTCGGCCAGCATTCGTCGGCACTGCTCGAGCGTCAGCGTCGTGAGACCCGGCCCTTTGATTTTTCGGAACCAATCGTCTTGCAGACTCAACTCGACGGCTCGGAAGTACTCGCGATGGGTGATTCCGGCGGCGAGGATGCCCAGTAGCGTCGCCAAACCCTTGTCCTGAGGGATCTGCCCAAGGCGCTTGTGCGGAGCGCCGTACGCGTCAGCGAAGCAGGCTGCCATGGCCATGACCTCTGGCCAGCGCTGCGGCTGCTCGAAATGGCCGTCGTACGGGTTTTCGACGCAGAGGGCAGCTCGCTCTTGCAGGCTTTTCGTCGGTTCATCGTGGCAACGGCGCTTCAATTCGGCCATTTCGTCCGGATCGGAGATCGGTGATGGAGGTATTTTGCCAGGATGATTGCTTGCTCTGTGACCATTACCTGACGTTACCATCCCATTACCTACCCGTTGACAACCCATTACCCCTTTTGTGTTAACGTTTGTGTTTGTGTTTGTATTTTGTTCTTCTCTCTTCTGAGGGGGGGTGCAGGGGGGGGCTTCGGATGGCTGCCGATTAGCTCGGGCCTTCGCTTTGCACCTGGCCACCCTCCGCCGGTTCTGCTCGGCGGCCCTCATGTCCATGAGCTTGTCCCGATACTTGACGTAGTTGAGGATCCGCCACCCGCCGTCAATTGCCTCAATGCGGCGCCCCTCGTCGCTCTTGGTGCGGCTGTAGCGGTCTGGGGATAGGAAGACCGCCAATGCTTCCTCGCACTCGTCTAGAGTCACCACAGCCTCCCTGGCGAGGCCAGGTACTGATGCTTCTACGACACCATTTCGGTCGGCCAGCATCATCAGAGCAAACCAAACGCAACGCGTCGGTGGTGGCGTTTGCCATACCGTCGACTGGACTATCGAGCGAAAGATCGGAACGTATCCTGACACCGGTCACCTCTTGGCGGCAGATTTTTTGCCTGTTAGCTTCTTTGGCCTGTAATCATCGAACGAAGTCTGAAGCATTCCTTTCCTGAAGTGGCGCTCCAGCTTCGCCCAAAACTGCTCGCGGCTGGTGCTCGTGCGAGCGATCACCGATATGTCATGCAGGTCATTTCGAAATAGGCTGCGCGTTTCTGGGGCAAGCAATTGGTGGTGGTTCTTCTCGAATTCTGGCGATGGGTTGCGCCGCTTGATTTCGTCCATCACGTCGTCGCCAAGAGACAGCCGATACAGCAGGTGCATGATTCCGGCCAGCGGTTGGTACATCCTCCCATTGACGAACACTGGCCAACCATACAAGTCGCAGATTGGTTTCAATTCCGACTCGTTCCACATGAGATCCCATTTGCAGCGTTCGCTGAACTGAAGTATCCGCTGCTCCAAATATCCGAGTCGTTGCGCCGCCAGGAAAAAGCGAATGAGCTCATCGAGAGCTGCCAGCCCCTTCGTCTTTCCGGAAAGAACAGCGACCTTGAGTGCCTGCTCGCGTGTGAGATGAAATTCGATCACTCTCCTGCTGCCGTGCCCCATTTTTGCTTCGTGAGATACTCCCAAAAGCTCGGAACCATTCAGTTTTTTCGCTGAAATCAACCTCTTTATCAGCTTCCTACATTCAAGAGGATCTGGATATTCCAACCACTTTCCAAGGTCAATGTCGCGGGTGCGAGGCTCGCGATCCTGATAGTCAGTGCTCACAACCAATTCGATCTGCTGCTTGTTTGCCATTAGCCAACCATTACCAATAACGACTCGGTCTGTCAACCGTTCGTTCTAAATGCGCCACCTAGCAAAACCCCGCGTTAGAATGGACGATTTCTGGCCGTTTGACGCGCTCGGGAGCGAACAATTTGCCGCACTTGCAAGGCGTTCCGTCGCTTGGCCTGCGCCACGACAGACCCTCGCATTTGACGCAGCGATTTGACGGCTGCTGCCTTTTGGTTATCGGAATGAAGCAGCTTCGGCAGGCGAATCCGCCTTCTGCGCGCGACGACGCCAGCGCATGCTGGGTCCTGCTTTTCTCGGTCCCGCATTTGAGGCACCGGCAGCGGTAGCGAGTCTTTGACGATTCGCAGTGAGTTGGTGGGCTTAGACGCTCGATCACCTGCCAGCAGCCGTGAATTGAACCGGGGGCGTGTGGGGTTGAGCGGATCATGGCGCTCCTCCGCAGTTGCGCGCGAGTTCGATCAGGGCTCGGGCGAAGGCTGGCGGTGTTAGATGCGTCCCCGAGTGCATCCGGTCAGCGTTGCGTCTCCAAATCGTTCCATCGCCACGCTTCGTGCAATGAGCGACGACTTTCGAGCCTCTGGTGTGAGACCAGAGCATTGGTGCCGGGGCCGCATATCCCTTGTAAAAAAGCCACGTAGCCTTACTCGCGGGATGTCCGTATGCGGACTGCCAGACTTCGCAGGTCCACTCCATTGAGTTTTCAAGCGACTGCTGCCATCCGCTGCTGGGAGGTATCGGCAACTCATGTGCTCCCCAGGCAAGTGACCATGCTGGGTGTTCGAGTACGCCCAGGTGATAGCGGACCTTGTGTAGAGCCGACGAAAAGCACCCACCATCATCGCCAACTTTCATTGACGGATGCCGCGACTCAACGAACTTCGCGAGTCGGCACCATCGACCGCACGGAGGATGAGCCACAACTGGACATGGACCCGCATACGTTCGCGCATCCCGCGCCTCATCCCAGCAGTTTTCGGCGCCAAGGAGGGTTGGATATGGACCTTTTGGGTCCACGAAGAGAGCAGCGACGCGTGTCATGTTCCCCTCCTGCGACTGCGAAACAGCTCGGGGTTTGTCTCTTTCGTCAGCACCGTGATGTCGTACCCAAGCGCGCGGGCGAGCTTGATCTTGAGCAGCGCATCGTCTTCCATGTGACCTTTGATCTCAATTATCCTGCAGCGAATTTCCCCGGGTTTGATGTACGCATAATCTGGGATCCACCCGCAGACGATGGTGCCTTCAACGATCAGATCGATGCGCGGATGGCATCGAAAGCTCTCGATTCTGCCGGCCTCAAGCATCGCACACAGAACGGTATAGTATCGCGACTCCGCTTTCGAGTCGAAGCTCTGCCCGTACGCCTTGACTTTGACCGCCGCTCCGCGCCCGGTCTTGGGACGGTGCTTCGCCTTGTGGGCTGTTTGGAGCTTGGGGAAGTCGCGAATGTTCATTCAACAACCTCATCTTTCTCGACATCCAACTCAGCAAGCAACGCAGAAGTTTTTTTCAGTTGCTCGCGAAGCCTGTGTATTCCGGCAAACCCGGTAAGTTTCTGAGCCAGCTTCAATGTCTCTATCGAAGTGCCAAGCGACCAGGTGCTCTTTATGTCTAGGCCCGTTTCTGCACATAGCATGTCACATGCAGATCTCAGTTCTTTGTACCGTTCGATCAACTGAGAGGACGATCCAGCCTCGCGATTGATTGCCGCAATCTTCTCCGTCTCTTCCCTCAACCTGTCCCGCTCTTGCTTGATCAATGAGTTGGCACGCTCAATGATAGCGTTATCGATGTTCTTCGAAGTATTGCGGGCAATCGAAGCCACGAAATCAATACTGGGCGGTTCTGGAGTCAACTCTGGCGCCGCTTTCACAATTGTGTATTTGGATCCGCTGACCTCGATGTGGCCCCATAGCTGAGGGATTTCCTCGGGCTTCGCAACACCTGCCGTCGTGACCAACCACCAGTATCGGCAGTATTTCTGCAGCTCCATCGACTTCTTTGGGTCGTCTTTTTCGCGCGTCCAGTCGGAACGCGAAATCTTCGCTTCGATGCCAGCGAGCCACAGCCCGCGCGATGGCCAACACGAGAACACTAAGGCATCGGCATACCTCGAAGCGCGCCCACCCGTTGCATTGGATACTTCATACAGCCAAGCATGCGCGCCATCAGTCCAGAGCTTTTCGCGCAACACCGCCATGATTTCGCCAGCTGACTGCCTATCCGTTGATGTTTTTGCTGCCATTTCACGAATATCCAACGAGCAAATCCGGATCGTGTTCGTGGCACCACTCGCGCCAGTTGATGCGACAGATCTCAATGCAATCGCAGGCCCAGACGTCGTATTCTGCCACTATGGCCGCGACGAAAACAGCCTCAGCGGCAAGCATCGCTTCGGTTGGCTTTGTCGCTTTCTCGTTGGCGAACTCGTCATCGAGAGTCTCAAGCACCTGTTCCAGAGGATGCCCACAATCACGAGGCATCACAACGCGACGTTTGAACCCGTAGACCGTAATCAGTTCAGGCAGGCGCTTCGGGTCCGCATCGTACAGGTAATTACGCAAGGCCTCGAATGGCGAATCCGCGCAGAGGTGATCATCGTCCTCGATGCAGGACCATAGCTCGCTTTGCGCTGAGTCTAGTGAATTGGTTACGTCGATTACTGCCATACCTACCTGCTATCCGCCGCCTGCGCGGCAGTCAGTTGCTCCATAAGTTCGACTACCTCTGAGACGAGACACCACTCGGTCCAGCCCAACAAGATTCGACCAATCACCACTTGAAACGCCGCCGGCCTCCTGCAGAGTACAGCAACACCAAGAGGAGCCGGAGTTTCTCGCTGCAGACGCCAGTGGAGTTTCGAATCTAGTAGGGCGGACCATTTCATCGCGCTTCTCCGAACAGCGAACCCTGTTCAATTTCTGCCTCAGATTCAGGGAATACGCTCAGCTGGCATTTGGTGTCGGCAAGCATTCGAGCCGACAATTCGGCACGTTCTCGATTGTTGTCGACGCCTATGCAGCGACGGCCGAGCATTTTAGCGGCGACCAAGGTCGTACCCCCTCCGCATGTTGGATCCACTACGAGATCATCGGGTCGCGAGTCGACGATGCGGTCGCTGCCCCCGGCGCTGTTGATTAGGCGCTCTCCGGGCTGTACGTACGCCCCCGGGAGTGCGCCCCAACGAGCGAACTTCGTGTTCCTCGGCCTGGCTACAACAATCCAACATGCCCAATTCGACGGCCCATCACCCATCATTCGCACGCGCGAACCGGTCTCAACGAGAGGGAGCGGAGCGAACCGAAGCAACCCGTTGCATTCGAAGCTCGAACCCCAGTGCGGCGCCAGAATGTCGTCCGTGATCGAGACGCACCAGCCTTCGGTGAGTGGCACCCACAGATCGCAAAAGGTCTCCACGTCTGATGGCGACCAGAATTGGTATTCGATGTCGCGACGTCCAGACTCGCCTTTTGCTGCTTTTCGGCGCGAGTATGCGGCCTCTCGTGCGCGCCTGGGGCTGTGCGATTTGCCATATCCAGCCGCGCGATCCGCTGTGAGTTTCCCGCCGGCGTGTCCCTCATGAGTGCGGGCCGAATATGGAGCATCTAGGCACAGCAGCTGCGCTTTGCGCTCTGACATGATTACGCCAGCAACTTCTGGATCTTTGGAGTCGCCGAGCCATACCTGGGAAACATCGTCGCGGTAGATGAGTTCGGGCGCCATCAGAACAACCTCGTCTGCGGTTCAGTTTCTTCCGGACAAAGAAGTTCTCGCTGCACCTTTCCGCCAGGCCCTAGCGGCTTTCGCGTGCGCTTTGCAGCGGGAACTTCCACCGGTTTGGATGTCGCCTGCGTGCGGACGTCGATATTTGGAATCGAGCCGCACTCGCCGAACTTCTTGAGCAGCTCACCGAAATAGGCGACCGTCATCCACATCAATTGCTCGCCGGCAAGCGTCGGATTCCCGTGCTCATCCAGTAACCCAGCCTTGATGCAGCGCGACTCGTTGGCGAAACTTTCCCCATCATAGGGCAGCGTCTTGAGCACCACCAGCAGCGCGACTTCGGGCGCGAGTCCCTTAGCGTCAGCCATCCGCGCCCCCTTTCATCCCGACCACGGCCTGGGCAAGCTCAACAAACCCAGCGTCAGTCAGCCGAGGTTTCGAGCTTTCTTCGAATTCGACGAGCCCAGCGACAACGACATCACTGCCGACGATGACATCAGTCTGCGTCCACGGCAGTCGGAGGTAGGCCACGCACAGAGCCTGCAGGTGCTTGACGTCGTCGCGGGTCATGAATGCAGCTCCTGCAGCATCACAACTGCGCGTTCAATATGCTCATCCAGCAACCCGCCGTGCTCAAATGACGTTTGAACTAGCCTGCACTTCAAGTGAGCCATATCCGAATCGTCGTCAAGAATCACGAAGGAATCCGGGGCGTATTTTCGCGAGTCAATCCAAGACTGAATCTCGTCGCCTCGCGGTCGACTGATTTTGTTGGTATGCGGAGTTTTCCCGACTACTCTCGCCTGTATTCCAACAGTCTTAAATAGCTCTCTCAGCTGGCGCAAACTCTTTCCAATTCGCCAGCAGCTCGATACTACGATGCTTGCTCCGGTGCGCTGTGTCAAACTATTCAATCTCGCGACGCATGCTCGATCAATCTGGTCAGCTTCGCATTTTCGCTTGCCAGATGTATCCCGGAAGTGCTCAAGCGAGTTGAGCACGCCGTCTACGTCTAGAAAAATTACTTTCACTTGACACCTCCAGAATTCACACCACCGCCATCCTCTTCCGCTGCAGAATCAGGGCACGCTCACGAATCAGCGCCGCGGTCTCGTCCCCGATCGCCTCGAGTAGGCCAATCCACGCCTGCTCGAATGCGGGATCGTGCGTCGTCGGCGACTGGTTGATTCGCTTCATGTGCGGCTCGATTGCTAGGAGGGCTTGGATTAGGGTCATTGCGAGTAGTGCTCCTCGGCCTCTCTCATTGCCGCATTGATCTCTGTCAACGAGTCGGGGTTTCCCGTCCTGTCCGGGTGCAGCTGAGCCGTCAGCTCACGGTACTTGGCTTTAACCATCGGCAGAGACAGGGCCGGGATGAAAGCCTCCGGAATGTCAAATACTTCCCACCATGGGCGCTTGGGAGTCGCATCAGGGCTAGCCGGGAGCGCTCCGAATGCCGCAAAGGCTCGCTCCAATATCTGAGTCGCGCCAGCGCGTTCGATCGCTCGAAGTGCCTCAACCGCCAATTCGATCGCGTGTATGTTTTCGTACACGCTCAACCATCTGTCGCACGCGATAACACGTTCCCCATGCTTGTGCGTACTCCAGTAAACAGCGACCCCGGGATCTTCGATTGGGCGAACCGTAGAGCGATTTGCAAACGACTGCGGCCTCACGTTGGTTGAGACGACCACTGAATCGCGAGACGCTCCGAGTTTTCGGATTGCCTCGAACAGACCCCGCGCCGCGCGATTGGCGTCGATCTTGTAGCGTGATTTGCAACGCTGAAATGCTTGAGTTCGTGGCCAACCATCGGGCCATTGGAGGGGATACGCTTCAGCCATTCGGATCGCATCCTTTCACTCTCTCGACTAGTGCGCGGGCGCAATCGGCGAGAGTTCCGGTAACTCCAGGAGCATCAGCGCCGCAAAATAGACCCCACTCCGTACGCTGGTTATTTTGCGCGACTATCCCAAGATATTCGTCGTTTCGATATAGAAACCAGTCTCCGCAATCGTCGAGCGTCCATTGCAGACCGCTTGGAATCAGCGCGTGGCGGCATGATTCTGCGTCCCATCGACCCGCCATGTGATTCCGGTAGTGTACGCATCGTCCGTATTCAGGCGAGCGCTTGCGATAGTTGATGCACTGGGAGCAGGTGGTCATGGCTTCGCTCGTTTCTTCGCCTCGCGCAGGAGTTCGCTGGCAAACATGCTCAACTCGAACGCAGCGCAGCAGTTGAATCCGTTGGTTGGCTCCTCAGTGAGCCATTTCGCTCTCTTCTTCATCTGTCGCACCATCCAGCGCACGGTGCGCAGGTCGGGAGTGAATTTCATCGTCTGCGCCCTCGCTGTTTCCCCGCCGTTCTGATGTAGTGGGGTGCTCGCGTGGCGACGGCGACTTCCTTGCCACGAGCTTTGGCGCGGCACTGGGCGCGATTGAGAGTTGGTGCCCTTAGCTCTTTCAGCGCAGCCGGTAGCATGGTCTTGCTAATTCCGACTATGGGTAGCTTGTTCATCGCTCCACCTTTGCGCTCACTTCGCCCGTCCCCTTGCACATTGGGCAAATGTGCTTTGCACGCCGAGAGGTTCGACGTTTCTTTCGCAGTCCTCGAGGAGGGTCCGGTTCCTTGGCTCCGCACCAGCACGTCCACGTGAGCAGGTCGAGACCCATGAGCGAGTGACCACACGCTAATGGTTTCACAATAGCACCTTGATCGCTCACGGCGCAGCCCCCATCCATTCGCTAATCTTGCCGCAATTCAGGCACCGATAGCCGTTCATCCCATTCACAGGGCCTCGATTGTGCCCGTGCTTGTAGTGCGATAGCCTGCTGATGTCAGTCATCGGATTCCGTCTCCAGCAGACACGCTTCCGATCGAAACTTCAACATGGTGACGAAATTTACGTCGAGCCTGGTTGACTCCGCCCCGTTGTAACATTTGGCCCCGCACAGCAGGATGCAGCCTTCTCCGCAGTACCTGCCCGGCGCATCTCCTGCGTTGTTTCTCGTTTCGATGCGCACTTTGCGGTATTGATCGCTCATGGCTCAACCTCCATCGGGAAAGGCTTGCAGCTATTAGGCAAGTAAAGTGGATGCTGGGGGCTGCCATCTTTGTTCAAACGCAACGCATATGGCACTTTTCCAGCATCTCGAATCAACTTGAGGCACGCGGGACCAAGCGCTCCTCCGAGCTTTCCCCATCCGCAAACAATCAGACTCGCTGCACTGACCGACGCTATAAGCACGGACGAATTTAGAGGACCAATGGCAGTCTCATCATGAGGGACATCGCTCGGATCAGTCGCGCGCCACGGTCTTACGTTGGCTGTCCAGGACCATCCATATCCCCAGGATGCGCAGAAGTTTAGCCACCGCCTAAGCGTTGGATCTAGTTCTTTGGGAGTTGCCTTGCTTGGATTAGCGAATATACCCAGGCAAATCAGATCATTTTCGACTCCCGTTGGCCACCTGAGCAAGTAGCGATAATGACGCCCAGAGCAATACGGATCTTTGCACTCGGGATGCTCCGAGCATTCAGAGAATTCACCCGACGGGAGTCGATGACGAAAAAGCGGAAGCGTCATCGCGACACCTCCGCATCGTCGCAATGACGGCAGTCAAAGCATCGTGGCGCATCGATCAATAAAGGATCGCCGCAGCGCGGGCGGTCGGGAGCTGATTTAGTTTGGGCGGTGCGGCGGCGCTCGACACAATATTCGCAAGTGCAGCATTCTCCGTTGCACTCATCTTTCCCGCATGTCTCACAGGGGTGCGGGTCAGTGGTTAGCCCGCAATCGTCGCAAACCAGGCATCCGTCAAATTCCTCAACGAGGCTGCCGGCAACTTCGATGCTCTTTCCGCAGGTGGCGCACCTGGTCTCGGCACGCGCCTTGGCTACGTCAGGGGGAAGATGGGGCGGTCTAGTCCCAGGCTGCTGTACTTCGAGGCGCACTGCCTCGCGCACGAGCTGCAGCAACTCGGTTGGAGTCGTCACAATCACCGACGACGTTGCGGGCTGGGTCAATCTCTCGGGCATGGCTCATCGCTCCCGTACTTGTCGTGCAGTAATGAGTCGAACTCGCGCTCCCATAGCCAAGACCAAATCTTTCCGCGGCCAATTGTGCGCTCAGTGGCAGATCGCAGCTTTCCGATCAATCGGCTTCGAATGCTCTTTGCAATTGGACCGTTCTCCGACACTGCGGGCTGGGCGCGGTCAACCATCTCCGCCTCCCGTCTTCGACTCAACTCCATCCATCGGGTCGCGCCCTTTGAACACATTGCCGATGATTGTCCTTGCTGAAACGTCTGCCCAATTTCCACATGGATCCAGCAGATCCCTATCGATTAGCAGTTTGCGCGACCAATCCTGCCAAGCCGCTTCATCTTCGCGCCAACTCTCGGACTGCTTTTTCCAGTGGTCGCGCTCAGCAATGACGTGCCGTAGCGATTCCAGCGCGCCCTCCGTCTTGCAGCACTCGGGGCGCGCTTTGCACAGTTCGAGGATCAAATCAGCGAATGTTCCGGAGTTTGCTTGACCTAGCTCGGAAAGTTCTCCTTCCAGAATATTCACGCGGCTACGCACTTCCGTGAGCTCCTCGAGAGCCCTGTGCCGGTCGAACTCAAGATTGGCGATCACCTTTACGATTTGAGTGGCGACGTCATGTTTGCCAATTGGAATTTCTTTGGTCTCGCTCATGGCTACTCCTCATCCTTTGGAAATCGCTTCGTGAGATAGTCGATTATCCGAACGCGTTCCTCTCGAGACAACTTGCGCAGCTCCAACGTGCACACTTTCAGCGCTTCAAGCTCCGCGTCTAGCGCAGCGCATTCCGGCGTTCCGACGTCGATAGATAGCCATCGTTCTGAGCGAGTAACCTTCAGCGGTAACTCAGGCCAAAACTTAATCGAGGGACATGGCTCAAATATCACACCGTAATAGACGGTTGCCATCTCAGCACGGCTCCTTCCCCTGCAACGAGACCAGCCAATGGGCGTACCAGGCGGTTCTAGCAGCGCGCCTTAGATCCTCTTTGCAGACACGTTTGGCACCTCGGTAGCGCGACATGGCGCAGGCAATTCGGCCTCGACATGCGACCAGGCCTCGATGATAGATGCCCACTGCGGTCTCGGTAGCCGCGTTGACCGCATCCGTGGATGTTCCGCCCCAGAGCTTCCATTCATCCGACGTTGGTGCATTGCAACGAGCAAGTGACCAAGGGCTGCGGTAGTTTCGTCGCATGTAGGATGCCCTGCTAGCCCGTGACTCAGCTTCGAGGATGGCCAGCATGGCGGGTTGTTCTGCGGGGTCCGCGAATTGTTCAATTGCTGCTCCAAGGTTGTAGGCTCTGTCGAACCAGTCGGTACCCGGCTCCAAACGATCCTCCCACGCATGCATGCGCAGGATTAGGGTCAGGATGGCACGGAAGGGAGTCATGACTTTCCATCCCGCCTGCGTCGAATGAACTCGCTGTGCTCTCGCCGTTGCTCCTCGGTATACTGCGGCAACGAGCGAACGTTGGCGGGTCGCGCAATGGCCCTCTGCGCTTCCTCGCGCTCCTCTTGTGCCTCAAGATATTGCTCAATTGTCGGCAGCAGATGGTCAGTCTGAAGGCACGCATAGTGCCGATGGACTTTGATATGCTCGCCGTCGTTGAATAGTCCAAGCGGCTGATCGAATATACGACAAGCGGCCTCAAGCCTCGGGCTACCACGCCACCATTGCTGCACCTGCGACCAGAATCCGTAGACTGCGCGGATGCGACGATGCGGGCAGTTCCGTGAGCAAAGTCGTTCGTTGGTCTTTGAGGGCACCGGGACGAAGACGCGGGCGTGGTTCATCTGGAGGTCCTTTGCTTGACGTAGTCCTGGCGATATGACTTCAGGCGAGCGCGAAGTTCGGTGTTTTGTTCGGCTATTCTCCGAGCCTTCGCTCGGAATTCCTGAAATGATTTGAACGCAAACACCTGCGCTGCGGCGGTGAAAACGCCAATAACTAGTACTAGTATGAAAGTCAGGTTCACGCCGCCCCCTCGCCGATTCTTCGCCCAGTCTGCTGTCCATATGGACTGCCACCAGTGCCGCGGTACTGCCGCTTCGAGTAGCTTTTGAACACGGGCCGTTGGCACTCGACCATGCGAGCCTGTTGCGCCTGTTCGATTTCCGGTTCGCTTGCGATGACAGGCAAGTCTAGCATGTTGCACGGAAGAAAGACGGCCAGGATTGACGCAACATCGTGCCGCTCAAGATGCGCCTGCCATTTGTTCGCCGACTCACTCGCAGCCGTGACGGAGCGCATGTCATCGGCGTCAAACGGGTAATAGTAGCTCCGCTTCTGCCCGTGCAGCCTGCGGCATTCCGGAGCGCAGACGATTGATAGGTAGTTGCTTGCGGTCACTTTCGAGCCTTTTCTCGCCGTGTCATTTCAAGGCGCAAAATCTCTTCAACAATATTGTTCCGGCGTGGCCATGACGCAGCGAGATACGACATTGGTCTTCCGGCCATGAACTCATCGTAAATCCTGCGACGAATTCGCCAGTGAGTTTGTCTCGCCTCCGTGGCATCCGTGGTGCAATGATTCATGACTGTTCTCCGATGATGGTTACAGTTCCGGCTTCACGAAATCAGCGTCAAGCGCTGAGCCAAATAGCTGTGCTGACGTCAATACGTGGTACCCGCAATGAGTGCCAAGGCAAATGCCCCAGTCGTTATCCCAATGGTTTTGAATGTACCAAGTATCGGCCACGACATCGTATCCCTGAATTGCCTCGGCGTGGCCGCCGGCAACAGCTCCGGTGATCGATAGGTTGCCGCATCTGTCAGGCGTGAACATGTTCTCCAGCCAATTCATGCCGACGATGACCGGGCCGACTTGGATCGCTCCTTTGACCGCAGCGGCGCCCGATAGCACGGTGCACGATTTAGCCAGCCCTTGCTTGACCAGCCATTTGCACCCGCTGAGCGAATCACTGCCCGTATCGTTGGGAGGGTAGGCGCCGGGGAATGGATCGTTTGCCGTGATCCACGAGTATGCCGCGATGGCTGCAGCGTTGAACGCAGCCTGAGTCGCGAACGACGTCGTGCGCGGTTTGCTCGTCGCGATGTCGAGCTGCGTGAACGCCTCGCATGCTCCCAGGTTGCCCTGATTGCCGCACCATGGATCGTTGCTTGACCACATCGCGGACGCCACCGATCTCGTATCGGAGCCGAATAGCATTGCGCCACCGGTCACCCTATGCCGCGGTCTCAGCGTGCGGCGGTACTCCTCGATCTTGTTCGGACGTGGCGCCTGCATCACTCCGGGTGGATTGCATGCCGGAAACTGCACCGTGGGGGACGGGGACGGTCCCGCGTCGACCACTGGAACTGGCGTCGGAGTGGGAGACGGCGTCGGCTGTGGCACGCAGCTTGTGCCATAGAAAATCGCGCAGCATGCGCAGACGCCGCGGCTCGCGTTAGCGAACTTAGAAGCGAGTGCTGTGTCGCATTGCGACTTGGTGCATTTGGTGCTGGGGGCCGTCAGGGTGCCGTCGCCAGAACGCGATCCGAGCCAGTAGGTTGCCGCGACGATTGCCGTTAGGATGAGCGTGATCAATGCTGTCATGATTGCCTTGTTCGTCAGAATTGTGACCAATAGGGAGCGCTCTGCGTCCTTGACTTCTTCGTCGGTTGTCATCAGTAGACCTTTACCTTCTTGCCTTCGCTGGTGAATTTGGCGACTGCCTCGTCACGCGAAGCGGCGCTGGCATAGCAAAGCGTCGGCGACCCCGGGACTCCTGGGATTTCTACCTCGATGCAATAGAGGCCTGGACAGGGCGAGAATGGCTTCGGTGTTACGCCTGCGCATGCAGCGAGCAGGGCTGCCACAAGCAGAACCGATGAAACTTTCAACGTTGACATGTTGTACTCTCTCTCTTTCTAACGTTTTGGATCAACCATGCTTATCCGGTTGTAACCCATGACGCCTCGACATAAGACGCTGGATCTTTGGTTCGCGCAAATCCTTCGTCCAGCGTTGAACCTGCGAGGTTTCAATTTCGCGCGGACGCGAGGGCCGCGACCACGATTGTTTGCGTGTCACCGTACCCGGAGTGAATCCAGCCGCACGCAACGAGGTGCCTGGCTCATCCAGTCGCGTAAACGTGATTGCGCGATGATAGCCGACGGCCGCCGAGGCGCGGCAGATGGCTCCGTAGAGACGACTACACGCGTTTTGATGCCCACTCGTGGCAACTCGCGTGATTTCGACGGTAAAACCATCCCGAGAGAGACGGGCCTTAGGCTGACTGGCCACGGCTACCCCGACGAGCTCGTCACCCACCCATGCCGAGCTCGCAAAGAGACCGCCGACAATGCGGGGCAAGTGCCGGTGAAGACGCTTGACTACGACGCAAGCTTCGCGCACTCCGATTGGTCGCAAATCAATCATTTGTCACCTTTGGAGGACGACCGGATAGGCATGGATCAACCTTTGCCCCATCGAGCAAAGTGTTCAGTTTCGCGCGTAGATCGGCGTTTTCATCGCGATAAGCGTCGCGTTCCTCGAGCGCCAACTCCGCGCGCATCTTTTCTTCTTCCGCACCGGCGAGGCTCGTAACGTATTTCCGTCGCCAGCCGTCGAGATTCCACTGCAGGCCAATTCCTATTCCACACAGCAGGGCTGCCAAAACTAGGATCGCCTCAATCACGCGGCGCCGTCCTGCTCGTCATGGTCACTCGATCGATTGGCTTTCGGCCTGGACGAAATCGGTGTGATGCAACGACAGGTCCCGCGAGATGAGCGCGTCTTGAATTCGTCCTCGAGTTCTCGGGTGTGGCGGGCGAGTCGAACAGCGCCGACCACACTTGTCGCTAGTAGGATGATGACCGCTACAATGCTGACTAGGACTGACATTGTAACCTCCGATCGCGTACGCGTCGAATGGGGACGAATTTCTTCGTGAGAATCTGAGATCCTCTATACGTGGCGAGCGCAGCGTCGCGCTGACTTCGCGGCATTGCACACAGATGGTGAGCCTCATCCTCTGTCAGAGGCACCGTGAACCCCGCTCGGCGGGCATCCTCGTCAGACTCGAAAAAAGCAATGGCTTTCGTTTCTGGATTCATCGTGCAAAACCTCCCGCTTGACTGACGTTCAGTTGCGTTGCAAAAATTAGGTGCGCAGCTTGTGCGCGTGAGAAATCGAATAGTGATCAGTATCAGGATCGAACGAGGCGCGGCCCGCATTGACCAGCTCCGCAAGCGCCGCTTCGATTTGCTCTCGACTCACCGAGTCGTAAGGACAAGACCCCGACGCCAAATCAACCGTTTGCGGTCCGACGCGGCGCAGCGATGCCTCGCAGAATGTCGCCAGCGTGGAGATCCGCGGTCCCGAATCCACCGCCCTGCGCCTCATGGCCGCACCTCGTACCACCGGGGTCCGTCATGACGCGCCACGCCGCGGCGCTCCATCTGCTCGAGCGCGTCAATCACGATGATGCGCGAGAGGCCCGAGAAAAAAGCCAGATTGCTGACGCTGTACCCGCTATGCTGGCGCAGGGAGGCCATTACCTGCTCGCACTGCTGTGGCGTCGCTTTGATGTGGGATTCGATGGAGTCGGTCATGGAAGACTCAGTCATTGCGCGCTCCAAATGCTCATCGGAAGTTCGCCCCCCGAAGCGTCGACTAGCTTCTTGATAGTCCCAAGCCGCGGTTCGCGGTGTGCTCCGCTCTCGATTCTGGAAAGCGTACACTGTGGGATTCCTGTCAGCTTCGACAGCCGATACACTGTGAGCCCCTGCTTTTTGCGCCAGCGTCTAACTAAAGTTCCGGGAGATGCCATACGGGCAAGACCTTGCCACAGGTCTTGCGCAAACGCAAGCAAGTATCTTTCGCAAGCAGATCGATTGCTCTCAGCCCTGCTTGCGCAGGCGCCAGTATCACATATTATATAAGGTGTAATGGATCTCGAGACGCTGGGTATGGCTTATTCTCGACACCAGAGCCGAGGCAGCTGGGAGCCCTTCCCCATGGATATAGATCCGGAGTTTGCCGCAGCAGTTCGGTGGCACCTGCAGCAGCCAGGCTCGGACCCTGATGATATCGAACTCGCCGCAGCTCGCGTGCGTTCCGAACTTCTTCCGGGCGAGCAACCAGGACGTAAGAGGCTTGCCCTGCGGATTCAGCGCTGGCTTGACCGGGTGCGCGACCTGGGGTAACGCGAAATAAAAGTTGCGCGCACGAACGAAAGTACTTGCGCGAACGAAAGCCGTGATGCACAGTACGTCTCGTACACAACGAGGCGACAATGCACGACTCAGACTCAGTTCCTCCATCAACACGAAGATCCATTTCATCGGCAGAGCACGTTGTGCGGGAACTCGCCGCTGAAGTCCTAGAGCGTCCGGGTCGCTACGCGCAGTACGACCGCTCACTGGTCGCTGTAGTCATCGTGATGGCTCGACAGCGCCCAGGTCTGGCAAAGCGCGCCGCACAGGTGGTGCGAGCCCTCATCGAGCAGACAGACGGGCAGATCATCGAATGCGAGCCGACACCGTCGGGCAACTGGAGGGCGGCGTCATGATCGTCCCGATGAACATCCCGACACTGCAGAAGGTCCAGCGTTTCGAGCCACCAAAGCTGAGACGCACTATTCCCAATGATTGGAAAATCGGACCCGGAATGCCCGAGATGCCCGGATCAATATGGGCAACCCACGCATCTGGACTGCGTATCCTCATGAGCACCGATGTAATGGACGATGGAAGTCGCTGGTTGCACGTGGCTTGCAGCCGTACCAACAGAATCCCAAATTGGGAAGAGCTCAAACTCGTGAAAGACGCATTCATTGGTCGCGCGCACGAGGCTATTCATGTGCTGCCAAAGGACGAGGACTTTATCAACCTACGCCCGCACTGCATGCATCTTTGGAGTCCCGAGCCATGATCGGACCATGGGCAGATCAACCCAACCCACTGCAGCGCGCGATCGAATTCATCGAGGCGAATCCTGAGTCGAAGACTGCGCGCGAGGTTGCCGCCACGCGATGCGGCGGAAGCGATTGCAAGCACCACGCTCGCTGCAGCCACGACCCGGGCGACGATTGCTTCGAACCGAAGCCTGACACCGAGCGCTGCCCACTTCCGGCGCATATTGAGCTCAGCGGCGATACGTATTTGGCAAAGGCCTACGCGTCGATGCTGCGAATGGGCATCACGCCGAGCATGCCCACGAAGCGGATCAAGCTCAGCGGAACGTTTGTCACGCTCGACACGATCCGAGCAATGAGGGCAAGTCGATGACCCAATCGAGACGAGTCCATCGCTTACTGCGCTGGCTAATCGACGACTGCTCACCGGAAATCGCGGCCTGCGAAAGCGACTGCCGCAAGACGAGCTGCACGCAAGATCATTGGGAGCAGTGCGAGCTGCGACTTGCTGTTGCGGAGGCACTGCAGCCAGAAAGCATAACGACATGACAAAAATAATACGTTGGGACACGGGTGAGACAATCATTGAAGGCGAAGGCTCGGTCAGAGACCTGGTAGAGGCATGCGCGAAACTCGGCAATCCTAGCCTGCACTACGCAAGGCTCGACGGCGCAAGTCTCGACGGCGCAAGTCTCGACTACGCAAGGCTCGTCCGCGCAAGTCTCGACGGCGCAAGTCTCGACGGCGCAAGTCTCGACTACGCAAGGCTCGTCCGCGCAAGTCTCGACGGCGCAAGTCTCGACGGCGCAAGTCTCGACGGCGCAAGTCTCGACGGCGCAAGTCTCGACGGCGCAAGTCTCGTCCGCGCAAGTCTCGACGGCGCAAG
>Ga0335069_10005087_pt1 | contig 19339 bp, 15 predicted proteins | sample Lox_Sample_11_FD_206714 | JGI IMG/M metagenome (GOLD analysis project Ga0335069, IMG submission 206714) | Soil microbial communities from Loxahatchee National Wildlife Refuge, Florida, United States - Lox_Sample_1.1 | ecosystem: Environmental > Terrestrial > Soil > Wetlands | place: USA... | reverse complement strand
AATACCGCTTCTTCGACTTAACCGTTCGCTGCGATGGCTATTTGATGATCTTGGCGACGACGCCCGAACCAACCGTGCGGCCGCCTTCACGGATAGCGAAGCGAAGCTTCTCTTCCATGGCGATCGGCACAATCAGCTCGACTTCGATCGACACGTTGTCGCCCGGCATCACCATTTCGGTGCCTTCCGGAAGCTTCACGATGCCAGTCACGTCCGTCGTGCGGAAATAGAACTGCGGACGATAGTTGGCGAAGAAGGGCGTATGACGGCCGCCTTCTTCCTTCGTCAGGATGTACACTTCCGCCTTGAAGGTCGTGTGCGGCGTCACCGAACCCGGCTTCGCCAGCACCTGCCCGCGCTCGATGCCTTCGCGCTCGATGCCGCGGAGCAGACAGCCGACATTGTCGCCCGCCTCACCCTGATCGAGAAGCTTGCGGAACATCTCGACGCCGGTGACCGTCGTCTTGGATGTCGGCTTGATGCCGACGATCTCGACTTCCTCGCCGACCTTCACGATGCCACGCTCGATACGGCCCGTGACCACCGTGCCGCGGCCTGAGATCGAGAACACGTCTTCGATAGGCATCAGGAACGGCTGGTCCTTCGGACGGTCCGGCTGCGGGATGTTCGCGTCGACTTCCTGCATCAGCTTCAGGATCGCGTCATGGCCGAGCTCGGGCTGCTTGTTCTCGAGCGCGCAGAGGGCGGAGCCACGCACGATCGGAATCGTGTCGCCGGGGAAATCGTAGGACGACAGAAGTTCGCGGACTTCCATCTCGACGAGGTCAAGAAGCTCCGGATCGTCGACCATGTCGACCTTGTTCATGAACACGACGAGCGCCGGCACGCCGACCTGGCGCGCGAGCAGGATGTGCTCGCGCGTCTGCGGCATCGGGCCGTCGGCGGCGGACACGACGAGGATCGCGCCGTCCATCTGAGCGGCACCCGTGATCATGTTCTTCACGTAGTCGGCGTGGCCCGGGCAGTCGACATGCGCGTAGTGACGGTTCTTCGTCTCGTATTCGACGTGCGCCGTCGAGATCGTGATGCCGCGCGCCTTCTCTTCCGGCGCCTTGTCGATCTGGTCATAGGCCGTGAACGTCGCACCGCCCGTTTCAGCCAGAACCTTCGTGATCGCTGCCGTCAGGCTGGTCTTGCCGTGGTCGACATGTCCGATCGTTCCGATATTGCAGTGCGGCTTATTCCGCTCAAATTTGGCCTTACCCATCGTGGTTCTCCGTAGTCTGACGGTTGATTACGCGTACTTCGCTTTGACTTCGTCCGCGATTGCTTGCGGAACCTGCTCGTAGTGATCGAATTGCATGGTGTATTGCGCCCGGCCCTGCGTCATCGAACGCAGGTTGTTGATGTAGCCGAACATGTTCGCGAGCGGGACCATTGCGGTCACGACCTGTGCGTTGCCGCGGCTGTCCGTGCCCTGCACCTGGCCTCTGCGGGAGTTCAAATCGCCAATGACCCCGCCCAGGAAGTCGTCAGGCGTGACCACCTCAACCTTCATGATCGGCTCGAGCAACTTGACGACGCCCTTCGACGCCAGCTCCCGGAACGCCGCGCGCGCCGCGATGTCGAAGGTGAGCGCGTTCGAGTCCACTTCGTGATACTTGCCGTCGACCAGCTTCGCCTTGAAGTCGATCACCGGAAAGCCCGCGAGAAGACCGCTTTCCTTCTGCGCCTTGAGGCCCTTTTCGACCGACGGAATGAATTCCTTCGGAATGGAGCCGCCAACAACGTCGTTCTCGAACACGAAGCCTTCGCCCGGCGAAAGCGGTTCGAACTCGATCTTCACTTCGGCGAACTGGCCAGAGCCGCCCGTCTGCTTCTTGTGCGTATACTGGATCGTGACGGGCTTCGAGAGCGTCTCGCGATAGGCGACCTGCGGCGCGCCGACATTGGCGTCGACCTTATAGGTGCGCTTCAGGATGTCGACCTTGATCTCGAGATGGAGCTCACCCATGCCCTTGAGGATGGTCTGGCCCGACTCGGTGTCGGTCGAAACGCGGAACGACGGATCTTCCTGCGCAAGACGCGCGAGCGCCATGCCCATCTTTTCCTGGTCGCCCTTGGTCTTCGGCTCGATCGCGACTTCGATGACCGGATCGGGGAATTCCATGCGCTCGAGGATCACGGGATTGTTCGGATCGCAGAGCGTCTCGCCGGTGGTCGTGAGCTTGAGGCCCGCAAACGCGACGATGTCGCCGGCGTTGGCCTCCTTGATGTCTTCGCGGCTGTTGGCATGCATCAAAAGCATGCGGCCGACGCGCTCGTTCTTGTCCTTGACCGAGTTGAGCACGCCCGTGCCCGAAGTCACCGTACCGGAATAGATGCGTACGAAGGTGATCGAACCCACGAACGGGTCGTCCATGATTTTGAACGCGAGGCCCGCGAACGGCGCCTTGTCGTCAGCGGGACGTGTAACTTCCTGGTCCTTGCCCGGGATCGTGCCCTTCACCGGCGGAATGTCGAGCGGCGACGGCAGATAGTCGACGACCGCGTCAAGCAGCGGCTGCACGCCTTTGTTCTTGAACGCCGAGCCGCACATCACGGGAACAAAGTGGAACAACGTCGTGCCTTTGCGGATGCAGCGCTTCAGATCGTCGACGGACGGCATATTGCCCTCGAGATAGGCTTCGAGAAGCTTCTCGTCTTCCTCGACGGCCATCTCCACGAGCTGCGTGTAGAGCTCCTGCGCCTTGTCTTTGTATTCGGCCGGAATCTCGATGACGTCGAACTTCGCGCCGAGCTGCTCGTCGTGCCAGATGAGCGCCTTCTGGGCGACCACGTCGACGAGACCCTTGAATTCGGATTCCGTGCCGATCGGCCAAGTGATGACCATTGGACGCGTGCCCAAGCGATCGATCATCATGGAGATGCAGCGCGGAAAGTCCGCGCCGGTGCGGTCCATCTTGTTGACGAAACAGATGCGCGGCACGCGGTACTTGTCGGCCTGGCGCCACACCGTTTCGGACTGCGGCTCAACGCCGGCGACCGCGTCGAACACCGCGACCGCACCGTCGAGAACGCGCATGGAGCGCTCCACTTCGATGGTGAAGTCCACATGGCCGGGCGTGTCGATGATGTTGATGCGGTGGTCTTTCCAAAAGCACGTCGTGGCGGCGGACGTAATCGTTATGCCGCGCTCCTGCTCCTGCTCCATGAAGTCCATGGTCGCGGCGCCGTCGTGCACTTCGCCGATCTTATGGCTCTTGCCCGTGTAATAGAGGATGCGCTCGGTCGTCGTCGTCTTGCCGGCATCGATATGCGCAGCAATGCCGATGTTGCGGTAGCGGTCGAGCGGGGTGGTGCGGGCCATGACGACTTCCTTGGTTACGCTTTACCAGCGGTAGTGCGAGAACGCGCGATTGGCTTCTGCCATCTTGTGCGTGTCTTCGCGCTTCTTGACGGCGGAGCCGCGATTATTCGCGGCATCCAGAAGCTCCCCCGAAAGACGACCGGTCATTGTCGGCTCGTTCCGCGAACGAGCCGCGTTGATAAGCCAGCGGATCGCCAGCGCACGTGCACGGTCCTGACGGACCTCGACAGGCACCTGGTAGGTCGCGCCGCCGACGCGCCGCGATTTCACTTCGATTGCCGGACTGACATTGCGGAGCGCCTCGTGGAACACCACAAGCGGATCCTGCTTGGTCTTCTGCTGGATGGTGTCGAAAGCGCCGTAGATGATGCCTTCGGCGGCGGACTTCTTGCCGGCATACATCAGGCTGTTCATGAACTTCGCAAGAACCGTATCGCCATATTTGGCGTCGGGGATAACTTCGCGGCGTTCGGCGCGGCGGCGGCGGGACATATGTTCCTTCTCCCCTTACTTCGGACGCTTGGCGCCGTAGAGCGAGCGGCGCTGCTTGCGGTCTTTCACGCCCTGCGTATCGAGGACGCCGCGAATGATGTGATAACGAACGCCGGGAAGGTCCTTCACGCGGCCGCCGCGGATCAGCACCACGGAGTGCTCCTGCAGGTTATGGCCTTCGCCCGGGATGTAGCTCACGACCTCGTAGCCGTTCGTCAGGCGCACCTTGGCGACCTTGCGGAGCGCGGAGTTCGGCTTCTTCGGCGTCGTCGTGTAGACGCGCGTGCACACGCCGCGCTTCTGCGGGCAGTTCGTGAGAGCCGGCACCTTGTTGCGCTTCGACTTTTCGCCGCGTGGCTTGCGGATCAGCTGATTGATCGTCGGCATTCGCTCTTTCCAAGTCCTCGTCTTCAATTCGCGAACCAAACGACGATCCGGGCCAAGGCCTGATTCGGCCTGCCCCGCGATGCAGAGGATTTGGAGAAGTCCAAATCGTGCTGATCGACGCTCGATTTACTGGCTTCCCGACAGCGTATCGGCACGAAACGCACCGACGGCCTGTCCGCGAAGGTGCGGCTATATATCGGCGAGGTTTCTTTGGGTCAAGGCCCGGTTTATTGGGCTTTTTGACCAGTTCTGGGGCTCCGGCGCTTCCGCTGACCGCGACAGCCTTCGGAGATCGAGGTTCCACCCCTCACCCACGACGGAACAGACGGAAAAAACCCGGCTCTGCATCCCACTCCCTCAGGCGGAGAGGAGAAATCCCAAGCCGCGCACCAGCACGCCTTTATATGAGCAGCTCCGACTGCGGGGGAACCTCGTGCTTTCCGGCCAATTCCCGCCTTCCACCCCGCGACATAGTTGCGACTCGTTCTCATTGACAGAAATCAAGGCGCGCGCTTAGTTGCAAGTCATTCTCAGTTGCGTTTCAGGTAGAGGGGTCAAGCGTGCGCATAGAGTATACGGGCGGCGAGCGCCGCCGCGCCTTCGAAGCAGCCACTGTGAGCCTTGGGGCCGCGGTTCTTTCATCGACAGCCCTTGCCCAGACGCCCGCGGCGACGGACGCCGTCGAGACCGTCAACGTCACGGCCGAGCGTACGCATCTCGCAAAGCTTCCAGACGAGATCAAGAACACGCCGCAATCGATCGACCTCGTGCCGCTGGAAGTCCTGCAGCAACAGGGCGTGGCGAGCCTCCAGGAGGCGCTGAAGAACGTCCCCGGCATCACGCTCAACGCCGGCGAAGGCGGCGCCCACGGCGATACGGTAAACCTGCGCGGCTTTTCGGCCAGCGACGATTTCTTCCTCGACGGCCAGCGCGACACCGGCACCTATTTCCGCGACACGTTCAATACTGAGGCGATCGAAGTCTACGAAGGCCCCGCCTCGACATTGTTCGGCCGCGGCTCGACGGGCGGCGTGATCAATCAGGTGTCGAAAACGCCGCAGCTGCAGCCGCTCGACGAATTGCGGGTGAGCGCAAGCGATGCGCCCGGCTATCGCGCCACCGCCGACATAAACATGGTCCTGTCCGACGATGCCGCCTTGCGCGTCAATCTGATGGGCAACGATTCTCATGTGACGGATCGCGACTATGTGCGCGTCCGCCGCTGGGGCATCGCACCCTCGCTCGCTTACGGAATCGATACCGACACGACCTTTACGCTGAGCTTCTTCAACATGGAAGAAGACGACATTCCGGACTATGGCATTCCATTCGTGTTCGGATCGCCGGCGCCCGTGCCGCGCAAAACCTATTACGGCCTGCCGCAGAACGACGTGACGCGCACAGCGACGAATATCGTGACGGGCAAGCTGGAGCACGATTTCGGCGGTGGCCTCACGCTTGCCGACACGATCCGTTACGGCAATTACTGGTTCGATTATCGCGTGACTGGGCCGCAATTCGGGCCGCCCTGCGTGGCGCCGGCCGAGCCGCTCTCCGCCGTCAAGGTTTGCCGCGACCGGCCGAGCGGCAGCGGCACCATCACCACGCTGATGAACGAAACCGATCTCACCTACAAATTCGCGACTGGCCCCTTCGCGCATACGATGATCGGCGGCTTCGAGCTCGATCGCGAGACCGACGATCTCGTCCACTACGCGAACCAGATTTCGCTGATCCCGCCGACATCGGTCCTTCATCCCGATCCGTTCGACACGGGCGGCGTCAATCTCGTCCAGACGCCGACGACGCGTCCCGACACCACGGCAAAAACCGCGAGCGCCTATTTGATCGACACGATCGATCTGACGAAGGAATGGAGCGTCGAAGGCGCCGTGCGCTTCGACAGCTTCAATGCCGACTATGTGCAGCCCGTCGGCACGCCTTCGACGTTCCATCATACGGACAACATCGCCAGCCCGCGCGCGGCGCTCATCTACAAGCCCGACGACGACAAGACGTTCTACTTCTCCTACGGCACGTCTTACGACCCGTCGGCCGAGAACCTTTCGCTGTCGTCCAAGAACGCCGATCTTCCGCCGGAGAAGGACCACACCTTCGAAGTCGGCGCGAAGATGCTGTGGCTCGACGGACAGCTGAGCACAACGGCCGCGCTCTTCGATACGAAGATGGAAAACGCGCGCATTTCCGATCCGTTCATTCCGGCGCTACAGCAGCTGGCCGGCACGCTCGAATCGAAAGGCGTGCAGCTGGGTGCGACGGGCTACATCACGCAGAACCTCGAATTGACCGCGGGCTATATCCATCTGTCGTCGACGGCGTACGGACTTGCCGGACCGGGCATCAGCGGGCCGAACCCCAACACGGCGCATAATCAGGCCAATCTTTGGGCAACCTATGAATTCAAAGAAGATGTTCAAATCGGAACCGGCATCAACTATCTCGGCCGCCGCCCCGCCGATCCTTCCGGCGTCGATATCGTTCCGTCCTACGTCACGTGGGATGCGATGGCGTCATACCGGTTCGACGATCACATCGCGCTGCAGCTGAACGCGACGAACCTTACGAACGTCTATTACTACACCAACTCCTACTTTGCTTCGAACGTCGAAAATCACGTGCTGCCGGGCCCCGGACGCACGCTGATGCTGACGGCGATTCTGGATCTCTGATCATGATCGTGCGCGTGCCTGCGGTATTGTCTGCCGAACAGCTTGGCGCCATGCGCGCCGTTCTCGCCGATGCGCCATGGGGCGACGGCCGCGTGACCGCGGGCTATCAGTCCGCGCGCGTGAAAGAGAACCTGCAATTGCCGGAGGATTGCGAGGCATCGCGCAAGCTCCGCGATCTGGTGATGACGGCGCTGGAACGCAGTCCGCTATTCATGGCGGCGGCGCTTCCCGCCCGCGTTTTCCCGCCGCTGTTCAATCGCTACGACGCAGGCCAGACGTTCGGCGCGCACGTCGACAACGCCATCCGCGCGGTGACCGGCACGGCGCATCGCATTCGCACGGACGTTTCCGCGACGCTCTTTCTCAGTGCGCCGGACGATTACGACGGCGGCGAACTGATCGTCGAAGATACCTATGGCGCACATAGCGTGAAACTCCCGGCGGGCGACATGATCGTCTATCCCGCGACGAGCCTTCATTGCGTGACGCCGGTGACGCGCGGCAGCCGCGTGGCTGCGTTTTTCTGGGTGCAAAGCATGATCAAGGACGACGGCCAGCGCAGCATCCTGTTCGATCTCGATCGCTCCATCGCCGAATTGAACCAGACCGTACCGGACAGCCCGGCGCTGGTGCGGCTCACGGCCTGCTACCACAACCTCATCCGCCGCTGGGCCGAGATATGAACGCACCGCGGAACGCCGACGCCTGGCGTGTCGCAGCCCTCACCATGATGGAGCCGCAAGCGCTTGCGGACCTCCTGTGCGGCGACCCGGTCACGGCTGCGCCCTGGATCGCGGCGGCGGCGCGTCTCGATATTGCGGAAGCGCAGGTGCGTCTCGGCCGCATGCTGCTCGCGGGCGAAGGCGTAGAGGAAAACAAGGCTGCCGCTTTTGCCTGGTTTGCACGCGCCGCCGATGCCGGCAACATCGAAGCGCAGAATATGCTCGGCCGATGCTGCGAACATGGCTGGGGCGTGCCGTGCAGCGCTGAACGCGCCGCCAGTTGGTACACCCGCGCGGCGGAAGCCGGTGACGCCTGGGCGCAATACAATCTGGGCCATCTCCATCTCGATGGGATCGGCGTGCCGCGCGATGCCGATGCGGCGTTCCGCTGGTACAGCTGCGCGGCTGCGCAAGGCCACGCGCGCGCGATGAGCCTTGTTGGACGCTGCTACGAAGAAGGCTGGGGCACCGCGCGCAACATCGCCGAAGCCTGCGACTGGTATCGCCGTTCTGCGGAAGCGGGATATTTCCGCGGCGCGTTCAATTATGCATCGCTTCTGGCGGCGGACGGCTTCGAAGCGGAAGCCGTGCAGTGGTTTGCGCGCGCCGTGTCGCTGGCGCCGGACGACAAGCGCGAGACGCTCATCGTCGCGTGGCGAGCCGCAACACGTTCATCGAAAACGTTCAGCCGGGAATCACGCTCTCGGATCCCGAGAGAAACATCTTCGCCAGAAGGGTGCGTCCGCCGGGCAGTGCTCCCAAACGCATGACGGCATTGCGCAGAAAGATGTGAAAGCTCGTCGGCGGCACGATCCAGTTGGCCGTCTGGCGACCGGCGCGCTGCTTTGCCTTGATGGGCGCCTTCAGCATGCGCTCGTACTTTTGCAAGGCCTTGTCCACACTCTTTTCCGCGCGCAGCGCTTCGGCCAGGCAATAGGCGCTGGCCATGCCCATGGACGCTCCCTGTCCCGCCAGAAGCGAGACTGCCATCGCCGCATCACCGATCAGGACGACATGCCGGCGGCTCCACTGGGGCATTTCCACCTGTGCGACCACGTCGTAATAGATGCCCGGCAAGCGCTCTGCCGCTTTGAGCGATTGCGGCACCAGCCACCCGAGATCGCGGTAGACGCGCCACAACTCCTCAAGCGGATTTGCCGGCAATTGCGCACTGCGCGTCTTGTGGACGAAAAACGAAGCGATGCGTCCGCCGCGCAGGGCATAGAAGCCCACTTCCCGGCCCGGAACCGTCATCAGCTTGAATTCGTCGCCCAGCTGCTCTGCGAGACGGGGATCATCGAAGACAAAAGCCGCCGTCTGGTATCCAAGAAACCGCAGGTATTTTTTCTCAGCTCCGAACATCTTTTCGCGGACGATCGAGTGAATTCCGTCCGCTCCTACAAGAAGGTCGGCGCGCTCGATCGCACCGCTCGTCAGCCGCAACGCCACCGCGTCCTTGTCGGTCTCGATGGTCGCGATCGACGTATCGAAACGCAGATCGATGCCGGGCGGCTGCGCGTCAAAAAGGATTCTCTCCAAATCGCCGCGCAGGACATTCGCGTATCTTCCCTGGAGCAAGTCCGCGATAAGTCTGACATCGAGAATCGCCTGCGTCCGGACCTGCCCGTCAATCCAGCAGACTTCCTTGACGGGATATCGCAGCGCCCGCAGCGCAGGCACGAGGCCCATGCGTTCGGCCACGTCCCATCCGGAGCCGAAGAAGTCGAGCATGTAGCCGCCGCCGCGAAGGGATTGGGTTTTTTCCAGCAGCATGACGTCCCAGCCGTCCCGCGCGAGCCACCAGGCACAGCTCAACCCGGCAATGCCCGCACCGCAGATGATCGCTTTCATCCTATTCCTCCGACTACGGATCAATGAGCCTTGCAAATTGGCGCCATGCTTCCCGTGTAACCGGCGTTTCGCCTGCAATCATCAGATGGAGCGCGTAACCGTCGATCATCATGGCAAGCAGGCGCGCCATCGCCTCGGCATTCGCTTTGCTGCGCCCTTCGGAAAAACCTGCGATCATGGGCGCGAGCATGGCTTCGGCGCCGGTCCTGAGCCTCTCGCGCAATTCGCCGTCGAACAGCGCCTTTGTAAAAAAGGCGAAGTACGCGTTCAGAAAGCCGCGATGCTCGCGCACAATGGTCGCGACGCTTTCGCCCAGCGCATCAATCCATCGGCCGGATGAATCGACGCGCAATGCGGCGAGCTCGATCATGCGCGCGCCGAGGAGTTCGAACGCGGCCAGCGGTATTTCTTCGACGCTGGCGAAGTGATGAAAGACGTTGGCCTTGCTGACGCCGGCCTCGCGCGCAAGTGCGGCAGCGCTGAAGCCGCCGGGTCCGTCTCGCCCCAGAATGGCTATGGCCGCCTCAAGCAGCACTTGCCTTGTGCGGGTGCCGTCTCTCATCTGAGGAATCTTAACCGACCGACCGGTCGGTCAGCAATAGCATCCTCAAGCGGAACGGAGGGAAAAGAGGTCTTTCCCGGCGTGCTCGGCTTCAAATGCGAGAAGCGCGCGCTTGAGCGGCAGGCCGCCGCCGTAGCCGGTGAGACTTCCATTCGAACCAATCACGCGATGGCAGGGAATGATCAGCGCGATGGGATTGCTGCCATTGGCGTAGCCGACAGCGCGCGCACCGTTCGGAAGTCCGAGCTGGTTCGCGATCGCACCATAGGTTGTCGTCGTGCCGTAGGGAATCTTCAGCAGCGCGCCCCAGACGCTCCGTTGGAACGGTGTGCCTTCCGGCGCCAGGTCGATTGTGAAATCCTTGCGCTTGCCTTCCGCATACTCCGCGATCTCACGCACCACGTGAGAGACGGCTTTATCGTCGCGCGGCAGTGCCAATTCGTTTTTCAGTGCACGTTTCAGGTTGAGCCAAAGTTTCGTGAGCCGCCCCCGGGCATCGACCCACGCACCCATGAGGCCGAAGCGCGTTTCAACAGGTCCCCAACGCAGATCCGCGTCCGTCATGCCGCGTCCTTCAGGCTGGCCCAGAGATGGCACGTGGCGATGCTCCGATAGGGCGCGTAATCCTGCATCAATTCGTGCACGGCGTCATGATCGGGACGTTCCTCCATGCCATGCAGACGCTGCAGGGCCGTCGCCAGAGCCGAGTCGCCGACTGGCGCGCAGTCGGCAAAGCCCGCGCCGCGCAGCAGCATGTAGCGCGCCGTCCAGGTGCCGATGCCGCGGACATTCTTCAGCGCTTTCTCGGCCGCGACCGCAGAGCCCTCGCCCATCCGTTCGGCATCGAGATCTCCCTTCGCCACCTGGCGCGCCGCATGGATCAGGTATTCCGCCTTCGAGCCGGAAAAACGGCGCCTGGTGAGCGCGGCGGTATCGAGATTTGCGACTTCGTCCGGCCCGGGATGTGCGAGCATGCCTTCGACCTTGTGGCCGGTGATATCCAGCAGCTCACGCCGCAACGCCGCCGCGAATTTCACGTTGATCTGCTGCCCGATAACCGCCCAGCAGAGCGCATCGAACGGCGTCGCCGTCATCGGTACACGCATGCCGCGGCGGCGGTTCAAAAGGCGCGAGAGGCGCGGATCGTGCGCCGCACGGGTCTCGAATTGCGCCACCTCGCCGGTGAGCCCGAGCATGCGCAGCGCCGCGGCCTGCGCGAGTTTCATCGTTTCGGCGCTCAGGCGTCTTGCCGCATGCACCTTGCACAGTGCGCTTTCGCGCTCGAGCGCGATTTCGAGAATGACGGGGCCATCGGCGCCCGACAGCGCCTTGAAGACGCGGCGATCCTCCACGCGCTCGCAGAGGCTCTCGGGGTCGCGGCCGTGATAGGCGAGAATTTCCTCCGCGCGCCAGCCCGCCGGCAGATGCAGCACAAAGACCGACGAATCCTTCAGCGCGCGCCATGCGCCCGGCGTCATGCGTGTGATCGCGAGGAACTGGCGATGAAAGACCGACTCGCTTTCGAAGCCGACGGCAAAGCCGATATCGGCGATGCGATTCTCGCCCGCAAACAACAATCCGCAGGCGGCCTTCACCCGCTCGCGCCTCAACCATGCCGCCGGCGCCATATGGGCGTGATCGCGCATCAACTCGCCGAGCTTGGTCTGGCTGACACCCGCGGCCGCCGCCAGCGCGGCCGTATCGGCGAAATTCTCCGGATTCTTGCGCACGCGTGCGAGCAGTCCTTCGAACAGCGACAGATCGGAGTCCTCGCCGCGATAGTAGAGATCGGGGCGGCAGCGCTTGCAGGCCCTGAGACCCTCTTTCTTGGCTTGGTCCTCGGTTTTGAAAAGCCGCACATTTTCTGGCTTCGGTGGTCGCGCGCGGCAGGATGGCAAGCAGTAAATTCCGGTCGATAAAACACCGACGATAAATTTGCCGTCATAGCGGCCCGCCCGTGCCTGCTCGCGATCGAATGGATATTTGGCGTCCTCGTTCATGGGATCACGTTAACCCGTCCCGCCGCCGCGCGCCTCCCAATTCGCCCGTTTGATGTATCTGGCCCGGACGACTTGCGGCCATCGCTGGATTTGGTCGGGAACGAAGAAACACGCGCTGCTGTTTTCAGGTCGATCCTCTTTCGCAAGGAGAGATCCGATGCGAATTTATTCAATTGCAAGACAATATCTCCTTCGTCATCTTTTCGCGCTTGGCGCCTTCATCCTGATAGTCCCGAACACGACCCAAGCCCAGGACGAGGCGCTCACCGTCTTTTCGCCGCGCCAAATCACGCACGAACGGCTCGGCCGGGACAGCGTCAGCGGCGCACCGATCGAAAAGACCACGGTCTCCGAACAGGTCGCATACAGAGACCTCGACCTCAGCAAAAGTTCGGACGTCGACAGGCTGGACGAGCGCCTCAAGGAGGCTGCGGAAAGTGTCTGCTCCGAACTCGATCGGCTCTCGTTCTCGTATTCGGGCGAGGTTCACCGCAATTGCGTCAGGAACGCGTTGAGGTCTGCGGGCAAGGAAGTCGACGCGGCCGTTGCGAGTGCCAACAGAGGATATGGAAACGCGGATAAGCCGTAGATCAGCCGCTTGCCCCATTGCATTTCCTGGCTTCAAGGATGCGCGCAAGCAGCAATGATGCTTTCTCGCATTAACTCCGCACTCGATACGGCGCCTGCGGCAGTACGGCTTGCGCGCGACTGGAACGAGCAAACACAGCCGAAGGTTTTCATGACGATGCCTTTTCGCACGAGCGAGGAGTCCCATGAATATTTACTCAAATGCCAGACAACACGTGGCGTACGCCGCGCTTGCCGCATTCGGCGTGATCGCGCTGAGCAACATCGCAATCGCCCAGACCACACCGGAGTCGAGCGCGCCGACCGCTGCGCCGACGAATCAAGCAACCGAAGTGACGGTGACGGCGCCGCGCGAAGTCACGCGCACGCGGGTCGGCCGAAGCAATATCGGTGCCCCGATCGAGGACGTTGCGGTCACCGAGCGGGTCAATATCCAGGATCTCGATCTCAAGAAGACCGCCGACGTCGACGAGTTGAACAGGCGTGTGAGAGAGGCCGCGGCAGACAGCTGCTCCGAGCTTGACCGTCTGTTTCCCCTCGTGCCTTCGAGCCAGACCCGACGCGATTGCATCCGCAGAGCGATGCGGGGCGCCAACGCACAGATCGAAGCCGCCGTCGCGGCCAGCGGCGGCCGATATGGCGGCAACGCGGAGCAGCCCTAGAAGCCACGGGCCGTCACAATAACCGAAGACATCCAGCAACATGGGAGCCTCCATGGAGGCCCCCTACCCCGATGCTGCTGACAGCCTGGTGTCAGCAGGCTGTTACGCCGCCTTTTTCCCGCTGTCCTTCAGAAGGCCAAGCCGCATGAGGCTTTCCGCGCTCGCGACGATCGCCTCCTCGTTCGAGCGGGGACGCCATCGCAGAAGGCGTTTGGCCTTCTCGTTGCTGACACTCTTGATCTGGCCTAGTTCCGGCAGGATCGCTTTGACGGCCGTGTCGCGCATGGCGACGAGGCGGACGACCCAGTTCGGAATCTCGCGGGTCGGAACGCGGCTCGCCGCTGCGCCGAGCTTCGCCTTCAGCACTTTCGCGAGCTCAAGCATCGACATGGTGACGCCGGCAGCGGCCACAAAGCGCTCGCCTTTGGCGGCAGGATCGGTCATGGCCCGGATGTGCAGGTCGGCCACGTCGCGCACATCGACGATCGCGAAATAGAGTTTCGGACATCCGGGCATTGCTCCGTCCATCAGGCGCTGGACGACCATGATGGACGGCGAATAATCCGCGCCCAGCACGGGCCCCAGCACGAACACCGGATTGACCACCGACAGTTCGAGACCACCGCCCTCCTTGGCGACGAAATCCCAGGCGGCGCGTTCGGCGATAGTCTTCGACTTCGGATATGCCGCCACGGCGCGACCATTGAGATCCGTCCAGTCCTTCTCGGTGTACGGCTCCTTCCGCGGCTTGTGGCCGTACGCGATGGCGGCCATGGAAGACGTCAGCACCACGCGTTTGGCGCCCGCTTCCCGTGCCGCCTTCAACACGCGCAGCGCGCCGTCGCGCGCCGGGATGATCAGCTCGTCTTCATGCCTGGGAACGCCGGGCGGGATGGGCGAAGCGACGTGGAGAACGTAATCGCAGCCCTGGACGGCATTTTTCCAACCTGCGTCGTCGTCGAGGTCGGCCGCAAAGAACGACAGGCGATCGCCCGCGTCGGCGCCGTTGGCCTTCAGCGTCGCGCGCACATCGGCTTCGCGCTTGAGATTGCGCACTGTGGTTTTCACCTGATGGCCAGCCGCCAGAAGCTGAAGAATGCAGTGGCCGCCGATAAATCCCGAACCTCCCGTAACCAGAACCGTGCTCATGAAATGCCCTCGTCATTTTTTGTGCGTTAGGGCTCCCCGGGGAGAATCCTATCATACATCGAGAACCGTCGCCGAGGCCGACTCGGTCGTTCCATGCGCGAGGTGGGACCTTGAAGGGAGCTTGATTCCCCTTTTGGTACGGATCGGCGGGCCGCGCGCGAGGATTTGACCCTTTCATGTGCAGCGGCGCCTGCGAAAAGAAAAACGCCGCCGGAATAGGGCTCCGGCGGCGTCCTGATTGCGGTCCGAAGCGGACTTACTCCGCCGCGACTTGCGGGCCCTCGATCTGGGCCGGCTGCGACTTCTGCTGCTCTTCCTGGATGACCCGATCGCGTTCCGTGGCGATGTGGCGGAGCCTCGCGATGGCGCCGCCCGTGCCCGCCGGGATGAGCCGGCCCACGATCACGTTCTCTTTCAGGCCTTCGAGCGTATCGACCTTGCCGTTGACGGCCGCGTCGGTGAGGACCCGCGTCGTCTCCTGGAAGGAGGCGGCCGAGAACACCGAACGGGTCTGCAACGACGCCTTGGTGATGCCGAGGAGGACCGGACGGCCGGTGGCCGGCTTGCCGCCGTGCTCCGCTGCCTTCTTGTTCGCCTCGTCCATTTCGATCAGGTCGACCTGCTCGCCGTTCAGCAGCGTCGTGTCGCCGCCGTCGATGATCTCCATCTTCTGCATCATCTGGCGGACGATCACTTCAATGTGCTTGTCGTTGATCTTCACACCCTGCAGGCGATAGACGTCCTGGATTTCCTTGACGAGGTAGATCGCCAGTTCCTCCACGCCCTTGATGCGCAGGATATCGTGCGGCGACGGGTTGCCTTCGACGATATAGTCGCCCTTCTCCACATAATCGCCCTCGCGCACGCTGATGTGCTTGCCCTTGGGGATCAGATATTCGACAGGGTCGACCTTGTCGTTCTTGGGCTTCACGATGACGCGACGCTTGTTCTTGTAGTCCTTGCCGAATTCGATGAAGCCGTCGACTTCCGCGAGCACCGCGCACTCCTTCGGCTTGCGCGCTTCGAAGAGCTCCGCCACGCGCGGCAGGCCGCCCGTGATGTCGCGCGTCTTGGCGCCTTCCGTTGGAATGCGGGCGAGCACGTCGCCGGCATGAACCGATGCACCGTCTTCGACCGAGATGATCGCGTCGATGGGAAGCGCGTAGCGTGCTTCGCCGGTGGCGAGTTGCACGGGTTTGCCCTTCTTGTCGACGACGGAGATCGCCGGCCGCAGTTCCGGCTGCTTCGAGCTCGTGCGCGAGTCGATGACCACCTTGTTGGACACACCGGTCTTTTCGTCCGACACGTCCTTCAGCGTCACGCCCGAAACGAGCTCCTCATAGCGGACTGTGCCGTCCGTATCGGTGAGGACCGGAAGGCTGTTCGGATTCCACTCGGCGAGGCGATCGCCGCGCTTCACCATCTGGCCTTCGTCGACCTTCAGCTTCGCACCATAGGTGATGCGATAGGAGGCGCGGTCCTGGCCCTTAGGATCGACAATGGCGATCTGCATGTTGCGACCCATCGCAATCAGCTCTCCGTCGGAATTCTTGACGATGTTCCGATTGACGATCTTGACCTTGCCGTCGTAGCTCGCCTCGATCTTGGACTGACCCGCAATCTGCGCCGCACCGCCGATGTGGAACGTACGCATCGTCAGCTGTGTGCCCGGCTCGCCGATCGACTGCGCGGCAATGACGCCCACCGCTTCGCCGATATTGACGCTCGTGCCGCGGGCGAGATCGCGCCCATAGCACTTGCCGCAGACGCCGTCCGTCAGCTCGCAGGAGAGCACCGAACGGACGCGCACCTTCTGGACGTGCGCCGCTTCGATCTTCTCCGCGATGTCTTCCGTGATCTCCTTGCCCCGCTTGATGATGACATCACCCGAGTCCGGATGCTTCACGTCTTCCGCCGTGGTACGGCCCAGGACGCGCTCGGCCAGCGACGACACCACCTGGCCGCCGTCGATTTCGGCCTGCACGGTGATGCCGTGCTTGGTGCCGCAATCTTCCGTCGTGATGATGCAGTCGTTCGCCACGTCGACGAGGCGGCGGGTCAGATAGCCCGAGTTCGCCGTCTTGAGCGCGGTGTCGGCCAGGCCCTTGCGCGCGCCGTGCGTGGAGTTGAAGTACTCCATCACGGAGAGGCCTTCCTTGAAGTTCGACAGGATCGGCGTCTCGATGATTTCACCCGACGGCTTCGCCATCAGGCCGCGCATGCCGGCAAGCTGCTTCATCTGCTGCGGCGAACCGCGCGCACCGGAATGGCTCATCATGTAGATGGAGTTCATCTCCTTGATGCGGCCCGAATCCGGGTCGATCTTCGGCTCGGAGATTTCCTTCATCATTTCCGCGGCCACCTGATCGGTGCATTTCGACCAGATGTCGACGACAAGGTTGTACTTCTCCTTGTCGGTCGTCAGACCGTCCTGGTACTGCTGCTCGTACTCGCGGACGCGATGACGCGTCTCGTCGATCAGCTTCTCCTTCGTCGCCGGCACGACCATGTCGTCCTTGCCGAACGAGATGCCGGCCTTGCACGCTTCGCGGAAACCCAGCGACATCAGTGCGTCGGCGAAGAGCACCGTCTCCTTCTGGCCGCAATGACGATAGACCTCGTCGATCAGCTGGCTGATCTCCTGCTTGCGCAGCAGGCGGTTGACCAGCTCGAACGGAATCTTCGGCGAGCGCGGCAGGATCTCGGCGATCATCATGCGCCCTGGCGTCGAATCGACGCGGCGCGTGATGGGCTTGCCTTCGCTATCGACCGTCTTGTAGCGCGCCTTGATCTTGGCGTGCAGCGTCACCGAGCCCGAGAAGAGCGCGTGCTCGATCTCGCCGATGTCGTTGAACACCATGCCTTCGCCGGGCTCCTTGTCGCGCTCCTGCGACAGGTAATAGAGGCCGAGGACGATGTCCTGCGTCGGCACGATGATCGGCTTGCCGTTGGCGGGCGACAGGATGTTGTTGGTCGACATCATCAGGACGCGTGCTTCCAGCTGCGCTTCGAGCGACAGCGGGACGTGCACGGCCATCTGGTCGCCGTCGAAGTCGGCGTTGAACGCCGTGCAGACGAGCGGATGCAGCTGGATCGCCTTGCCTTCGATCAGCACGGGCTCGAACGCCTGGATGCCGAGGCGGTGGAGCGTCGGGGCGCGATTGAGCAGCACCGGATGCTCGCGGATGACCTCTTCGAGGATATCCCAAACCTCGGGCTTTTCCTTCTCGACCAGCTTCTTCGACTGCTTGACCGTCTGCGAGAAGCCCTTCGCCTCGAGCCGCGAATAGATGAACGGCTTGAAGAGCTCGAGTGCCATCTTCTTCGGAAGTCCGCACTGGTGCAGCTTGAGCTCGGGACCGACCACGATCACCGAGCGGCCCGAATAATCGACGCGCTTGCCGAGGAGGTTCTGGCGGAAGCGGCCCTGCTTGCCTTTCAGCATGTCGGCGAGCGACTTCAACGGACGCTTGTTTGCGCCCGTGATGACGCGGCCTCTACGGCCGTTGTCGAACAGGGCGTCGACCGACTCCTGCAGCATGCGCTTTTCGTTGCGCACGATGATGTCGGGCGCCTTCAGCTCGATCAGCCGCTTCAGACGGTTGTTGCGGTTGATGACGCGGCGATAGAGATCGTTGAGGTCCGACGTCGCGAAGCGGCCGCCATCCAGCGGGACGAGCGGACGCAGCTCCGGCGGGATCACCGGAATGACGGTCAGGATCATCCATTCCGGACGGTTGCCGGAATCGATGAAGGCCTCGACGACCTTGAGGCGTTTGACGAGCTTCTTCGGCTTCTCGCCGCCGTTCGACGCCGCGATCTCCGCACGCAGCGTGTCGCGCAGCTTCTCGAGGTCGATCGCCTGCAGGAGAATGCGGATGGCTTCCGCGCCGATCATGGCGGTGAAGCTGTCCTCGCCGTAGTCGTCCTGGGCGCGATAGAACTCGTCTTCCGTCAGGAGCTGACGCTCTTTCAGCGGCGTCAGGCCCGGCTCGATGACGACGTAGTTCTCGAAATAGAGGACGCGCTCGAGATCCTTCAGTGTCATGTCGAGCATGAGGCCGATGCGCGACGGCAGCGACTTCAGGAACCAGATATGCGCGACGGGCGACGCCAGCTCGATATGGCCCATGCGGTCGCGGCGCACCTTCTGCACCGTCACTTCGACGCCGCACTTTTCGCAGACGATGCCCTTGTACTTCATGCGCTTGTACTTGCCGCACAAGCATTCGTAGTCCTTCACCGGTCCGAAGATGCGGGCGCAGAAGAGCCCGTCCCGCTCCGGCTTGAAGGTGCGGTAGTTGATCGTCTCGGGCTTTTTGATCTCGCCATGGCTCCAGCGCAGGATCTGATCCGGGCTGGCCAGCGAGATTTTGATCCGGTCGAAAGTCGGAGCTTCCTTGCCGGTCTGGAAGACGTTCAGCAGTTCTTGGTTCATATCGTCCTCTCTAAGAGAGAAGTTGCAAATTCAATGCGGCATCGCCCTGAGGAGCGTCGCGCGTAGGGCTCACGCGCGACGCCTCGAAGGGCTATCCGTTCACTAGCTCGACGTTCAGGCCGAGCGAGCGCATTTCCTTGACGAGCACGTTGAAGCTTTCCGGGATACCGGCTTCGAACGTGTCTTCGCCGCGGACGATTGCCTCGTAGACTTTCGTGCGGCCGGCGACGTCGTCGGACTTCACGGTCAGGATTTCCTGCAGCGTGTAAGCCGCGCCATAGGCCTCGAGCGCCCACACTTCCATTTCACCGAAGCGCTGGCCGCCGAACTGCGCCTTGCCGCCCAACGGCTGCTGGGTGACGAGGCTGTACGGACCGATCGAACGCGCGTGGATCTTGTCGTCGACGAGGTGGTGGAGCTTCAGCATGTAGATGTAGCCCACGGTCACCTGACGATCGAACGCCTCG
>Ga0335069_10005085_pt1 | contig 19342 bp, 16 predicted proteins | sample Lox_Sample_11_FD_206714 | JGI IMG/M metagenome (GOLD analysis project Ga0335069, IMG submission 206714) | Soil microbial communities from Loxahatchee National Wildlife Refuge, Florida, United States - Lox_Sample_1.1 | ecosystem: Environmental > Terrestrial > Soil > Wetlands | place: USA... | reverse complement strand
TTCAACAAGCGCACCTGCCACGCCAACACTTACGGTGACAGAAAAACTTTTGTTCTCCATATTCATAATATTGCTGGCGACATTTTTACGGATTTTTTCCGCCCACAACGATGCTTCATTCGAGGTCGTATTGATTAACACAACGCCGAACACGTGCTGATCGTACCGCCCGACAATGTCATACGACCGAACAGACGATTTGACCATACGCCCGACATTTTGCAGGACAAATTCGAATGTGTCTTTTCCATGTTTCGCAATCTGTTCATCCATGTGATCGATCGAAATCAGCACGAGAGAAAGTTCGGCACTAAAATCATTGGATCGCGTTACTTCTTCCTGCAAGCGATCGAGAAAATATTTTCTGGTAGCCACGCCGGTTGCTTCATCGACCGTTACAAAATTATGCATCACTTCCGTCAGACTTAAGACTTCCAATGCCCACGACGCAACTTCCGTCAGCTTTTGTATTAACTTCATATCGGCGTCAGAATATGCTTTGGTATCTTTGCTTTCAACGACCAACACTCCGTAACAACGCGTCAGGGAATTCAGCGGCACCAATAACAATGCACCTTTGGAATCGCACCGTTCAGCCGGATAAAACCGTGGCACGTCCGCCAAATTTACATTTTCCACCACTTGCGGTGCCGACGATTGAATGACGCTCGCCACTAAACTTTGTTCTGCATCAACCTCACTGAGTAACGGTACATATGGGTCGTTCATACGGTTCAACACATGCTGTACAACCCAAGCATTGCGTGCCTCGTTATACAACACCACCGTAATATAATCCCACGGTATCAATCGCGACGCTTCATCGGCCAACGACTGTGTAACGACGGGAACAGAAAAATTCATACTCAACCGTTCGCGCATTCGTCCCAACGACCGTAAGACTTCGGAGTCGATCAACAAATCATATTTCGATGTATAGCTGCGGATGAGTGTTGAAATCATCTTCGCAACTTGCGCCATCGACGTCATGGTTTCTGCACCGTAGGCATCTGCTTCGCGGCAATCCATAATCAACACGGCAACCGGCTTTTGTTCTTTTTCAACATGGCCGGTATAAAATATCGGCACGCCGACAAACGTCTTTACATCTTCTTTGCCTTCATAATACGGCAGCACTTCTGCTTGCGAAAGCGCGTTCACATAATTAACAATTTGCGGCCTTCCTGCGGTGGCGACTTGGCTTGGCAAATCGCCGCCCAAGGGCAACCGCTGATGGGTGCTAAAGACTTCGCTTTCGGTTACATGATTTTCTAATACCAATTGCTGCTTCTCACGATTAATCCAAAAGAGCGCCACCGTATGCGCAAAATGTACTTCTTTCACGACTGTCAAAACACGCTTGATGAGAACATTGAATTCCGCACGCGGGCCGTTTTCCGTCGTATCGGCATCTTGTGAATCAACAAATTCTGTCAAATCAAATGTTGTTGCACTAGATTTTTCAGGAGCATGCATAATGGGTCCCGCCATCGGTTTCGGCATTTGCGGCTTCGAGCGGGGCATCGAGTCATCAACAAAATCAATTTTGTATTGGCCCGCTGCTTGAAAATCATCAAAGATGAGTTTTTTCATATCCTGTCCGTTCTCCTTCTGCGTGAAAGAAACTTCGGATGAAGCAGAATGTTGTAATTGCGATTTTTTTCCAATGCGCATGACGATTGAAAGTGCAACAAGCGCACCGGAGAGCAACAAGATCACTGCTTTCCATGGACTATCGGAAATCAGCAACCCGAGGAAAAACAATGCAATGCCCGCACACACGACAAGTTGTTGAACAAGCGTGAATGAGCCGATCCATGAGCGAACGGTGTTAAGTCGTGTGACGTATGGCATCAAGTCTTTTCGTCGTTATAGTTGCCCTCAAGTTGTTCTAAATTTAGCAATTAATGCCAGAAAAGTCAACCAATTCGTTCGAGAACATGTTCCACAAAAATCAAAGTACTTTGTTGTCCGGCAGCGCTTGCGAGTCGCAATTTTTTTATCTAATTTCAGAGTAACACAAAGGCACATATTTTCATCGGACACAACGCTCTATGAAAGCTGTCATAATGGCTGGGGGCTTCGGTACACGTTTACGCCCACTGACCAGCAATATTCCAAAGCCCATGGTTCCTATGGTCAACAAGCCGATGATGGAACACATTATCGAATTGTTGAAAGCTCATGGTATTACAGACATTGTCTCCGCGTTGTTTTATCAACCGAATGTGATTACCACATATTTCGGAGACGGCAGTGCATGGGGAATGAATATGCACTACCGAAAAGCAGAGGCAGATTATGGTACCGCCGGCAGCGTTCGGTTTTCCAAAGAATTTTTAGACGAACGTTTCATCGTAATCAGCGGCGACGTTTTGACGGATTTCGATCTGACCGCTGCGATAAAATTTCATGAACAGAAAAAAGCAACCGCAACGCTCTTGCTCACCCGTGTCTCGAACCCGTTACAATACGGCGTCGTGCTTACGCGCGAAGATGGAACCATAACGCGCTTTCTTGAGAAACCCTCGTGGGGAGAAGTATTCAGCGACACTATCAACACCGGCATTTATATTTTGGAACCGGAGGTGTTAGAATTGATTCCCGACAAACAGGAATTCGATTTCAGCAAAAACTTATTTCCGTTATTGCTGGAACGCAACCTTGGGCTGTACGGATATATTGCTGAAGGATATTGGAAAGACATCGGCAGTTTGAATGAATATCAAGATGCGCATTCCGATGCTTTGCATGGCGAAGTGATATTGAAGATCCAAGGGGAAAAACGAGAGAATCTCACCGTCGGCAAGGGCAGCATTGTCGAAGCCGATCCACGCCACTTAACCGGCACCATTGTCATCGGAAAAAATTGCCGTGTCCATCAAGGCGCCGTGATCAGCAACTCCGTCATTGGCGATGGCTGTGAAATATTGCCGGGCGCGGTGGTGCGCAATTCCATTATCTGGAGCTGGACAACCATCGGCACACGCACAGAAATATCGCACGATGTTATCGGCAATAATTGTTTCATCGGCGATGATACGACCATTTTAGAAAACGTTTTCATCAGCGATTCATGCACGATCGGCAAAGGCAGCAAATTGTTTTCGAATATCAAGCTGTGGCCTGAAAAAAAAGTCGAAGAAGGTTCGATTGTAACGCGCAGTTTGGTGTGGGAAGATAAATGGCTGCGGGAATTATTCACGACCGATTCGCGTGTCAGCGGTATTTCCAATGTCGAAATCACGCCGGAATTCAGTGCCAAACTCGGAGCAGCGTTCGGCGCTTTTGTCGGCGCCGGTGCTACAGTAATCACCAGCCGTGATTCCGACAATGTTTCCCGCATGATCAATCGTGCTATTATGACCGGCCTAATGTCGGCGGGCATTCATTGTGCCGATTTACGCGCTTCGTCGATTCCGATCATTCGCCATGAACTCGGCAGCGGACAAAACCGCGGCGGTATTCACGTACGTAAATCGCCGTTCGATAAAAATCTGACGGACATTATTTTCTTCGACGCCCAGGGAAAAGATTTACCCAGCAGCAAATCCAAATCGATCGAACGATTATTTTTTGGCGAAGATTATGCTCGCGCACATTTCGATAAGGTCGGTACGCTGTCCTTCCCCGAACGAACGACAGAACGGTACACCGCACATTTTCTGAAAACGTTAGACACACAGGCGATCCGCGCAGCCGGTTTGAAATTAGTGATCGATTATTCCAATGGTGTCGCGTCATCCATCTTTCCGAACATCCTGGGCGATATCAACGTCCAAGTCGTGGCACTCAATGCGTATCTCGATAATCGCAAGCTGACCCGCACCAAGCAAGAATTTGACGACTCGCTTCGCCAGCTTTCGTACGTTGTGACATCGTTAAAATATGATCTGGGTATCATGCTGGATGTCGGCGCTGAAAAAATTTATACTGTCGATGAACATGGCTGCATCATTGACGGAGATCGTTTACTGACACTGATGGTAAAGTTCGCAGCATTGGCGAACAACGAATTAAAAAAAATTGCGGTACCCATCACTGCATCCGGCGAGATCGACATCATTGCAAAAGAATTCGGCCTGGATGTCATGCGCACACGCAATAGCCACCTCGCCCTGATGGAAGCTGCCATCGATAAAGAACTTCGGTTTGTCGGCGGTACCCGCGGCGGATTTATTTTTAATGAATTTTTATCTGCCTCCGACGGCATGTATTCCATCGCGAAACTGATTGAATTTATGGCGAAGACCGACAAAAAACTCGGCGATCTTGATCACGAAACCATTCGTCTTCGCCTCGAAAAAAGAAAAGTCCAGTGCCCATGGCACATCAAAGGCCGCGTGATGCGAAAACTCATGGAAGATTCCGAGAATGTTCCGCGCGAATTAGTGGAAGGTGTCAAACTTTCCCCGGAACATCTTGGCACCAACACAACGGTTCTCATCAATCCCGATCACGCGAAGCCCGTGTTTCATATTATCGCTGAATCGGCAAATGCCGAAACTGCACAGCAATTAGTGCAGGAATATGAAGAGAAGGTCAAACATTGGGTGACAGGAAAATAGGATCGTTTTTTCATTTGTTATTTGAGAAAAAATCTTTGATCTTTATCACAGCCGCGTTGGCTGAGTGACCTCTTTCACTCGCTAAAGCGGCTTGTTAGCTTGGAGTAGTTGATGAAAATTACAGACATATTGAACGAATCCGTTATTCGAACGAATCTTCCCGGTGCAACGAAGGAAGAAGTGATCAACGCGTTGATCGAACTTGCCGCAACACAAAAGCAAGTAACCGATAAAGAACGCGTGCGCACGGCAATTTTTGAACGCGAGAAAATTATGTCCACCGGTGTTGGCTCGGGTTTTGCCATTCCGCATGGGAAAACCGATGCCGTCAGCGACATCGTTGCGGCCTTTGCTGTCACCGCGCACGCCATCGATTATCAATCGCTGGACGACCAGCCGGTACGGCTCGTGTTTCTCCTTGTCGGGCGCGACAACATGGTTGGCCCGCACATTAAATTGCTCAGCCGCATTTCGCGATTGATGAATAAAGAAGATTTCCGAAAAAAATTATTAGAAGCAGAAACGCCGAAGGACGTTTTGGAAATTTTCCAGCAAGAAGAAGCGACATTCACCGAGGGTTAATATTCCCATTCGTAGTTTTATAGATCACCGCCGCCATCGTTTGTCGCGGTTTCGGTTTTAGTACGCAAAGGATCATCGTTTGAAATTCCGTTCTATCAAAGGCACCAAAGATATTCTTCCGGATGAAGTTGCTGCATGGCAGCACGTGGAAAGCACGGTGCGCCGCGTGATGCATGCATTCAATTACAAAGAAATTCGTACGCCGGTCTTCGAACAGACCTCCCTGTTCGCTCGCAGCATCGGCGAGTTGACTGATATTGTCAGCAAAGAAATGTACACGTTTCTCGATCGAAGCGAAGAAAGCATTACGCTTCGTCCGGAAGGAACAGCCTCCGCGTTACGCGCCTACATTCAAAATAATCTCGGCGAACAAAATCCGTTGGTGAAAGTGTACTACATCGGGCCGATGTTCCGTCAGGAACGGCCGCAAGCAGGACGGCTGCGCCAGTTTCATCAATTCGGTGCGGAATCGCTCGGCGGTTCATCGCCGCAGTTGGATGTTGAAATGATGTTATTGCCGCTGGAAATTTACCGCCAGCTTGGCATCGATCAGTTTGCATTAAAAATAAATTCTGTCGGATGTGAAAAATGCCGACCGATCTACAAAACCATTTTGCAAACGGAATTAAAAAAAGTGTTCGATCAATTATCGCACGATAGTCAATTGCGTGTCGAGAATAACCCGTTGCGAGTGCTGGATTCTAAAGATGAAAACGACAAGCAGCTTACCGCTCATGCGCCGCTCATCAAAGATTATTTATGCGATGAATGCAAAAATCATTTCGTCACCGTTCGTTCGTTATTGGATGGAGCCGGAATAAAATATGAAATCGATGGACGTTTAGTTCGCGGATTGGATTATTATACGAAAACTGCATTTGAAATCACCAGCACAGCGCTCGGTTCGCAGGATGCTCTCGCCGGCGGCGGACGCTACGATATTCTTGTCGAAGAACTCGGCGGCAAATCAACTCCCGGCGTCGGGTTTGCCGCAGGCATCGAACGGCTGCTGATAGTTCTAACAAAACTTGAAAAAAATACTGCGATTGCGACCACGCCGAAAATTTTTCTCATCGGGTTGGATGAGCCATCGCGCCAGTGGGCATTTTTAAAAGCGCAGGAATTACGACGCAGCGGCATCGGCGCAGAAATCGATTATCTCGCACGCAGCATTAAAGCGCAAATGCGCGAAGCGAATCGGCAGCAGGCAGAATACGTCGTTGTGGTCGGTGAAAGCGAATTGAATTCCAAATCGGCAAAACTCAAACACATGCAAACCGGCGAAGAAACAGAGGTCTCGCTCGACTCGCTGGAACAATCACTGCGGTAATGCATGGCACGCAAGAAAAAAGATCCCGATTATCAGCTGAATATCTTTCATCATTACGACGAAAAGACAACGCAAAACGTCGTGGTCTTTCTTGTGCAGACCACAAAAATTTTTGTCAGCTTTCAATATGAAATTTTGTTGGAAGATGTCGTGCATCCAAACGATATTCATCTGCGCATTACGGGATTGCATGTGCCAGAGTTGTTAATTCCGCAAACGGGTCCTGCACGCGGCAGGCGAGATTACACGGATTTGTACGGTTCATATAAGTTGTTCATCACCAAGCAAGACAAAACCGTGAACGAATTTGCGCTGGAAATAACTCATGCCGATATTCGCATCAGAAAAAAACCGGCCGATGCATTCATTCTTGTTTCCTCTGATCCGGTAGATTTACGATAATCCTTTTGTGAATTGATTATGTACCCACGACTATTTCATATCGGCCCATTTGATTTTGGCCCATTTCATATTGGTACTATCACCGTCTATGGTTACGGTCTGATGCTCGCTGTTGGATTTATTATTGCGAGTTATGTTCTTGCAAACGAATTCAAACGACGCAAGCTCGACCCAAATTTCGCCAATAATATAACGATCATTGCTCTTCTTGCAGGTGTTGCCGGATCGAAAATTTTGTATTTGATCGAAAACCTGAATGAATTTCTTGCAGACCCATTCGGCATGACATTCAGCCCCGGCGGTTTAACGTTTTACGGCGGATTTATTCTTGCAACACTTTGTATTTATTTTTATGGAAAGAAAAAGAAACTCGGATTCTTTTTGATGGGCGACGCCATTGCTCCCGCATTGATGCTGGGCTACGGCATTGCGCGTGTCGGCTGCCATCTTGCCGGCGACGGCGATTATGGATTTCCAACTTCACTTCCGTGGGGAACAGATTATGCGAACGGCACGTATCCGCCTTCAATCGCCTTTCGCGATTTTCCGGAAGTCACCGGTAAATTTCCCGGCGGCATCGTTCCGGATCATACTTTGTGTCACCCGACACCGATTTATGAATTGATTATTTGCGTCGTTATGTTTTTTATTCTCTGGCGATTGCGAAAAAATATTCAGCCGGTCGGAAAATTATTTATGCTGTATCTTGTTCTTGCCGGACTCGAACGCTTCAGCATCGAGTTCCTTCGCATCAATCAGCGTCTGCTGTTCGGTTTGTCCGAAGCGCAGCTTATCGCCATCGTGTTGATCGCCGTCGGATCGATCGGCTGGTGGAAATTTTCACGTCAAACAGCACAGCCATCACAATAACATGGCAGAAGAACAATTCATCGCAGGCAGACAGCCCATTCTCGAAGCGCTCAAATCGCGCCAGAGTATCGATCATATTCTCTTGCTGCATGGAACAACGGGGCCACAAATCCAGCAAATCAAACAGCTCGCACGCGAACAGCGCATTCACGTAAAAGAAATCGACAAAGAACATTTTCAAAAATATTCCCGCGAATCTGTCACACAAGGCGTACTCGCTGTTGTCAACGAGTACGTATATGTCGACGTGGAAGATATTATTGCACACGCGCAGAAAAAAAATGAATCGCCATTTCTTTTAGTGTTGGATGAAATCGAAGACCCGCATAATCTCGGCGCACTCATCCGCACAGCAGAATGTGCCGGCGTGCATGGCGTCATCATTCCTCTGCATCACGCGGCGTCGGTGAATCAAACGGTCGTAAAAACTTCCGCGGGCGCCACCGCGCACATACTCATCGCGCGCGTGACCAACATTGCGCAAGCCATCGATGCGCTGAAAAAAGAAAACGTGTGGATTGTAGGAACGGATATGAGCGGCGGAAAAAAATATTACGAGCAGGATTATCGCGGCGCGATTGCTATCGTGATCGGCAGCGAAGGAAGCGGCATGCGGCGACTTGTTAAAGAGAAATGCGATTTCCTTGTTTCGATTCCGATGCACGGAAACATCGAATCCCTCAATGCTTCCGTCGCTGGTGGTTTGGTTTTATTCGAAGCGGCAAAAGCGCGGCAGTAATTTGTAATCTATTCAATTGGCCATAACTTTTCAACTTTTATGCGCTTTGAAATGACTTGATTGGATACACCAAATTTTTTGCAAATATTATTGCTCAAATATTCTATTAGTGTTGATTCATTAATTTCAGGATGGTCATGCAATAATTTATTCACAATTTCTTTTTTCCCTTTCAATTCATCAATCAGATCAAGCCGCGGAACTAATAGTCTTCCTGCAAACTCATACGCTTGTTGCTCAATGATAATATATTCGCCATTATTAATGACATCTATCATATCAAACCATTTTTGAAGACTCGCTGGTTTAAGTTTTTTAATGATTTCTTTATGTAAAACAAAATGACCGATTTCATGTGCAAGAGAAAAACGCATTCGATTCTGAAATCGTTCATCCAGAAATTGATCATTATCTACTACTATTGTGTCAAGTGTCCCAAGAAGAAGCGCCTCAATATCTCCTCGAGAAGCTAACTCTTTCACAGGTTCGATATTCATTCCTAATTTAAATTCGATAATATCGGAAATCGGTACCGGGAGAATATCTTTACAGTATTTATCTCTGAACATGTCCGCTTGCTCCCCAATTTCCGATTTTGTCAATTTGGGAGCAGTGAATGACAAATGATTATCCATTCATCATCCTTCCTTTCGTAAAAGTGAAGATAGTATTTTTAGATCTTCTTTTGTCGGCTTTTCACCGCGGATAGTACGAAAGAATACCGGTAATTTTTGAGCAAGCATATCATCGGAAATTATGTCTTGTGGAATAATTCCTTGCGCGATTGATGCTAAATCAAAAAATGTGTACCAATCTTTTTCACCTTTTTTTAGTCCAAGTTGTGCGGCCATCTCTTCTAATAATTCTTGACTTCTTGGCGGAGATAGAACACCTCTTTCTATTTTACTCCAATTACTCGGATCATGTTTGTATTTTATACAAAACTCTCTAAGTCCTAAGTTTTTTTGAGTACGAATATTCTTCACAAACTCTCCAAATGTCAGCATGGCAGTGTCTCCTAAATAATTAAATCTCAATTATAAATTATGTATAGATATTCCTCATTTCTCCTTTCAGTCCTGTGGTATTTTATCGACCACAATTGTGGTATAATATATACCACAACTTATTAAAAGTCAAGAAAATAAATTTAAGTTATTTCGATTTGGTGAAGCGTGAATTAAGATTAATGATGTGATGGAAAGTTGTGTGAGCTCATTCCTCTTCCTTCATCAACCCGTACTGTTTCATCTTCGTGTATAAATGGCTGCGCTGAATATCGATTGCTTCGGCGGTTTTTGTTACATTCCATTTATGAATTTCCAGTTGCTTCTTAATGAACGCGGCTTCAGCGCGGTCTTTAAATTCTTCAAACGTTTTTGCGGAAAAGAAATTTGTCTCCATTACCTCGCTACCGCTTCCCGCAACATCCAACAACGAAACATCGAGACTGCATCCCGGGGAAAGAATGACGAGGCGCTCGATAGCATTTTTCAATTCGCGCACATTGCCCGTCCACGTACGCTGCATTAATGCATCGACAACATTTTGCGGAACCGTTTTCTTCGCGATGCCATTGTGCACACACACATCATCGCAAAACGCCTGAGCAAGAACCGGAATATCTTCCGCATGGTCGCGCAGCGGCGGCACAACGATGGGAATGACATTCAACCTGTGAAATAAATCTTTCCGGAAATTTCCTTTTGCAATTTCCTGTTCCAGATTTTTATTCGTTGCGGCAAGCACACGCACATTCACCGTAATCAACTTATTCCCACCGACGCGTTCGATAGTGTTTTCTTCCAGCGCACGTAGCACTTTTGCCTGCGCTTGCAAACTCATATCGCCGATTTCATCCAAGAACAATGTGCCGCCGTCCGCCTGCTCGAACTTGCCGATGCGCTGCGTTGTCGCACCGGTGAACGAGCCTTTTTCGTGACCGAAGAGTTCGGACTCGATCAACTCCGCCGGAATGGCCGCGCAATTAACTTCGATAAATTGTTTTGTGTTTCTCTTGCTTCCGCGATGAACGGCACGCGCGACCAATTCTTTTCCAGTTCCGTTCTCTCCGGTGATCAGCACGCGCGCGTCGGTCGGCGCAACGCGATCGATGATGTTTAAAATATCTTTGACTGCTTTGCTTTCTCCGAGAATTCGGTACCGGCCTTCGACATTCGCGCGCAGTGTTTCATTTTCTGCGGCAAGCGTTGCCTGCTGCATCGCATTGCGAACGGTCACCAATAATTTGTCGCGGTCGAGTGGCTTTGGAAGAAAATCGAATGCGCCGAGTTTTGTTGCTTCCACCGCTGTCTCAATCGTTCCGTGCCCGGAAATCATAATTACGGGAAGTTTTTCATGGACTTCGCGAATTTTTGTGAGCGTTTCGATGCCGTCCATACCCGCCATTTTTACATCCAACAACACCACGTCGGGACGAAGATGCTCAAGCTGTTTGACGGCAAGCTCGCCGTTTTCAGCAAATGCTACATCATAATGCTCGTATTCCAAAATCATTTTCAGCGATTCCCGAATCGCTTTTTCATCATCCACAACAAGAATCGTTTTCATAAAAAATTATTTCAACCTCATGGTTCTGAATACTTTGTTTGAAGATATTTCTATTTACGGTCTTTGTACGGCAAAGTCAAGTAATCCGACGGCAATAAATTATCGACGAGCAGTAAATCTCTTCCGAATTGTTCCCCTTGCAAATTGGCACGCTTATCGCGCGGATCGTTTTCTCCGCCGACAACCATTCCCGGTTCGGCCCATTCGATAAAATCACCGATCGCTTGAACAAGATCCGGTTGATGTGAAAAATAGGAAAGGAACGCCGATCCAAAAAAATGCTGAAGCTTGTCACGATCGCGTGCAACGCCGCGCGGCGAATCGTTATAAAGATTATTGGGAAGATGACGAAGCCGGGCGATGAAACCGCTGTCTGTTTCAAACGTCAGCATCATCGGAATGGTAAGGCCAAACGCAGTTTTAATATGAATTGTGCGATGATCCATTACGGAAAGGAATGAAACAAACAATGCCCGCTGAATATCGTGATCCGTTATGTCCAGCGACTTCAAATAAATAAAATCCACAGCGCTCAGATCGTTATTTTGCTTGCGTAAGTTTTGAAATCGATTTGAGCGAATATAATTTCGAAGTGTTTGAACGTCCGAAATAAGCGATGGCGTAAAGAATGTCCAGATGGATTGTTGATGTATCGAATCATTCTGGAAAATACTTTTTGTGCTTGAATCGATCGAAGAATCAACTTGTGCAGAACAGATTGATCCAAGAAAAACAATACACGAAATGATAATGCAGAATAAAATCGAAACAGATTGGAACCGAAACTTACTATATGCTAATCGATTTGCCAAACATCTCAACACAAAATTTAATGATTTTGTGAAAGATGACGAAGCGCTTTTTTCCCGATGTCGCTTCGGTAATATGCTCCATCGAAAGAAATCTGCTCGACCACTTTGTATGCCGCCGCAATCGTATTTTCCAATTCATTTCTGTAACCGACAGCCGTTACGCCAAGCACACGTCCGCCGGCAGTAACGATGGCATTATTTTGACGTTTTGTTCCGGCATGAAATACCACGGTTCCATCTTCCGGTTTGAATCGATCCAATCCGAAAATTTCTTTTCCCGTTTCATACGCATCGGGATATCCCTGCGATGCCATCACCACGCATACAGCGCTTGCGTTGTGCTGTTTCACGGTTGTAGGTTTCAATCGGCGTTCGGCGATGCTTAAAAATATTTCTGCAAGATCGCCGTCGATGAGCGGCACAACGACCTGCGTTTCCGGATCGCCGAAGCGGCAGTTGTATTCCAGCGTCTTCGGTCCCTGTGCGGTCAGCATCAACCCGACATACAAGCAGCCGCGATACGGCATGCCTTCCTGTTTCATTCCATCAAGCGTCGGCCGAATGATTTCCTGTATGGTCTTTTGTAAAATATCGAGCGTCACAACCGGTGCCGGAGCGTACGCGCCCATGCCGCCGGTATTTTTTCCGAGATCGTTATCTAAAATGCGTTTGTGATCCTGCGCAGGCGCAAGCGTTGTAAATTGCTCGCCATCGGTCAGGACAAACACCGAAGCTTCTTCGCCTTCTAAAAATTCTTCAACGACAATTTGATCGCCTGCTGCGCCGAAAATATTTTTCTGCATCAATTCATCGAGTGCCTGCTGCGCTTCCGGCAAGGAGTTGCAAATCAATACGCCCTTACCTGCCGCCAATCCATCCGCTTTAATCACCAGCGGCAATGGATGGCGCTGGATGTACGTCCGCGCTTCCGGTAATTCATTTTTTGAAAACGAACGATACTTTGCCGTCGGAATTTGGTGCCGCTGCATAAAATTTTTCGAAAATACTTTGCTTCCTTCAAGCTGTGCAGCCGCTTTGCTCGGCCCGAATATTTTTAATCCATGTTCTTCAAACGCATCGACCACGCCTTCCACGAGAGGCTGTTCGGGACCGACGACCGTCAAATCAATTCGTTCTTCTTTCGCAAATTTCAACAATCCTTTAACGTCATTGGCTTTCAGCGGCACCGACACGGCAAACTGTTCAATGCCGGGATTTCCCGGTGCGCAGTAAATTTTTTTAACAGTAGGGCTCTGGTGAAGTTTCCAGATCAATGCGTGCTCGCGTCCGCCTCCGCCAAGAACAAGAATTTTCATGATACCGTTTCTTTCTTCGTGACAACGGTGCCGCGATCATAGTCCATCAGAAATTCAAAAATTCTTGCGAGATCGCCAGTCAGCGTGAACCGATTAAATTTATTCAAAAACTCCTGAGAGGTACGTTCCAACTTCCGCGCCTCAAATTTTTTGAATAACTCGAGAAGAGCTTGTTCATGCGCGCGAACATCTTTCAACGGAACGCACTGCGCTACGCCGCTTTCGTTCAGCAATTGTTTTGTGTACCCATCGACAACCGATGCCAGAATAGGCCTGCGCGTTGCAAAATATTCGTACAGCTTGCCCGGAGTCTGATAATCGTTATCAAGAACAAACCAGAGAGCATCTGCTTCCGACATCAGCTTCGCACACTCGCGATGCGGAAGATAATGATGAAATGTGACGACATTTTGAAGATCGAATTTTTTCACCCACAACAATTCTTCGTTCCGCATGGAACCGATCAGATGCACTTCAATCCTGCCGCGCATTTTGGGATTATCCCGTAAGACATTGGAAAGCGCTTGAAAGAAAATTGCAGGATTCCGATCTCCATAAAATGTTCCGGCATGCGTTATGTGCAGTTTCGCGGAACGCGTTCGTTTTTCATTCAACGCTGGAAAATCTTCCGGATCAAATCCTTGTGATAGAATAATGACTTCATCGTAATTCATGGTCGGATAGCGGCGCAGCAATTCTTCTTTCACACGCCGATTGGTCACCGTTACGCGATCTGCCGCTTTCATGACACGTTTTTCCAACCGCCGGTGCAGCAAGCGATGCAGGGGCGTCGGAAAATATTTAAACGGATAGTTCAGCCATGAATCCCGATAATCGACCACCAAGGGAAGTTTAAATCGTTTTTTCAACACGGTGCCGATCAGGAAGCTTGTTTGCGGCGGGGCGGTTGCAAAGATAAGATCGAATTGTTCATGCTCCAACAACTCTGTTGCGGCTTTGACGGCAAACGACTTCCATCCCACCTTGGTATCGGGTATAAAAAACCAATCGCCGAGGTATTGTAAAATTTTGCGCGATCGTTCCGACGGCATTTTTACGGCAACTTCTTTGGTAAAAAATCGGTTCACATCGTGCGAATGGGTTCGCACCACACGAACGCCGGCCGCTTCAATTTCCCTCGACAACGTATCATCGAATGCAAAATATCCGGCAGGATTGATGGTGAGTACCGTCGGCTTCCACCCGTATTGGGAAAGATATTTTGCAAATTTCATTGTTCGCTGCACGCCGCTTAATCCCAGCGGCGGAAAATAATATGCAATAATTAAAACTTTTCGAAATCCATCGTCAGCCATACTTACAACACCAATAAATTTTTAGGGGATTGATTGAGGACATCACAGCCATTTTGACGAATGACGATATCGTCTTCAATGCGAACGCCGAGAGAGTCCGGAATATAAATTCCAGGTTCTATGGTTGTAACATTTCCTGCTTGCAAAATCGATCGACTCTGTGCAGAGAGCCGCAGCGGATCATGCACATGCAGCCCGAGTCCATGACCGAGTGAATGAATAAAATATTTTCCATAACCTTGTTGTTTAATGTACGTGCGTGCCGCAGCATCCACTGCGCAAGCGGCAACACCTTCCTGTGCAAGGTCAATGGCTCGCTGTTGTGCATCCAGTACAATTTGGTAAATCGTTTTCATTTCGGAAGTCGGGCGGCCGACCGCGACAGTTCGTGTGATGTCGCTATGGTAGCCGCGATATTGACAGCCGAAATCCATCACCACAAATTCGCCCTTCTTCAATTTTTTTGCAGAAGCACGCGCATGCGGCAATGCACCGCGCCCGCCGCTTGCCACAATCGGTTCAAACGCATCGGCATCAGCGCCGAACTTGCGGTGCCAGTAACTGATCTCCGCAGCAATATCGGCTTCCGATATTCCAGGTTTGATGAGAGGCAATATTTTTGCAAACACCAGATCGGAAAATTCCACCGCTTGCCGAATGAAGCCGATTTCTTCCTTGTCTTTTATTTCCGTCAGCGTTTCAATGAGCGATGTCGTAAGGATGATTTTTTTTTCGTGCAACAACTTCCGAAGCATGGAAAGTGTGAGCACAGAAATATTTTCTGCTTCCACGCCAATTCGATGGGCACGGGCCAGCAGGTTTCTCGTCACAATTTCTTGAAACAGGCCGTTGGAAGCAACAATGAATTTACAGTTACGAATTTCAGCCGGTGCTTGTGTTTTGTAGCGATGGTCCGTTAGAAAAAAATGCTGCGTCGGCGTAACGACGCACAATCCGTTGGTTCCGGAAAACCCCGTGAGATAACGAACGTGCGTTAATTCTGAAACGATCAACGCATCGAGGCGATGTTCCATCAATTGTGTGCGAAGAGCTTGGAGTCGTTGCATCGTCATCAAAATAATCAGTGATGATAGTTCGGCGCTTCTTTGGTGATGTTGATATCGTGCGGATGGCTTTCGCGCAAACCGGCTTCCGTCATCCGAACAAACTGCGCTTTTGTTTTCATCTCGGCAATCGTTTTACATCCGCAATAACCCATCGCCGCGCGTAATCCGCCGACCATTTGATAGACCGTATCGCTCAACGCGCCTTTGAACGGCACGCGCCCTTCAATTCCTTCCGGTACTAATTTTTGAATGTCGTCTTCTGCATCTTGAAAATATCGATCTTTGCTTCCCTCTTTCATCGCAGGAAGCGAGCCCATACCGCGGTACACTTTATAACTGCGCCCTTCATACAAAACTTTTTCACCGGGACTTTCATCCACACCCGCGAACAATCCGCCGATCATAATCGAATCAGCGCCGGCAACAATTGCTTTTGCAATGTCGCCTGTTTGTTTGATGCCGCCATCGGCAATGACGGGAACTTTGGATCGAGCGGCGACTTTCACGCATCCCATAATCGCCGTCACTTGTGGAACACCGACACCCGCCACAACACGCGTGGTACAAATCGAGCCGGGGCCGATTCCCACTTTCACGCCATCGACACCGGCTTTGATAAGGTCGTGCGTTGCTTCTGCTGTTGCAACGTTGCCGGCAATAATATCGACATCATATTTTGCGCGAATCCGTTTTACCATCTCCATCACACCGATAGAATGGCCATGCGCCGTATCCACCACCAGCACATCGGCGCCGGCAGCAATCAGCGCTGCAGCACGTTCAAGCGTATCTGCCGCAATACCAACCGCTGCGCCGACACGCAATCGTCCATGTTGATCTTTACATGCATTCGGATGCCGCTTTTTCTTTTGAATATCTTTGAATGTGATCAATCCGCGAATTTTTCCATGTTTATCGACCACCGGAAGTTTTTCAATGCGATGTTTCTGCAAAATCTGCTCCGCTTCTTCCAGCGTTGTGCCGAGCGGCGCCGTAATCAAGTTGCCGGAAGTCATGACTTTCGAAATCGGCAAATCAAGATTCGGTTCAAATCGCAAATCGCGGTTTGTTAAAATGCCGACAAGATTTTCTTGATCGACGATAGGAATGCCTGAGATGCTGTATTTTTTCATCACGGCAACTGCTTCACCAACCGTTTGATGGGACGATAACGTAATCGGTTTTTGAATCATGCCGCTTTCCGAACGTTTCACGCGGTCAACTTCTTCTGCTTGCCGTTCGATCGGCATATTCTTGTGCAAGATGCCGATTCCGCCTTCACGTGCAATGGCGATCGCCATTTCAGATTCCGTTACCGTATCCATCGCCGCACTGATGAGCGGAATGTTCAATGTAATGTTTCGCGTCAACTTCGTGCGCACGTCCGCTTCGCGCGGCAGCACCGAAGATTTCGACGGTACGAGCAAGACATCGTCATACGTTATCGCTTCGCCCAGTATTTTTTTGATCGGCATAGAAAAATCCTTTGTTCAACCAACACACTTGTGCATTCGGTGCTGTTGTACTCTGTTGTTGATTTGTGAGATACGTTCCATCCCCAGAAAAATTAGCCAATAATCAATGGAAAAGCAAGGCAGTCAGAAAAAGTAAAAAAAGGAGCCGGTATTCAATCAACATCTTTGAGCATCGGCTCCTTAAGAAGGAGGTTCAGGAATAATGAGGGTTATTCCTCTTTCTTTGGACGCAAACGATACGGAAAAGTTACAACGAAAGAATAATTAATCGATGTCAAGTTTGGGAAGTTTGATCTTGTAGCGTTTAATTTTGAGATACAAGGTTTTGGTCGTAATGCCGAGCGTTGCCGCAGTGTGGGCGCGATTCCAATGATGATGCCGCAATATTTTTTCGATATATTCTTTTTCAAGTTCTTCCAGCGAAAGCAGTTTATCGCTCGTGTGTTCCATCACCGTAACCGCCGGCGAGGAGGATGCATGCAGCGCCACATTCATCCACAAATCTTTCGGTTGAATTTCATCGCCCTGGCTTACTGCCACAGCGCCTTCGATGGCATGTTCCAGCTCCCGAACATTGCCGGGCCAGTCATAGCGCATCAGAACATCTATGGCTTCGCCGCTGAGATGTTTCGTCCGCGTTTTTCGAGAAAGAAAATTTTCGACCAAGGACGGAATATCTTCTTTTCGTTCTTTTAAATCCGGCAGACGAATGCTGACGACATTGAGCCGGTACAACAAATCTTCGCGGAAACGCCCGGCTTGCACTTCTTCCTGTAAATTTTTATTCGATGCGGAAATGACACGCACATTCACGGTTTTATTCACCGTACCGCCGACACGGCGGAACTCCCCCGTTTCTAAAAATCGCAAGAGTTTGGGCTGGGTCATCACGCTGATATCACCGACTTCATCTAAAAACAATGTGCCGCCGTCGGCCACTTCTACCAATCCTTGTTTCGTTTTGATGGCGCTGGTGAACGATCCTTTTTCATGGCCGAACAATTCGCTTTCTAATAATTGGTCCGGCATGGCAGCGCAATTCACCGCAATGAAAGGATGGGTCTTGCGGTCGCTTTCTTCATGCATCAACCGAGCAAACAATTCTTTTCCCGTTCCGCTCGCGCCTTGAATAAGAATGAACGCATCGCTTGCTGCGAGTTGTTTTGCTTTGCGCAGCGCGTCTTGGAAGACAGCGCTTTCGCCAATCAGCGTCAGCGGTTTGCCGAGCTGGTGCAGTTCGTTTTCAATGACTAAATTTTTATGTTCCAGCGCGCGGCGCACCGTTGCGCGCAACTGGTCGGGATCGTACGGCTTGCTGAGAAAATCGTACGCACCTAACTTCGTTGTTTCAATCGCCGTTTTAACATCGACCACATTCGTCAACATAATAACTTCCGTTGCCGGCGCGTACTCTTTAATGCTCTTTAACACTTCAACACCGCTCACGCGCGGCATCTTAATATCTAAGAGAGCAACTTCATAACTTTTGGTTTGGACAAGGTTCAACGCCTCCGTACCGTTGAGCGCGGTATCGACTTCAAAGTCAGGAAGGTCTTCTAATTCTGTTTTGAGGAGATAGGTGATGGATTCTTCGTCATCTACAACAAGAACCCGATGTTTTTGTGTCATACGTTCCGAATATTTCTCAGTCCGCCATTATGGATTGGTGAGCACACGCTCGACCGTGGTGAGCAAATCAACCAAATCGTACGGCTTACTAATAAAATCTTCTGCACCAAGTTTTTTGGATTCGATGGCGTTTTTTAAATCGGCGAAGCCCGTGAGCATCACCACTTTGGTTTTCGGCCACCGCTCTTTAATATATTTCAATACTTCAAAGCCATCCACATTCGGCATTTTGATATCGAGCAGCACTAAATCAAATTCATTGGAGGTCAGCGTATTGATCGCTTCCTGTCCATCCGCAGCATTCGAGACCTTGTATCCTTCACCCTCGAGTTCAGAACTCAAGACCATCCGCAGCGCTTCTTCATCATCAACAACTAGAATTCGATTTTTTACAGACATGTTACTCTCCTTGGTGAGTAATTCTTTGTTCGTTCAACAGCAAATTTCAACGGAAATAATAGCAAGATTCCATTTCAAATGCAACCTTTAGCGTTTCTATTTTTAATATTTGAACGATGCTGGCATCGCTGCCTTCCATGTTAGCCGTTGACATGCCGGACAAGAATTTCGTATCTTTATCGATATGATAGACTTTGACCTCTATCTTTCACAATATTGACAGGCATAACAATGAAAACGAAAAATCCAACCCCGATTTTAAGCAC
>Ga0335069_10005084_pt1 | contig 19342 bp, 12 predicted proteins | sample Lox_Sample_11_FD_206714 | JGI IMG/M metagenome (GOLD analysis project Ga0335069, IMG submission 206714) | Soil microbial communities from Loxahatchee National Wildlife Refuge, Florida, United States - Lox_Sample_1.1 | ecosystem: Environmental > Terrestrial > Soil > Wetlands | place: USA... | reverse complement strand
AGCTGTCGACGAACCTGCGGATTTTATCGAGGTCGCCGGTGGCGATCGCCGTTGGCAGATTTTCCAAGCGGATCATCTCGTAATTCCCGGCATAGTTGCGCTCGTACAGTTCGTGACGCCCGCCGAACTCTGTTCCGAGCGCATCCCATAGAAGTTTCAGAAGTTTGACGCGCTCGACCGCGTCGTAGCCGTTGGAGCCGCGCAGATATTTATCAAGGTATGGACGCAGCTCGGGTGTTTTGAAATCGAGCGCGTGCGAGTTCAGGTAGATGAGTCCGCTCGATATCGTCTGCTCGGCAATCTCCTTGATGCGCGGATAGGCGATCGTCGCCAGGAACCGATATGACATCCCGTAGCTCATGTTCGGCTGGAGCGCTCCACCAACCCACCGATCGGGCGATTTGACCATCGCATCCGAGATCGCCCAGAAGATATTGCGCCAAGCGAGGGCCTCGCCCACCTGCACCTTCGCCGATTGGTTATCGATCGCGCCGATTGCTTCGGCCGCCTTGAGAATTAACCCGGCAAGGAAGTCGAGCTTGACGGCCAGCCGTGTACATCCGTGGAGCGTAAAGCGTGGGATAAACCCCGACTGCGGAAAAAACCCATTGGCCTTGTCGAGATCACGATAACAGAACAGGTTCTCCCACGGCACGAAGACCTTATCCATGATGAAGATTGCGTCGTTCTCGTCGACCCGCGACGACAGAGGATAATCGAACGGAGTACCCATCGTCGCAGCGTTCAATTCATACGAGGTGCGACAGATGAGCTTCACACCGGGACTGTCCATCGGGATCATCGCGAAGAAGGCCATCTCGGGGCGGCCTAGCGGCGTCGGGCCGTAGAAGCCGATGAAGTTGTGGTGCGTCAGGGCCGAACCCGTCGCGACGACTTTTGCGCCGCTCACGATTACGCCCGCGTCAGTCTCCTTCTCAACGTGCACATAGACGTCGGTTACTTCACCAGGCGGGCGGCTCTTATCGACCGGAGGGTTGATGATCGCATGATTCAGGAAGAGGCATCGCTCCTGCACCTTGCGATACCAGTTGAGCGCGTTCTGCTGATAAGGCGCATAGAAGTCGGCGTTCGCACCCAAAGTGCCAGTGAGGCTGGCCTTGTAGTCTGGCGACCGCCCCATCCATCCGTAGGAAATCCGCGACCATTCCGCGATAGCGTTGCGGCTGCCGATCAACTCTTCGGTAGTCTTCGCGACTTTGAAAAACTTGTGGGTGAAGCCGGCGTTACCCGTATCAGTGCTGGTGGTGAGAACTTCCTTCCGCGACGGATCGTGGAGAGCGTCGTACATCCGCGCGAGCATCCGGGCCGAGTTACGGAAAGCCGGATGCGTCGTCACATCCTTGATACGCTCGCCGCGTAGCCAGACCTCTCGCGAATCGTGGAGACTCTCGAGGAACTCAGCACCGGTGAATGGGACGACCTTGGACTCGCTCATTGGAAACCTCGATTGCGACAGTCAGCCTCGTGCAATCAGATGCGTGCTCTCGCAAGACCTGTGATGTAATAACAATAGACCGATATCTGGACCAGCAGGCAGGGTTCGACTCGGACTGAAGAACAGGGAATACGAGATGGATTTTAAGTACAGCGAAGAAGCCGAGGCCTTTCGACGGGAGTTCCGCGCATGGCTCGACGCGAATCCGCCGACGGTCGGCGATGATAATAGCGAGATTGCAGAGTTTTACGACCGCGGCAGTGCCGGATGGCAGCGTCATCTCGAGTGGCATCGGAAGATGCATGCGGGCGGATGGGTCGGTATCACCTGGCCTAAAGAGTATGGCGGTCGCGGCGCCAAGCTCGAACAGAGCATCGTCTATGGCGAGGAGTTGGCCCGGGTCAAAGCTCCGACGCTCGTTAATGGCTTGGGAATCGCTCTCGTCGGCCCTACCCTGATGCACTGGGCCACCGAAGAGCAGAAGAAACGCTACCTCCCTAGGATTCTCTCCGCCGAAGAGATTTGGTGTCAGGGTTATTCCGAGCCCAACGCCGGCTCCGACGTAGCAGCGTTGCAGACTCGTGCGGTCGAAGATGGGGACGACTTCGTGGTCAACGGACAAAAGGTCTGGACCTCGGGGGCCCATCACGCCGATTGGTGTATCCTGCTCGCCCGCACCGATCCGAGCGCTCCGAAGCATAAGGGGATCAGCTACCTGCTGGTCGATATGCACAGCCCGGGCATCACGGTTAAGCCGCTAGTGCAAATCACCGGCGACCGCGGCTTCAACGAGGTCTTCTTTGAGGACGTACGCGTGCCGAAGAAGAACCTCGTAGGAGCAAAGAACCAGGGGTGGCAGGTGGCCGTCACAACGCTGGCTTTCGAGCGCAGCAGTATTGGATCGTCGTCCTCGCGCGAGACGATGGCCTCCGTTCGCGAACTCGCGACGCTCGCCAAAGCGCTGCCGCGCGGCAACGGAACCGCCTGGGACGACAGTGACGTTCGCCAGCAGATCGCTCAATTCGCGTGCGAGGCCGCGGCACTCCGCTACACGAATATGCGCAATCTGACCCGTAAGCTTAAGGGACTGCCGCCGGGACCCGAGGGATCGGGGGCCAAGCTGGTCGTGAGCGATTTGATTCTGCGCACGGCCAAGTTTGCGACGGAGCTGTTGGGGCCTTATAGCCAATTTGAGCAGGACGCGCCTTTTGCACTAGCAGCCGGCAAATGGAGCCATCGGATGCTCGGATCGCGTCTGATGACGATCGCCGGCGGAACCAGCGAAATCCAGCGCAATATTATCGGCGAACGCGTCCTCGGATTGCCGAAAGGCTAGTCGTCGAAATTATTTTTCGGTCGATTGAATAGATTTCGAAGGAGGTCCGTCTGAGTATATGTGAGCGGTTGCTTCCCCAAGCGCTCTCCGGTTGTGTGCTCCTCCCTCGCAACCGAGTTTGGGGTCGTCTGAGCCAGACGGACGGCCCAAGAAGCGGGCGTTGATGAGAACTTCCCCCTCCATCAGCGACCCGCTTTCTTTTTAGCAATAAGCCCCTTTTCCATCTTTTCGCGCTGTTAGCTCAGTTTATTCGGTCAAATCGCCGGGCGTCGCGCTTGACACCGTGAGCCGGCGCCGTCATCTTCTTGGACTTATGCTCTGGTTGCGCCGATCCATCGTGCTGACACCGATCGCGGCCTTCGTGGCTGCGGCTCTTCTCCTTAGCTGCGGTGGAGGCGGAGGCGGTTCGACCTCGAGCAATCCGAACCCTTTTTCGATTACCAGTCTCGCCATATGTCCGGGATCGCCGCCGACCAAAACGCCGACGCCCAAACCAACGCAATACAAGTGCGCTACGCCCACCCCGGTCAAGCACACCCCACAATGCATTCCGCTCGAAACCGTAACGTCGGTTCCAACGGCTGCGCCCAGCGGTGCTCCGACGGTGGATAACGGCATCCAAATCAACGTTCAGCAGACGATCCAACAGAGCAAAAACAGCAAGAAGCGCTTCAACGACGTTACTGGTAGCGGCTCGCTCTCCTGGAATATTGCGCCCGCCGGGATAATCCAGCCACCACTGCCTTCGCCCTATCCGCCCGGAGAGTTCTTTGGTCTGACAGCGGGATGCGTTTGCGTCTCGGCTCAGATTGGTAGTGTCGAGAGCTGCCCGGTAACGATCGCCGTTGGCGGAGCGAGTTGTACGCCATGCCCAACGCCTTCACCGTTTACCGAGTGCCCAGGCCCGACGCCGACTCCGACGAAGACGCCTTCGAAGACGAAAGCTTGCGCCCCTACTCCGACGGCGACGGCTACTCCAATTCCATAGCGCGTGGCAAAGAAGCTGTTGGTCACATAAGGCGGGTACGCCAATTGAAGTGAATTAAATCGCGCGCATCGTTTGACTCACGCGCTTTAGAACCAATAATCTCGGCCCACGAGACGGGGGGGAGCCGATGGAACGGGAAGCCCGGCGCGAGCAGGTCTTGCGCCATGCCAAGCGGATTTTTGCTCGCAAAGGCTATCACCGAACGAATGTCTCGGACATCATCGGCCGAGCCCGGATTGCTCGCGGCACCTTCTACCTTTACTTCCAGAACAAGCGCGATCTCTTTGAAGAGCTTCTCGCTAGCGTGCTCCTTGAGTTGACGCGGCGGATTCAGCGCTTGCGGATTGGACCCGATCAGCCCGATCCCGTCGAGCAACTCCGCGGCAATCTCCGCCGCGTTCTGGGATTGGTGCTCGCCGAGCCAGAACTGACCGATATCCTTCTCAACCATACGATGGGCTTCGACCGCGAGCTTGATCGACAAGTCACCGACTTCTACGAAAAGGTGATCGATCAAATTCAGCGTTCGCTCGATCTGGGCGTCGAGATGAAGCTGGTGCGCCCCTGCGAGACGCGCATCGCGGCGTGCTGTATTTTGGGAGGCATCAAAGAGGTCGTATTGCAGGCGAGCCGCAGCCGACGAACCGATATCGAGGATTTGGCTGAAGAGATACTCAACTTTGGACTGCGTGGAGTGGCGCAGCCGGAACTGATCGCAACGATGGGGAATCGAGAAGGCAAAGCCGTTTATTTTTTGGCTCAAAACTAGACTGACATGTCAGTTCATCGACCAAAAACCCGCGGCCGTAGGCCATCCACACGCAGCGTGGCCTTTTACGATCTCGACGGCACGTTGGTCGGGCTCAACCTGATCCACACCGCGCTATACCTTCTCTCGAACCTTGGCGAATGGAGCGGCCGCGCCTCGCATCTACTGAACTTCGCCACGCGTATCCCGGCGCTTTACTTCGCTGAACGGCAAGATCGCTACCTGCTCAACGTGGTGCTCTTCGAGCTTTTCAAAGGAGTCTCCCGGGACCGCCTGTTCGAACTTGGTGACGAGTATTGCGAGAACGTGCTGATGAAGAATCTTTATCCATCGGCGCGCACTATGATCGAGGAGAACCGGGCGGCGGGTATCGAGCCAGTTCTCGTTACTGGTTCGCCCGACTTCGTTGCGGAGCCACTGGCGGGTCGTCTGGAGATTGCCGATTACGCAGCGAATCGGCTCGCGTTCAATCGTGGTCGCGCAACGGGGCGGCTTCAGCCTCCCGTGATGGCCGGCGACGAAAAGGCACGATGGTGCGCCGAGTATGCGGCGGCCCGCCAGTTCGATCTCGCGAACTGTTGGGGTTACGCCGACTCCTACTACGACCTCCCATTTCTCGCCGCACTGGGTCATCCGGTGGCGGTGAATCCCGACCGTCGGCTGAGTGCCACTGCGATGAGCCGGAAATGGCCGATCGTGCATTTCACTCCAAATGGCAAAGGTGGAGGAATTGTGCGGGAGCTGCGGGCACAGGCCGAAAATTGGTTTTGGAGAAGACTTGATGGCGCGGCCTGAGGCCAAACTAAAGGAGATCAAGCAGGCGGAATTTCGACACGAAATCGAATCACGCCGCGAACTCGTCGTCACGCTCAACCGCCGTTCCGAACCACGGCTGATACCGTATGGTGAGGATTTTCTGGTCGAGAAATTGCCGGCTGGTACGCGCGTGATTTATCCGGCACCGCCGCTCGATCCGCTACCGGACCCGGATACCGCGATTCGTTACGCCCTGCTCCATCCGCTGAATGCCGATCCCCTTTTTGCGCAGTTAAATCCCAACATGCGCGTCACGATAGCGATCGACGATATCAGCCTGCCGCTGCCCCAGATGCGGCGTCCCGATCTCCGCGAACGGATGCTCAACGCGGTGCTGCAGACCTTGGCGGATTATGGCGTCGACGATGTGCATCTGATCGTCGCGACCGCGCTGCATCGCCGGATGACCGAAAGCGAAATTCGCCGGATGGTTGGCGAGCGCGCCTTTAAGCAGTTCTGGCCGGATCGCCTGTACAACTTCGACGGCGAGAATCGGGCTGAAGTAACGCTGTTGGGCAAGACCGACCACGGCGAAGAGGTCTGGCTTTCGCGCCGAGCCGCTGAATCCGATCTGCTGATTTACCTGAACATCAACCTTGTGCCGATGGATGGTGGCCATAAGTCGGTCGCCGTCGGTCTCGCGCCGTATCAGAGCCTGCGTCACCATCACAATCCGGAGACCCTGCGGAACAGCCATTCCTACATGGATCCGACCAAGTCGGCGCTGCACAGTTCCGCCAATCGGATGGGCAAGCTGGTTAACCAGCAGGTCAATGTTTTCTCAATCGAGACCGCTATCAACACGCAGATGTACGGCGGGATGCTCGACTTTCTGCAGAAAAATGAAGATAGCTTCAGCGATTGGGATCGCATACGTCTCAAGGGTTTTCGCTGGACCCTCGGATCCATGTCGAGCGAATTGCGTCGCCAGGTACTTCATCAGTACGCCGCGCCTTACGGTCTAACCGGCGTGTGGGCGGGCGAGACCGAAACAGTGCATCGGCATGCGCTGGCAAAAGTTTTTCAGCAGTACGCGGTACCAGTTAAAGGCCAATCGGACATTCTGATCGTCGGCGTGCCCTACATCTGTCCTTACAACGTCAATTCGATCATGAACCCGGTGCTCGTGCAGTGCACCGGGATGGGCTACCTGTTCAACATGTATCGTAACAAGCCGCTGGTTAAGCCGGGCGGTACGATGATCATCTGCCATCCGTTGCGCGACGAGTTCCATCCCGAGCACCATCCGAGTTACATCGAGTTTTTCCACCGATGCCTCAGTGAAACGAACGATTCCGTCGAATTGGCTAAGCGGTTTGAGCACGAATTCGCAAGGAATCCGACCTACACGCATATGTATCGCTATGGCAATGCCTACCACGGGGTTCATCCGTTCTACATGTGGTATTGGGGCGAGCCCGCGCGTCAGCATTGCGGGCGAATTATCGCAGCAGGGTGTGAAGAGCCGGAGGTTGCAGCACGTATGGGTTGGGAGGCAGCCGACACACTGGATGAGGCAATCGCGATGGCGACGGCGGATCACGGGAAATCCGCAACAATCAGCTACCTGCATCTGCCGCCACTGGTGATCGCTGATGTCGATTAGCGAGGGGCCGAACGGACGAAAGATAGTGACGACGGTGCGTGGCCTGCCGCCGCTCGAGACGATTTTCCGCAAGCGTCGTATACTGATAACCGGCGGGACCGGTTTTCTCGGTAAGGTGCTGCTCTATCTGCTGCTGCGGCATCATCCGGAGATCGGTCGCATCTTCCTGCTGATCCGCGGCGATAAAAAATCCAGTCAGAATCGCTTCCGCCGCGAGATTCTTGATTCACCGGCCCTCGCCCCGCTGCGCGATCGTCTAGGGAAGCATTTCGATGCTTACGTTGAAGAACGCGTCGCCGTTGTCGCCGGAGATATTACTGAACCGGGACTTATCACCGAGGGCGCCGAAGAGCTTGGCGACAAGCCACTCGACGCGGTGCTTCATTGCGCGGGTCTGGTTAACTTCGAAGCCTCGCTGGAAAAAGCCTACGCGATCAACGTCACGGGCGTGAACCATGTGATCGAGTTTTGCCGCCGGCATAAAGCGGCGCTGCTGCATGTTTCGACCTGCTACGCCGCAGGTGCCGCCGATGGTCATCGATATGAAGACGACATCCCTATCGATTGGGCGCCTCGCAATCAGAACAGGTTTAATCTGAAGCGCGAGATTCGCGCTGCGATGGCGGTGATCGAGCGACTCGAAGCCGAATCCCACGACCCGGTTCGCCAGGCCGAATTCGTCGACGCGGACGAGTTCGACGAAAACGCTAACGAGGACCAGCCCGACGAGCGAGGGAACGAAGGACGCCGCAAGCGCTGGCTTGAAGAACAGCTCAAACAGGTGGGACGGGAACGCTCGATAGCCTGGGGATGGCCGAATACCTACAGCTACACAAAAAGCGTCGGTGAGCAATTAGTACTCGCTGCCGGCGATGAGCTTGCGGTGACGGTCGCGCGCCCTTCGGTAATCGAGGGTGCGCTGCGCGATCCACATCCGGGCTGGAACCAGGGCGTCAACACGAGCGCCCCACTAACCTACATGTCGGGGCGCGGCTATCGCTTTTATCCGGCCAAGGCGGATCTCGTACTCGATGTAATTCCGGTCGATCTCGCCGCCCATGCGATGATCCCGATTCTCGGGGCGCTATTGTTGCACCGCCATAAGCCGATCTATCAGCTATGCACTTCTGACGTGAATCCACTGCCGATGCGCCGACTCGTCGAACTGACGGGGCTAGCTAACCGCGTGGAACATCGCCGGCATGGCGGTCCGATGGGCAAATTGGCGCCGCATCTCGAAGCCGTCGTCGTTTCGCAGAACACCTACGAACTGGCAAGCAAGAGCTTGCCGACGGTGCTCAAGCAGGCCGCTTCGCTGGCGACGACGTTGATGGGGCCAAAGTCATCGGCTGCGCGTGGCTTCGAAAAGCAGGTCGATAATGTTGCGGCCAATGCTGACCTGGCCCGATCGCTGGTAGACGTCTATCGGCCTTATATCCAGGACCTCGTTTATACCTTCCACGGGCGCAATATTCGCGAACTCTACAAGGCGCTGACACCCGCGGACGCCGAAGCCCACGATTTCAAGCCCGAGGCGATCGATTGGCGCGATTACTGGATCAACATCCATCTGCCCGGATTGCGCCAGCATATTTTTCCGCAGCTGGATTTGCATACGCGCACGCGACCCCGCGCGACCTTCCGCCACAAAACGCTTACCGAGCTGTTGGACAGCGCGAGCGAGCGGTATGGCGCGACCACCGCGCTGGAGGTGCGGCAGCCCTCGGGACAACGCACGGCGCTTAGCTACCGCGAGATGCGCGACGCTGCTTTCAGGGCGGGATTGGCGTTACGCAGCCGTGGGATTAAAGCCGGCGATCGCGTTCTGCTGATCAGCGAAAACTCGCCGGATTGGGTTATCTCCTATTTTGCGATTCTTTACGCCGGTGCGATCGCGGTTCCGCTCGACCATCTGATTTCAGGCGACGAGCTTGCGCCGATTTGTCGTATCGCTGAGCCGAGCGCTGCGCTGCTCTCATCGAATTGCGCCAAGCGGCTGGGAAGCGCCGTCATCGATGCTGCCGGAGATATCCCCGCGCTTTCGCTCGACGAGCTGCAGCGGCCATTCATGCTGCGCGGCAAGCTCCCGCCCCTGCCTGTCGCGGATCGCAAGACGCTCGCGTCGATAGTATTTACGTCGGGCACGACGGGAGCGCCTAAAGGCGTGATGCTCTCGCACGGCAACTTCACTGCGGAAGTAAAGATGCTAGGTCGGGTCTTCGCGCTCGACGGCAACGACGTGGTGCTGTCGCTGCTCCCGCTGCATCATACTTTCGAATTCACCTGCGGGATGCTCCTGCCGCTCGCGAGTGGCGCGCGTATCGTCTACCCGCTCGGCGTCGACGCGTCGAGTCTCGCGCGGACCTTTGCGGACGTTCGTCCGACCGCTGTCATCGCGGTACCCGCGTTGTGGGAGGCGATTCATCGCCGAATTATCGATCAGGTTGAGGCACGTGGACCGTTCTTCGAGGCGGCCTTTGGGCGCCTGCGGGAACTGAATCGCCGGCTCGACGAGGATTACCATCTCAACTTAGGCAGTCTGCTCTTCCGTCAGGCTCATAGTGCCCTAGGCGGAAGGCTAAAACTCGCTGTGAGTGGCGGCGCTGCCCTGCCGCAACGCGTCGCAGAGTTCTTTAACGATCTCGGACTGAAGCTGCTCGAAGGATACGGATTGACGGAAACCGCGCCCGTCCTGAGCGTGGCGCGTCCTGACGAGCCGATGGTAGCCGGATCGGTGGGCAAGCCGCTCTCTGGGATTGAACTGAAGCTCGACGATCCGGACGAAAACGGCGTTGGCGAAATTATCGTGCGCGGCCCGAACGTGATGAGCGGCTACTATCGCAACGCCGAGGCGACGGCGGAGATTATTCGCGACGGATGGTTGCATACGGGCGATCTCGGCCGCTTCGACGCCGAAGGACGGCTGTCGATTGTCGGGCGCGCCAAAGACGTGATCGTCGATTCCGGCGGCAACAACGTCTATATCGATGAACTCGAAGAGACCTACGGACACTCGCCATATATCAAAGAGATGGCCGTGGTGGGACTCAAGGCCGCGATGGGTGAGCAGGTTGCGGCGTTGGTGGTCCCTGCCTATGCCCGGGGCGAGAGTCGGCGTGCGGTCGAGGATCGCCTGCGGGAACATTTCGAGAAAGTAAGCGGCACACTCAGCCTGCATAAACGGATCCGCATCCTGCGCTTCAGCGATCACGAGTTGCCGCGAACGCGTACGCGCAAGGTAAAGCGTCCGGAAGTCGTTTCGCTTATCGAGCGGATGCTCGATCGGTCGAAGGAGGAGCGATCGGCGACGGCCTCTGAGGAGATCGCGCCGTGGCTCAGCGAAGCGCTGCAACAGTTCGCGACCGAAACGACGGAACTGACACCGGCGACACGGCTGATCGAAGACCTTGGCCTCGACTCATTGGCTCTCGCCGAGTTGGCCGAGCAGATCGCGGTGCAATCGGAACTCGAATTGAGCGCCGATCAGCTCTCGAATATCAGCACGATCGGGGACCTACAAAAGCTCTTGGATGAGGGCCAGAACCGCCCTCGCCTGCCCTCATACGCTCACTTGGCACGTCCCTACACGCCGGTTCTGCCCCAGATGCTGCGTCGGTTCGGCGATCGGTTGCTGCAGCGTTCGATGGGGGCGGCGTTCGAGGGATGGCTCAAGCCGACTATCCTGGGGCGCGGCAATATCCCGGCGAATCGCAATTTTCTCGCGATCGCGAATCATGCGAGCCATGCCGATTTCGGCTTGGTGACCCACGCACTCGGAGTTCATGGACGCGAGCTCGTGGTACTTGCGGCCAAGGATTACTTCTTCAACAACGACCTGCGTCGTCTTCTCGCTACTAACTTCACCCATCTGATTCCCTTCGACCGCGAGCGCGCGCAGCTCGAATCACTCGAAGAGGCGCTGACGCAGCTTCGTGCGGGACGCAGTGTCCTGATGTTTCCGGAAGGCACGCGTTCCCCGGACGGCCAGATTCACGACTTCAAGAGCGGTTCCGGTTATCTAGCGCTCCATGGTGGCTGCGATGTCCTCCCGATACGAATTACCGGTACTCACGAAGTCCTGGGCAAGGGTAGTTTGCTGCCCAAGCGTGCGCCGGTCGAGGTACGAATCGGAGCACCAATACTGAGCGCCGAGATACGCGCTATCGCCGAGAGCGCGGAAGGCGCTGGAGCCTATCGCAAACTGGCCGATTTCATGCGCGACACGGTCATCGGACTGACTGCACGTCGCAAGCGGATAGTGTTCAAAATTGAATCGTCGGGGGAACTTGCCCACGCCAAACATCGCGCGCCACGCAAACAGGCCAAGGGATAAGCGATTGGCGCGGAGGGCATAGGTACGTACGCTTCTTAATCCTTTTACTGCACGGTAAGATTCCCCGATGGATTGGTGGACCCGGCGACCTGATAACGAAGCGCGTTCGATTCGCGGACGCTTCTCGCGGCCCTCGGTAAGTGAAATCACTGGTGAACTACTCGTGGGTGAATACCCGCGACTCAATGATTTGGAGTGGCTGAAAGAGGAGTATCGCATCAGCGCGGTCCATAATCTGCAGGACGATATCGATTTGCATATCAATGGTCTCGACGCGACCGAACTGCGCAGCGAGTGCGAACGCCTCGGACTTCATTTCGTTCGCACGCCGATCCATGACGGTAGCGCCGACGATATGGCTGTGCGACTCGCTCCTGCTCTGCACGCCCTGACCGAGTTGATCGATGAGCAGCATCGCGTGTTTTTGCACTGCAATGGCGGACTGAATCGTGCGCCGACGGTTGGAATCGCGTGGCTGCATGCCGCTCAGGATATGTCACTCAACGAGGCAATGAATTTCTTCAAGCAGCGTCGCCCATGCGGTCCTTTTATGACGGTGCTCGAGGCACACTTCGGATCGCGCGATCAAAAGCCTTCCAGGTAGGGCATCCTGCAAGCGAGGGCAGCGATGCGCGCCCGGTGGTTCTCTTTACACGTCGCTCACGTTCGGCGCTTATTGATCGGTAATGCTCGTGATCGCCCTATTCCCAAAATGTAGAGAGTTGCGTCGTTGAATCTCGCGTCGGACGCAGGCAAACCCCGCTCCCACTGGCTAGAAGTACTTCGGGGCGATGCCCCTATCCTCTTGATCGCGCCGCACGGTGGTCGTGCGGGAGAAGCCGCCCGCGCGACGATGCATCCTAAGGTCAACGACCTGGAAACGGCCGCGATGACCCGCGAGCTCGCCGCACGGTTGGAGGCAACCGCCGTTATCAACTACGGTATGGATCGTAACGAGCTCGACTGTAATCGGCTGAGCCAAATCGTCGCGCGTGAGCCATGGCTAATTGATCTATTGGCGGATGAAGTCGCCGCAATCGTCGAGCGGCATGACAGTGTGACGGTACTTCTGATCCACGGATGGAACATTATCGAGCCCCGGGTGGATTTTGGACTGGGAGTGCGTGAACGGAACGGACGATTGCATCCCCCCCGTGGCGCGCACGTCTCGGCTAGTGATGAATTCATCTCAGGCACGGTCTTAAGTCTGGCTGAACGTTTGCGCGAGGTTTCAATCGAACCGACTTTTGGTCTGCGTTATCCCGGCGGTGGCGCTCAGAATCTTCTGCAGGCCTTTACGCCGCGGCATGGCGATGGTTCCGGCCGAGGACTCGATCAGCTGGCCCTCCTCGCTGCCGCTGGACAGATTGAGGCGATGCAATTGGAGCTCTCCGTCGCAGTACGGATGGCCGGGCGTTATCGCGACGAGTTGTTGAAGGCGATGGCCGATACTTTTCGACCCTCGAGACCACGCGTGTCGTCACAATCTTCGATCGAAGTGGTTCGCACCGTCACGCCGATAGCACCGAAGAAAAGTACCGTAGCCCCAGCACCGATTCCGCCCTTCAGAATCGGCATCGAATTTTACGACGTTGCTGAGCGGGTTGGTGGGATGGCGAGTTTTGATTTCGGCCCCAATGCTGCGGGCGGCCGAATCATGATGCTGTCCGAGGGTCGACGCGTTGCGCTCTTCACTGGTGAGGGCGGAGCGGTTCGCAACGGCAACAGCGTATCGCTCGGGCCACTGGTGCTCGACGCGAGTCCGCGCAACGGTGGCCTCCACTTTCGTGGACCTGCCGTGGTGGTCGATGAAGGCACGGCCTATCTGAGTGTCGAAGGAGCCTTGGCGCAGGGGCGACTCGACCCTGCGATGGAGGTCGATGCGACGCTTGAGTTCGACGCAAACGCGGCACCCTTCGGTGAACTCTTGGTCAAACTCGATGCGGCAATCGAGCTGGTAACACGCGAACATCTCAGGCTGGATACCCTCGCTGACGCAGTGCCGCCCCATTCTACTTTCGGGCGGTTGAATGGGTCGGTCGTCTTCAACGGCGTGCCGCGACGGCTCAACGCGATAGCCCGTGTCGGTGTTTCGTTCACTGGTCTAGGCGCGCGCAAGTTTGTCGAACGGCAGATGCTATGGGCCTGTAGCCATCGCGATGGTCAGCCTCTGGCGGTTGAGCTTCGATCCCTGCTGCTCGATTCGGCTGAAAGGCAAAGGACCGCCTACCTTTTGCGCGAGGGCTTGTCTGTCGAATCGGCGCTGTTGGATTTAGAGCTCCAAACAGCTTCGCCGTACGAGCCTCCCGAACGAATTGCGGCGGCGGTCGCAGCGCCTCATCCCGTACTTATCGAGGGTACGGCCGATACTTTCATGACGCTCTCGCGGCCGGGACCGGATGGCACACGGATTCATACTTCGCTCGGCTTCGCGGCCTACCGAATAGACGGCGCGCTCGGGGCCGGGATGTACGAATATTCGAAACGAGCGCCGGCTCTCGAAGGGTCAGAGGCTGGAGAGACCGAGGAGGACTAACTGCGTACGGCGGAGAGATTGGGATGGAGCGGCTGGCGCGCCGGTCCCCCGATGGTGTTGGCGATGCCGTTGAACTGCTTGGTAAGCGGGCTGTCGGCGTATACACGAACGAAAATCGTTCCACGGTCGCAGGACTCGGCCAGACGTGGATCGAAAGGCAAGCGCTCGAGCAAGGGCACTCCAAGCAGGTTAGCCTGCGCGACCACTTCACCTTGCGGCATCAGCGGACGGACAGCGTGACACGAATCACAGCTGAAACCCGCCATGTTCTCGATGATCCCAAGCACCGTTGCATGCCGACTCCGCGCCAATTCGATTAATGGCTTATTAGCGCGCGCGGCGTTCTCCGACGGATGGCTCACGACGATCAAGCTGGCACGAGGCACCAGATCGTTGATTCGTGCGAAAGCTTCAAGTCCCGGCGCTAAATCGATAAGAAGCAGATCAAGCGCGCCGTATCGGACGCGGCTCAGCAAGTCGCCTAGCCCGTCTGAATAACTTTGGTTATTAGCTGAACGTCCGTTGCTGTTGATCTGACTGTCGAGCGCCAGAGCCGAGTCCGCCTCGACAAAACTGATCGGCGCGGACGTATGGTCAGGGAGGAGATTGCTGCCGACCACTCGCAAGCCCAGCGGTCCAGCGTTGGGATCGATCCATTCAGCGGGGAGCACACCGCGATAAGCTTTCATCGCGAGCATCGACAATACGCTAGGCGAATTGAGATCAGCGTCGAGAATCCCGACTTTCCGGCCTGATAGCGCCAACGCTGCTGCCAGGTTAATCAGGATCGAACTCTTGCCGGTGCCGCCACGAGCGCTGCCGAGCGCGACGACGGAACGAACGGTTTCGAGATTGGCGCGAACCCTCGCGACGATCCCTACACCGGAAGCGTCTTCACCGCCCGAAGCATTCGTGCCGTCCCTAAATAATCTCATAGTCAGCAAACTGAATCGGACCGCTCTCTTGCGGTGAACTAAATCCCCTCTTTAGAGCGTTGCGGAGTCTCGCTCCCCGCACGAGACAACTGCATACCGCCTAAGATGCCCGCTGCGCACGCTCGGGTAAAGGTGAAAATATCGGCGGGACAAAAGAGCCTAAGAAAGCCCGTCAAATCCTACTGAGTGTCTTCGTCCGCGTCCGTCGAACCCAACTTGCGATAGGTCCGCCCATCGTCAAACCGACGTTGCGTGCGCGCCTCGCGCTCCTGATCCTGCTGGCAGTCGCGGCACATCCGCGTGAACGGGAGCGCCCGGAGACGTTCTTCGGCTATATCGAGCCCGCATGAATCACAAATACCGTAGCTGCCTTCGGCCATCCGTGCGAGAGCATCATCGATCTGCTGGCTCTTCGCACGCTCGCGATCGGACAAGATGAAATTGATTTCACGGTCGCGTTCCTCGGAGGCCAAGTCGTAGGCGTCCATGCCTTCGTCCTTGTTGGCATCTCGCTCAGCTCGAAGTTCCGCTTCGCTTTCAGCGATCAGCTTATTTTTCAACTCGACCAGAGCAGTATGCTGATCGGTCAGGAATTTTTTGCGATTTCCCGCCGCGCTCTTTTTTGGCATCGAATCCTCCACCGTCCGCTTTTAGGCGGCGTACTCCCGAATCTCACCGACCAAGTCATAAGTGCGAGCTTCCTTGATGCGCGCTCGCACGAACTCACCCGGCTCCGCTTCGCCGCGCAACACCACCATCCCATCTATATCGGGGGCCTGACACGCACTTCGACCGCGCAATCGCGTAGCTCGCCCCGCCAGATCACCTTCGACCAGGACCTCCAGATCCTGCCCTACCAACGCCTTGTTTTTACGCAATGAGATTGCGGCCTGGGTTTCCATCAGGCGTCGACGTCGCTCGCGTTTGATGCGCGCTGGAACCTGATTATCCATCAAGCCGGCCGCCGTGTTTTCCTCTTGCGAATAGGTAAACACGCCAACGCGGTCGAATTGTTCCCTTTCAACAAAGGAAAGAAGCCGTTCGAATGCCTCGTCGGTTTCACCCGGAAAGCCGACGATGAAGGAGCTGCGTAGCGTCACGCCCGGTACACGATCGCGCACGCGTTCCAGCAAAGCACCCAATGCCGCCCCGCTCCGCTCGCGTTTCATCGCACGCAGAACCGCGTCGTCGGCATGTTGCAGCGGCATATCGATATACTTAACCACTTTTGGCAGGCTCGCCACGGCCTCAAGCAGCTCGTTCGTTACGAAATTAGGATAACAGTAGAGCAGACGGATCCAGCGTAGGTCGCGGATCTCGTTCAGCTTGATCAGTAATTCGGCGAGTGACACGCGTCGATCCAGATCGCGCCCGTAGGCGGTGAGATCCTGCGCTATCAGATTGATTTCCCGCGCCCCACTATCAACCAGGGCCTCTGCTTCAGTGACGATATCGGCCATCGGTCGGCTCTCGTGACGGCCGCGGATCTTCGGGATGATGCAGAAGGCGCACTTGTGGTCGCATCCCTCTGAGATCTTCAGGTACGCCGTATAGAAATCGCCAGTTCGTATGCGAGGGAGATCGGCGCGCGGCAAGACATGGGCCGCACCCGCATACGGTATCGGTCGATCTTCGAAGGTTTCGGTCTGCTTGATCAGGTCCGGTAGATCGAGAAAATTGCCCGTTCCTACAAAAACATCGACCTCAGGCATCTCTTCGCGTAGCTGTGCTCCGTAGCGCTGCGCAAGGCATCCGCTGACGATCAATCGCCGCCCGGTACCGTTCTTCTTAAACTCAGCAGCCTCCATGATCGCATCGATCGACTCTTTTTTGGCCGCTTCGACGAAGGCGCAGGTGTTCACCACCAGCACATCGGCAATTTGAGGATTAGGCGTAATCTCAAACCCGGCATGCGCAAGCATCCCCAACATCAACTCGCTGTCGGCGACGTTCTTGGGGCACCCCAAAGTCACTAGGTGGACTTTTTGCATAAGCGCTGCACTGATCAGAAGGTGTATATCTCTACTAGTTGGCCCCGTGCGGCGCAATCCCGCTTGACAGCGGTCACGATCCTGATGGTGGCCCGGACTTTACGATATCCGCCCCTGCAGGCGGCGTGAATTTGAATTGCGAGCTCTCCAACGGAACGTTCCGTTGAATCGCAGAAAATTTTAGTTCGGTCGCATTCCCGAGAGCATCAACGATATGCAACGACATTATATTAAGCGTTGTGGTATCCACACCTAACTCGATTTTGTCTCCACCGTCCTTAGGTATCACCAATAGATGCTTCAGGCCGTCGTCGGGAGCCGAGGGCATCACCGTAACCTTGAAGTCGCGCTGGAGATTGCCAACTCCAAGGATGAAAGCGGCTGCGCTACGCGTTTTGAAGGCGCTCGCAAGCGGCATCTCCATCACCTGATTCAGCCCCGGATCGTAATCGAACAGCGTGGTGCCGTCGGCGACGATCGTTTCGGGTTGCTGCGGGTCCTTGAACTCCCATCGGATCATTCCGGACCGTCGATAAGCCACGGTACCTTTGCGCTCCCGTGGCTGGCCACCGGGACTGCTCAGCGTTTCGACGAAATCAGCGGTGAATGAGTCGGTCTTCTGATAATGGAGTTGCAATTGCTCGACCAAACTGGCAATTCCGCCGCTGCTCGTTGCAGCCGATACGGATAGAGCCGACAAGCACAGAATTAAAGCGGAAAAAAGGCGAAAAACAGGGAGACCCAGCGGTCGATTGTGGTTCACGATTGGTTCACCTTTTAAAAGGGACGATACTAACGGGCAAAGGCTTCAGCCTGCCCTGCTTCTGAGTTCGCGAGGGCGGGCGCCGTCAGCGGGTAGCACGAGACCGTCGCGCTCCATCCCCTCGACCATCCGCGCCGCGCGGTTATAGCCGATTCTCAACCGCCGCTGGATCATCGAAATCGAGGCTTGCCCGGTTTCCGTGACAATCCGCACGGCGTCGTCGTAAAGCGCGTCTCGCTCGCCGCCACCGCCGTCGAGGTCGCCCTCGCCCTGATTCGCCGTTTCTAGGATCTCCATTTGATACTCAGGGGCACCCTGCTTGCGGATGAAATCGCAGAGCTTGCGAATCTCATTCTCCGAAACGAACGGTCCATGCAGCCGGCGCAACTTGGCGGTGCCCGGCGGCATAAAAAGCATGTCACCCGCGCCGAGCAGACGTTCCGCGCCAATCGAATCGAGAATCGTGCGCGAATCAACGCGCGAGGTGACCTGCAAGGAGATACGCGCCGGCAGATTCGCCTTGATCAATCCGGTAATGACGTCCACCGAGGGTCGCTGCGTCGCCAGTATCAGATGGATTCCGGAGGCGCGGGCTTTCTGCGCCAACCGGGTGATATCGCGCTCGACCGTCTTGCCCTCGCTGAGCAGCAAGTCCGCCAACTCGTCGATGACGATGACAATCTTCGGCAGCCGCCGATGGCGAATCTGCTCTTCGCTTTCGCCCATCTCCGCGGTGGCTTGCGATTGCTTCAACTGAATCAATTCGCCGCTCTCGCCAAGTGCACGGTTGTAGCCATCGATATTGCGGACCCCGAGGTCGCGCATCAGGCGATAGCGCGCTTCCATCTCGCGAGTTGCCCACAGCAGCGCGGCAGCCGCCTTATCGGGATCGACCACGACCGGCACCAGCAGATGGGGAATCGCGTCGTAGAAAGATAGTTCGAGCATCTTAGGGTCGATCAGGATGAACCGGACATCGTCGGGCGTCGCACTGAAAAGAATCGACGCGATCATCGTGTGAATCGACACCGATTTACCAGTGCCCGTCGCGCCGGCGATCAGCAGATGAGGCATCACCGCGAGATCGGCTGCCGCCGGTTGCCCCGTAATATCCTTGCCGAGCGCGATCGTCAGATGGCTCTGTGCGGCGCGGCAGGCCTCGGCTTCGAGAATCTCGCGCAGGAAGATCTTTTCGCGTTTGCGATTCGGCACTTCGATTCCGACAACAGCCTCACCCGGCACTGGCGCAAGGATACGGATCGTCGCAGCCCGCAGCGCCATCGAGAGGTCATCGGCCAGGTTTACGATCTGGCTCACCTTGATTCCCGATCCCGGCTGCAGCTTGTACATCGTGACAACCGGACCAGGCTGAACCTCTACGACCTGCCCTTCGACACCGAAGTCGGCGAGCTTCTGCTCCAAAACCCGCGCGCTCCGCTCCAGCGCTGCCTCGTCGACCTGTGCGTGTTCGAGCGGTGGAACATCAAGAAGTGTAAGCGGCGGAAGCTTGTAATCCCCTTTGATACGGCTCGTCGGAGGCGACGCGAAGGTCTGAGTCGGAGAGGTCGGTGCCTCGCGTTTCTTGATCAATGGCTGGGTTGGCTCACTCCGATTGATTAAGGGCGAGGGAGAGCTGTGGCGCGGTTCCGCTGGTGACGGCGGCTCACTTTCGTCGCCCAGGACGAAGTCACGTTCGCTGGTTTCGGCGCGGAGCAAGGCCCGACCGGAGAAGGCTAGATCGGTCGGGGCGCGACCAGCCATCATCGCGATTCCGGCAATCAGGGCGAGTAGCAATACGATACATCCGCCGCCC